>Ga0315282_10004846_pt1 | contig 23218 bp, 25 predicted proteins | sample YL17G07_20_MG_FD_203693 | JGI IMG/M metagenome (GOLD analysis project Ga0315282, IMG submission 203693) | Sediment microbial communities from Yellowstone Lake, YNP, Wyoming, USA - YL17G07_20 | ecosystem: Environmental > Aquatic > Freshwater > Lake > Sediment | place: USA: Wyoming | collected... | reverse complement strand
CTTTCCTAAAACCCTTAAAAAACCTGCCTCTGCATTAATATCTTCGATTTTGAGGGATACGAGTTCACTGACGCGCAAGCCTGAGGAATACAGCAGTTCAAACATTACATAGTCTCTCATTGCGGTAAGGCTATACGATTTAGCAGATGAGCTTTCTTCGAGGAAGGATCTAACCTCAGAAATACTGAGCGATTTTGGAAGTCTCTCCCATTTTTTTGGTGCTTGCAGATTTTCTGAGGGGTCCTCCTTTATGATGCCTTCAACAATAAGGTACCTGCACAAACCTTTGATTGAAGATAGAAACCTGCATGTACTCGACATTGAATAATTTTCATCCCTGAGCCTTTCAATAAAATCGATTATATCACCCTTTGAGAATGAAACAAGCCCTTTATCTTTTGATGATAGGAAGGCGTGAAATTTCTTAAGATCAAGATTATATGATTCAATGGTATTTCTTGAGAGTCCTTTTTCTGCTGAAATATATGTAAGGAAGCTTTTCAGTATGTCCACAAAATCTCCTCATCACTTATCTAATAAATAACGATTCAGTCGTCAATCACCTGTTGTAGTTTACCTAACAGTTCTATACACTTTTTATATCGTCATTCCGCACTTGATGCGGAATCCAGGGTTTCCTGTGAAAACAGGAACCCACTTCATTATATTAGTTCCCTGCTTTCGCAGGGACGGCGTCTGGATTCCTGCTTTCGCAGGAATGACAGACTGTGTAAACTTATCTATGAGACATGACACCAATAACCACATTACAATAACCATATAATACTCAATGAATCAATAACTAAGTTAAACCCGAAATACGCAAGGGTATTATAAAAGCATTGCAATTTGTCACCCTGAACTCGTTTCAGGGTCTCTTTTTTAGAGATTCTGAAATAAATTCAGAATGACAGGTTACAGGCATCTCAATTAACCCTTGCGTAATTTGAGTTAAAATACATTGTTTTTGATTAGGTGTTGAAATTTATTTGGTGTTTGATTATTGATGTTTGGTTATTACTATGCTTTTGGCATTAGATTCTGGATTGTATATCCCTTTCATCTCATCTGTATAACTACCGTTCTCTTTATAAATATAGAATGGCTTTTCCACCTTTAATCCTCCTCTTCCCCCTTTGATAGCTTCCAACAGAATCATCTTTGCCTCTGATGATACATTTGAATGAACAAATCTCAATCTTTTCGGCTCAAGCTCTCTCTTTTTTAAGGTATCGATAAGTTCTGAAAGTCTATAAGGGTGATAAATAATGCAGAACCTCCCCTTTGTCTTCAAAAAAAATGATGCTGCATCGATAAGTTCATGGAGTCTCATTTTTATCTCATGTCTTGCAATAGCCTTTTCATCCTCTATATTTAAACGACCGCTCTTAAGCCGCCTGAAAGGAGGGTTTGATACAACGAGGTCATAAATATGAGGTTTGAGCGGCATGGCGTAAAGCGTCGTTAGATCACATCTTTTTACCTTAACCCTGTCTTCAAGACAGTTCTGAACAACATTTTCTTTTGCGAGCCTAATCAGGCTATCCTGAAGCTCAAAGAGGGTAATATGTGAGTCAGGATATTTTTTTGCAAGCAAGATACCAACAATACCTGATCCGGCGCCAAGGTCAGCGATGCTGTTTACCCTTTTGAGGTTTACAAAATCGTATAGCAGGAGGGAATCTACAGAGAAACGGTATCCACCTCTTGACTGGTATAATCTTATGTCCCTTATAGTGTCAAGCGTGATATCCATACAATATTAACAAAATCAAACAAAAAGGCCATGCATTGGAGCATGGCCTTTCATCTTTTTTATACGTTGAAGTTATCCTTAACTTTTCCTTTCTGCTACCTGTACTCTTGCTACTGACCTCCCAAGGGAAGATGATGACCGTGCAAAATCGAACTCTTCTGCCTTTTTGAGTCTTTCTTCTGCCCTTTTCATAGCAGCTTTTGCCCTCTCGACATCTATGTCTTCAGATTTCTCTGCACTGTCAGCAAGTACCAGAACCTTATCAGGCCCAACCTCAGCATATCCCCAGTTCACAAAGACATATTTTGTTGTATTTCCTTTTTTATAAGAGAGCATCCCGATTTTCAGGGTTGTAAAGAAAGGCACGTGACCTGGAAGCACCCCGAATTCACCTTCGCTTCCGGAACATGTAACTCCTTCAACTTCTTCACTCAAAATAAGGCCGTAAGGTGTAACGATCTCGAGTTTTAATTTATTTTCCTTCTCCATATTTCTCCTGCCTTAACCTTTTAGCTTTCTTTATACCTGTCTGGACCAGCCGAGTTTCTTGCCCTTTTCTTCAACTTCTTCAATCGGTCCGACCATATAAAATGCCTGCTCTGGCATGTCATCATATTGTCCTGCTACGATAGCCTTGAATCCTTTTATGGTATCTGCAGTCTTGACATATTTACCAGCCTGTCCTGTAAATGTTTCTGCAACATGGAACGGCTGGCTCAGGAATCTCTGAAGTTTTCTTGCCCTTGCAACGATCATTTTATCATCCTCTGAGAGTTCCTCGATACCGAGGATTGCGATGATGTCCTGGAGCTCTTTATATCTCTGAAGGGTCTTCTGAACACTTCGTCCAACATCGTAATGTTCTTCTCCGATGACCTTTGGGTCGAGGATCCTCGATGTAGAATCCAATGGGTCAACAGCAGGATAGATACCAAGCTCTGAAATCTGTCTCGAAAGAACGACTGTTCCATCCAGATGGGTAAATGCTGTTGCAACAGCTGGGTCAGTAAGGTCGTCAGCAGGGACGTAAATAGCCTGCATGGATGTAATAGCACCTTTATGTGTCGTTGTAATTCTCTCCTGGAGAGCACCCATATCTGTTCCAAGTGTTGGCTGATAACCAACAGCTGATGGCATTCTTCCTAAGAGTGCCGAAACCTCAGCCCAGGCGAGTGTATATCTAAAGATATTATCAATGAATAAGAGAACGTCCTGTCCCTGATCCCTGAAGTATTCTGCTACGGTTAGGGCGCTCAGACCAACATTTGCCCTTGCTCCAGGCGGCTCATTCATCTGTCCATAGATGAGGGCTGCTTTTGGCAAAACACCGGAATGTTTCATTTCCAGGTAAAGGTCATTACCCTCTCTTGTTCTCTCACCAACACCTGCAAACACAGAGACACCACCATGAACCATTGCGATATTATGGATCATTTCCATTATAATAACGGTCTTACCAACTCCTGCACCACCGAACATTCCCATCTTACCGCCTCTGACGAATGGTATCAGAAGGTCAAAGACCTTAACTCCTGTTTCAAATGCCTGCGTTGTAGCTTCCTGTTCAATAAAATCAGGTGCTAGCCTATGAATGGGCATTCTCTCTGTTGTTTCTATTGGTCCCATTTCATCAACAGGGTCTCCTATGACATTTATTATTCTTCCCAATGATGCCTTACCGACAGGAACAGTAATTGGCTGGCCGGTATCTACAACCTTCATGCCCCTTACCATGCCGTCCGTCGCTCCCATAGCAATGGTTCTTACCTTATTTTCACCAAGGTGAGCGGCTACCTCAAGCGTAACATGAATCTCGGGCACACCCTTGGATGGGTCCCCCGCATGGTCTACCTTTATGGCGTCACGGATTTTCGGCAACTCTTTTTCAAATTCAACGTCTACTACTGCACCTATTACCTGTGATATTTTTCCTTCATTCATTGCGATACCCCCTAAACTATATTAAGAATTTCCTAATTCTCTATTCCTTCAATGCCTCAACACCGCCGACAATATCCATCAACTCTTTTGTAATGGATGCCTGTCGAACTTTGTTAGCCAGGAGAGTTACTTTAGTAATAAGTTCTCCGCAGTTCTTTGTTGCATTTTCCATTGCAGTCATTCTTGCAGCTTCTTCAGCAGCAGATGATTCAAGCAAAGCCCTGTAAATCTGTACCTCTATATGTTTTGGCAACAGTTGTTCAAATATAGCTGCTTCTGAAGGCTCATACATATAATCACCAAAGATGGAAGGCTCTTTCGTCCCACCTTCCTCTTTGTCTATTGTACCTATCGGAAGAAGCTTCATCTTGGTAATCTTCTGGGCTATAAGTGATTTAAATTCATTGTATATAAAGATGACCTCATCTATAGTCTCATTTGAATAGTTTTCAATCAGATCATTTGCAATCTCTTGTGCATTTGAATACGTTATTCTACCGGAAAGACCAATCCATGTTTTCCTCATTGGTACATTTCTTCTCCGGAAGTAATCACGGGACTTTCTTCCAATTACGCTCAGGCTTACTGCAATGCCTTCATTTTTCAGGGTTTCAATGTATCTGGCCGAAGTCCTGAGAATATTTGCATTAAAGGCGCCGCAAAGACCTTTGTCTGATGTAAGAACAATAACCTCTACAGTCTTTCTGGGCCTCAAAACAAGAAGAGGATGAATTTCCCTTTCTGCGACTTTTGCAAGATCAGACAGGACTGACTGCATTCTCATTGCATAAGGTCTGAAATTCAACATTCTGTCCTGAACCTTTCTCAACTTTGCCGCAGCCACCATTTTCATGGCAGCGGTGATCTTCTTTGTATTCTGGATCGCTTTTAGTCTTTTTCTTATATCCCTTAAAGTTGGCATTTATCCTCTCCTATCACAAACTTATTATGCTGAGAAGGTTTTCTTGAATGCTGTGATTGCCTCGGTAATTTTTGCTTTAAGGTCATCATCCAGTACCTTTTTCTCCATTATCTCTTTCTTTAGATCCTGCTTTTCTGCCCTTATATATCTCATAAATCCTTCCTCAAAGGATTGTATTGAATCAACGGGCACGTCATCGAGGAATCCCTGTGTCCCTGTAAAGATCAGGATAATCTGATCATCAACCGGCATAGGAACATACTGGTCCTGCTTCAGGAGTTCGACCATTCTTCTGCCTCTCTCAATCTGTGCAAGGGTTGCCTTATCGAGGTCGGATGCGAACTGTGCAAATGCGGCAAGCTCCCTGTACTGGGCAAGGTCAAGCCTGAGCATACCGGCGACCTGTTTCATGGCCTTTATCTGTGCAGCGCCACCGACACGGCTGACCGAAAGACCGGCGTTGACTGCGGGTCTTATACCGCCGAAGAAAAGTTCAGGCTCAAGATATATCTGACCATCTGTAATTGATATAACATTTGTCGGAATGTATCCGGAAACGTCACCAGCCTGGGTTTCAATGACCGGTATTGCAGTAAGTGAACCACCACCATGCTCATCACTCATTCTTGCGGCCCTCTCGAGAAGTCTTGAATGGAGGTAAAAGACGTCACCAGGATATGCCTCACGTGAAGGAGGACGTCTCAAAATCAGGGAAAGCTGTCTGTATGACTGTGCCTGTTTGGTAAGATCATCATACGCAATAAAGGCATGTTTGCCGTTATCCCTGAAATACTCACCCATAGAACACGCAACATAAGGAGCTATATATTGCATCGGCGCGGGCTCACTTGCAGTTGCAACAACAACGATTGTATGTCCCATTGCACCCATTTCTTCAAGTTTCTGTACTGTATTAACAACAGCGGGCCTCCTCTGGCCAACTGCACAATAGATACAGATAACATCACCGCCTTTTTGATTGATAATTGTATCGATGAGAATAGCTGTCTTTCCAATCTGACGGTCACCAATGACAAGCTCTCTCTGTCCCCTTCCAATGGGAATCATGGAATCTATCGCCTTAATGCCTGTCTGTAGTGGCTGGTTAACTGGCTGCCTCCTGATGATACCTGGCGCAACAACTTCGACCCTTCTTGTCTCTTTGGTATTTATAGGTCCTTTACCGTCTATAGGCTGCCCTATTGCATTCACCACCCTTCCTACAAGGGCTTCGCCAACAGGGGTCTCCATAACCTTTCCTGTCCGTTTTACAATATCTCCTTCCTTAACAAGCTTGTCTTCACCGAAGAGGATAGCACCTACTGCATCTTCCTCAAGGTTCAGGGCCATACCAAAGACACCGTTTGGAAATTCAAGCAACTCCAGATTCATACAGTTATCAAGACCGTAAACCTTTGCAACGCCGTCACCGATATATGTGACAGTACCGATCTCACTGACATCAACCTTTTTCTCAAAATCTGTGATCTGCTTTTTTAGAAGTTCACTTATTTCTTCTGTCTTAATTTCTGCCATAATGTCACCCCTTTATTAACTCATCTTTTAAAAGCCTTAACTGGCCTCTTATGCTTGTATCATACATGGTACTTCCGATCTTGATGAGAATTCCAGCAAGAAGGGAAGGGTCCATCACATACTCTATGTCAACATCCCTTCCTGTTAATCTCTTGAGGGACGATTTGAGTGTATTCCCATATTTCTCGCTTATCTCAATAGGAGTCATGACGAGTGCTTTCGCCTTCTTTTTCTTTTCGAGATAGAGATTGGTCGCTATCCTGATGATATCAGGCAGTGCGGTTATTACCCCTATTTCTGAGAGATACAAGATTAGTTTTACCGAGTTTTCAGAAAGTTTGAGTTTTTCTGAAAGGGACTTTATAACCTTTACCCTCTCATCCGATGTGAACCGGGGATTAACGAGGAAACTCCTGAACTCCTTACTTCTCATCATTAGTTCATTAATTGAACTGAGTTCAACGATTGCCTGAGGAACATTTTCAATATCAACTTTTCTCAGCAATGCTTTCGCGTATCTGTTTGCCTCCTTTACCTTTTTCAACCTCTGCCTCCTATCTTCATAAGAGAATCTTCAAGGAGTTTTTCCTGCTCATCCTTTGTCAATTTATCCTTAAGTTTTTTCTCTGCAAGTTCCATAGCAAGCTCAACAGCTTCAGCCTTAAGCACCTCTTTTGCATGTTTTAGCTCGAAATCTATATTTGTCTTTGCCTGCTCTAATATTTTTTCTTTCAGTCTTGTACTTTCTTCAATAATGCTGTCCCGTTCGTGTTCACCGGATTTTTTTGCTGCAGACATGATTGCCTCTATTTCACTATCTTTTACCTTTAGTCTCTCTTCCACTTCCTTCAATGCCTTCGTAGCAGCCTCTTTTGCTTCCTTGGCCTCATTGAGCGTTTTTTCTATTAATTCTGTCCTTTTCTGGAGAAAATTCTGGAGTGGCTTCCTGGCAAATTTAAAGAGGATAAGAATCAGGATTCCGAAATTGATAATCTTCCACATATACTCTTTCCATAATGGTGTAGCGTGCTCTGCTTCTTCACTGCTGCCAAATGCATATGATGCAAAGGCAATACTAAAAATGAACAATGGCAAGATCAGTTTTTTAAATTTCTGAATTCTGTTTTCTGTTTTCTGTTTTCTGTTTCTCATACTTTTACCAACTTTCTTACGATTTCATCAGAAAACTTATCGACATCAGCCCTTAAAGCACCCCTTGCCTTTTCAGCCTCAGCCTTAATCTCTGCCCGGGCCTTCTCAAGTATTGAAACTGCCTCTGCATCAGCAGCTGAATGAATCTCTTTGTGCTTGCTTAAACCTTCAGCCTTAAGGGCTTCAAAAGTTTCTTTTGCTTTATTCCTCGATTCAGCAAGTTCCCTGTTCAGTTTTGCAATCCCTTCTTCTCTCTTGTTACCCATTTCTTTTGCAGTATCAAGATTGCCCTTAACCGTATCTTGTCTTTCTTTGAAGATCTTAAGGAGGGGTTTAAATAGAATGGCATTTAAAATGACAAGCAGGATAAAAAAATTCACAACCAAGACAAAAAACCACTTGTTAAATTCTAACATATTACACCTTCCATCAAGTAGTCTGGGAAAACGTCACCAGATTACCACAGGCTAAAAAAAATTGTCAAGAGGTTTTTATAATTTAAAAAAACAGGGTTTCTAAAATTTTAGATTTAGTCTTCAATGTCTGTCTTGCTATCGTGTTAGAATATGCTTATGTTTTTCAAAAACCTCAACAATCTAAAAGAAAAAAAGCTTTTCAGGGATTTGAAAGACCGAGAAACTCCTCAGGGATCAAGGATAAGATTGAATGGCACGGAATATATAAACTTCTCATCCAATGATTATCTCGGCCTCGCAAACCATCCTTATATTATTGATAAAGTGAAAAAGGCTCTTGATACCTATGGCTATGGTTCAAGTGCATCGAGGCTTCTTAGTGGAGGAAGCATATTGCATAAAGAGCTTGAGAATAAGGTAGCAGAATTCAAGACCACGGAGTCTGCCCTTGTCTTTAACTCCGGCTATGCAGCAAACACAGGCATTATCCCTTCTATCGCAGATAAAGATGACGTGATTTTCAGTGACGAAAGTAACCATGCAAGCATTATAGACGGATGTCGACTGAGCAAGGCAAAGACATTGATATATAAGCATAAAAATGTATCGCAGCTCGATGATCTTATGAAAAAAGAAGTTGCAAAGAGGAAGATTGTTATAACTGATACAGTCTTTAGTATGGATGGAGACATCGCTCCTTTACATGATATATATGAAATATGTGAGGAAAATAATGCAGTCCTGTATATAGATGATGCTCATGGTACGGGTGTACTCGGAAATGGCAGGGGCGCACTTTCACATTTTGATATTAAACCCAAACCCTGGATTCTCCAGATGGGAACATTCTCAAAGGCACTTGGTTCTTTTGGAGCCTTCTTTGCTGGCAGTTCCGATATTATTCAATGGACGATCAATAATGCACGAAGCTTTATGTTCTCAACAGCCCTGCCCTCATGTGTCATTGCTGCATCTATTGCTGCACTGGAGTTAATTGAAAATAATTCAGAATTCATAAAGAAACTGTGGGAAAACAGGAACAAGGCAGCCAGCGGGATACAAAAAGCAGGATATGACATTCTGGAAAGCGAAACTCCTATTATACCTATGAGGACGAGGAATATAGAAAATACCCTCCATGTTTCAGAACATCTTTTTAAGAAAGGTATTTTCGTACCAGCTATAAGACCACCGACAGTAAAAGAACCGAGACTAAGGATAACAGTTACTGCAGTACATACATATGAGGATATTGAAAGGCTGATTGAAGCACTGAGAGAGGTGTAAAAAAGCATGGAGCAGAGAGCATAGAGCATGGATTAAAAAATCCCCCTTCATCCCCCTTTTTCAAAGGGGGAGATATATTCCCCTCTTTGGCAAAGAGGGGGAAGGGGAGATTTTATAAAACTATATCTTTGAATTCAAATTTATATTGAACTTAATATCTGGAGGATTATGGCAAAAGGCTTCTTCATAACAGGCACTGATACAGGAGTTGGCAAGACAGTTATCACTGCAGCATTGATTAAGGCTGTCAGTCTTTTAGGGCTTAAGGCATGTGGTATGAAGCCGATAGAGACAGGATGCAAAACAGCAGCCAGCAGCCAGCAGCCAGCAGTCAGCAGTAAAAAAAGAACTTTGATCCCCTCCGATGGGATGTTTTTAAAAGAAATGGCGGGTATGGATGATTCCATAGATTTAGTTACTCCAATTCGCTTTGAGAGGCCTCTTGCACCTCTGCCTGCTTCTGAGATAGAAGGTACATCTGTTGACTTTGAAAAAATACAGAAGTCATATACAGCTCTTTTGAAAAATTACGATGTAATTATTGTAGAAGGAATTGGTGGACTGCTCGTCCCGATCAAAAGAGATTATTTTGTACTTGACCTTGCAAGGGACTTTGGATTACCGATTCTGATTGTATCGAGGCCAGACCTCGGCACACTCAATCATACGTTGCTGACAGTCAACTATGCCTTGAAAGAGGGTCTTGATGTTGCAGGAATAATTGTCAATTATAGCCAGCCTCCTGAAGGCACACTTGCTGAGAATACTAACCCTGAGGTTATAAAACAGATCAGCCCAGTCCCCCTTATAGGGATTTTCCCCTATCTCAAAGATTTTAAAAGCAGCACTATTGAAAAGGCTGTAGTAAAAAATATAGATTTTCAGATTATTAAAAAATATCTCTAAATATTTTTTTTAAATCAGCTTCAGATCAACAAGCACTTTTCTCAGTTTTTCTCTATTCGCAGGTGCCATCTCGCAGAGCGGGAGTCTGAACTCTTCCTGTATTTTTCCCATCATCGCAAGAGCTGTCTTAACAGGTATTGGATTTGTCTCAATAAACATTGCTGCATTCAAAGGTTCAAGTTTATAGTGTATCTCCCGTGCCTTGTCGTACTGACCTTTCAGCATTAAAGAACACATCTTCGATACTTCTTTCGGCATGACGTTTGCGCTTACGGAAATAACCCCTTTCCCTCCGAGGGCCATGAGAGTAAGTGTAGTGAAGTCATCACCCGAGAGAACAGTTATTCTGTCTCCACAGAGTCTAATAATCTCGCTCACCTGCTTCATATCACCCGATGCCTCTTTTATTGCAACAATATTCTTAATCTCTGCAAGGCGTGCAACAGTCGACGGGAGTACGTTTGATGCAGTTCTTCCAGGGACATTATATGGAACCAAAGGCATGTCGACTGCCTCTGCAATAGCTTTATAGTGTCTGTAAATACCTTCCTGGGTCGGTTTGTTGTAATAGGGAGATACGAGCAGGGCGGCATCAGCACCTGACTTCTTTGCATGTTTTGTTATTTCAATAGTCTCATCTGTAGCGTTCGCTCCAGTGCCTGCAATAACAGGAACCCGTTTGTTAACCGTTTTTACAGTAAGATCAATAACCCTGTAATGTTCTTTATAATCGAGCGTTGCAGATTCACCTGTCGTACCACAAGGTACAATTGCATTGGTGCCCTGAGATATATGCCACTCTATGAGATCGCCAAGTGCCTTTTCATCAACCTTCCCCTTTTTAAAAGGTGTAACGATTGCTACTATTGACCCTTTAAACATAGCTGCCTCCTTTTTTGTTTCTGTTAATACTCGATACTACCCTCAAAGACCTTTACAGCAGGACCTGTCATATAGACATGGTTGTCACCTGCCCATTCTATAAAAAGGTCTCCGCCAAGGAGATGAACTGTTACACTCCTACCTGTAAGACCTTTAATACTTGCTGCAACAGCCGCAGCCGATGCACCTGTGCCACATGCCATTGTTTCTCCGGAGCCGCGTTCCCATACCCTCATTGTTATCTCTGCGGAATTCAACACTTCTATGAATTCTACATTTGTTCTTTTGGGGAATATAGGGTAACCCTCAATCATATGGCCGTAATACGGTACAGGGAAATGGGAAAGATCGTCAACTACAAGAATTGCGTGTGGATTTCCCATAGAGACACAGGTGATTTTAAACTCCTTATCGTTTATCTTTAGTGGATAATCAATAATCCCCCCTCGCCCCCCTTTAGTAAAGGGGGGTAAGGGGGGATTTAACTCTTCACTAATATTTACCGGTATTTGTTCAGGGTCAAATATTGGTTCTCCCATATCAACTCTTACCATATCACCTGCTTTCTCCGGTTTAATAATACCTGCAAGGGTTTCAATATGAAGTGCGTCCTTATCGGAAAGATTTCTATCCCATATATATTTTGCAAGACAACGTATTCCATTTCCGCACATCTCAACTTCGCCTCCATCCGCATTAAAAATCCTCATTTTAAAATCTGCAATATCCGACGGATACAGCAGCAGAAGCTGATCAGCACCTATCCCGAATCGTCTATTGCATAGCCTTTTAGCAAATTCGCTGAACGCTGATTTCTGAACGTTGATTTCTTGCTCCATGCAGTCTATGAGGATAAAGTCATTTCCAAGACCGTGCATCTTTATAAAGTTTGTCTTCATTTCAAAAAAGCGGGGATCCTATCATTTCTTATAAGGTCGCTAAATGTCTCACGCTTCCTTATTAAAAAGTGCTCTTTACCTTTTACGATAACCTCTGCAGCCCTTGTCCGACTGTTGTAATTTGAGCTCATGGAAAACCCATATGCACCTGCACTCATAACAGCGAGATACTCGTCCTGTTTTACAGTCTTGAGTTCCCTTTCCTTTGCAAGAAAATCACTCGATTCGCATATAGGGCCGACAACATCACATATGATTGTATTCCTTTTCTTCCTCAGAACAGGGAGTATACGATGATATGCATTATAAAGTGCCGGCCTTATCAGGTCATTCATACCGGCATCTACAATAATAAACTCCTTCTCCTCACTATCCTTAAGGTAGAGTATCTTTGTAACAAGTATGCCTGCATTGCCTGCTATAGACCTGCCAGGTTCTATAATCAGAGTAAGTCTTCTACCTTTGAGCAGTGGAATGAGATTCCTTGCAAGGTCTTTCGGGACGGGTGGTTCTTCGTCCCTGTAGGAGATACCAAGACCACCTCCAACGTCCAGATATTGTATATCTACTCCTTGAACACTAAGTTTATCTATGAGGAGCAGTATCCTCTTTAAGGCATCTACAAAAGGAGAAACCTTGGTTATTTGTGATCCTATGTGTTTGTGTATTCCGATAACTTTGATATTCTTGAGACTTGATGCAAGTCTGTAATACTCTATGGCTTCCTCTATAGGTATCCCGAATTTGTGTTTTCTTAGACCAGTTGCTATATAAGGATGCGTCTCAGGGTCAATGTCAGGGTTAATCCTCAATGCAACTGATGCCTTTGTCTTCATCTCTCTAGCAGCTCTATCAATCTCTCTTAGCTCGTTTTCAGACTCCACATTGAACATGAGTATCTTTGATCTCAGTGCAAATCTTATCTCATCCTCTGTTTTTCCAACACCGGCATAAACTATTTTTTTAGCTGGTATACCTGCTTTTAATGCTACATAGAGCTCTCCTCCCGAAACGATGTCAGCACCGCCGCCATTTTTTGCAAACAACCTGAGGATAGCGGTATTTGAATTAGCCTTGACTGCAAAACATATTATGTGCGGATAACCATTAAAGGCATTGGTATATGCCCTGAGATGCCTTAAGAGAGTGTTGTAGCTATAGATGTACAAAGGTGTGCCATATGTTTCAGCAAGCTCTTTTACAGGAACATCTTCTGCAAACAATTCACCTGCTCTGTATTGAAACAAGTGCATTAGAGATCTCCATAAACTGATTTCTTGTGGATTTGTTCTCTATTTTAAACATATTTCTCTTGAATCTCAAGCGAACGAAGACCTGAAAGCCTCTCTTTTTTGTAATCAAAGTAAATGATGTACGTTATAAGCTATGAATATGAAGGCAGGATAGAATATCTTCTCTCATTCTCAGGCTATCGCCTTCCGAGGCTTTTGCCTCTTTATTATTAAACATTGGTATAAGGACTATCGGCAAAAGAAACCGCTCAGATACTCTATCCCGCCATCAAGAATGTTGAAGATGCATCACGAAACAATGGGTATTTGCATTTCGTTGCAATAGATATGTTAAATTTTTATATTGTATCGTTTCGAATAATTGATAGCGGAGGAAGAGTTGGGAAAGAACATTGTAGAAAAGATATTTGAAACACATAGGGTTTACGGTGATCTTAAAATAGGCACGCCGGTTGGATTAAAGGTTGACCAGGTTTATACACAGGATGCAACTGGGACGATGACTTGGCTACAATTCGAGGCTATAGGAATCGATAGGGTAAGAGTCCCACTTGCAGTATCGTATGTTGACCATAACATGATCCAGTCGAATTATATGAATGCTGATGACCATTTGTTTCTCCAGACTATTGCAGCAAGGTGTGGTGCTTATTTCTCGAGGCCTGGCAATGGGATAAGCCACCAGATACACCTTGAGCGGTTTGCAGCCCCTGGTAAAATTGCCATTGGAACGGATAGCCATACCCCAACAGGCGGAGGTATGGGCATGATTGCCATAGGTGTTGGGGGACTTGATGCAGCAACTGTTATGGCCGGAGTTCCTTTTGAACTTAATATGCCGCAGGTTATGTTTGTAAAGCTGACCGGCAAACTCAACAGACCATGGGTTACAGCAATGGATGTAATACTGGAGCTTTTAAGAAGGCTTACGGTTAAGGGAGGAATCGGGAAAATTCTGGAGTATGGCGGTACAGGGGTAAGAGACTTAAGTGTAACAGACAGAGCTACAATTACCAATATGGGTGCTGAACTTGGTGCTACTACCTCTATATTCCCGAGTGATAAAAGGACGCAATATTTTCTCAAGGCACAAGGTAGGGAATCAGACTGGATTAAGCTCCATGCTGATAAAGGCGCAGAGTATGCAGATATTGTTGAGATAGATTTGAGTGCAATAGAACCAATGATAGCTCAACCCCATAGCCCTGATAACGTTGTGCCTGTAAGAGAACTTTCAGGTACAAAAGTTGATCAGGTGTGCATAGGAAGCTGTACCAATTCATCTTACCAGACCTTAAAAACAGTTGCTTATATCTTGAAGGGTAATTCTGTAGCAAAAGATGTAACCCTGTTCATCAATCCTGGCTCGAAACAAGTATACGAGATGCTTTTACGCGAGAGACTTATAGCGGACATGGTTGCAGCCGGTGCAAGGATACTTGAATGTTCATGTGGTCCCTGCATTGGTATGGGAGGCTCGCCTGGCACTGGACAGATATCTATCAGGTCATATAACAGAAATTTCAAAGGCAGAAGTGGAAATAAAGATGCATTTGTATATCTTACAAATCCTATTGCATGCGCGGTTTTTGCAATTAAGGGAGAGATTATTGATCCGCGTAGTTTGGGTCTCGAGATAAAGGTATTGAGAGAACCTTCGCATTACCTTATCAATAATAATATGCTCATAAAACCTCAAGGTGATCCACATAAGATAAAGATAATCAAAGGCCCTAATATAAAAGAGGTTCCTGTCAAGGAGCTTCCTGGGGACAAGATAGAGGCAGAAATCTTATTGAAACTAAGTGACAATGTAACCACGGACGATATCATGCCAGCTGGGTCAACAATCCTTCCGCTGCGTTCAAATATACCTGCGATATCAGAGTTTGTTTTCTCTCATATTGATAAAACATTCAGTGAAAGGGCGAAACAATCAAAGGTAAAAGGCGGCGGGATTATTGCTGGAGGCGAGAACTATGGCCAGGGATCCTCAAGAGAACATGCTGCAATTGCCCCGATGTACTTGGGCATACACGCAGTAATCGCAAAATCTTTTGCCAGGATACACAGATCGAATCTGATTAATTTCGGCATTATTCCTCTATTATTCAAAGCTGCCGAGGATTATGAAAAAATAGAAAGAGACGACAGGCTCATCATACGGGGCGTCAAAGAGTCCTTGAAAGGAAATCAGTCTTACACGGTCCAAAACCAGACAAAGAAATATTCATTCGAGGTATTTTCAGATCTCAATGACAGGGAAAGGGAGATCATTTTGTCAGGTGGACTGCTGCCAAGTACTAAGAAACACATTCAGGATATTTGACAAGAAAACAATTGAATAGGTAAATTAAATGTTACTTTCGGGCCGCTAGCTCAGTAGGTAGAGCAACGCCCTTTTAAGGCGTGGGTCGTTGGTTCGAATCCAACGCGGCTCACCAGGATGTCCCCATCGTCTAGCTCGGCCTAGGACATCGCCCTTTCAAGGCGGTAACACGGGTTCAAATCCCGTTGGGGACGCCAATAAAATCAAGCAGTTACAGCATTAACGCATTTCTCTTGATTATCGGATTGTAGCAGAATTGTAGCAGTCCCCTTTGATTCAATCATTTTGATAGCCTCTCTTAAAGTTTCAGGCATCAGATGAGCATATCTCTGTGTCATCCTCTGGTCTTTATGACCGCACAGCTTTTGAACCCTGTAAAGATCAACGCCGGACTGAACCAGATTAGTCGCGAAATCGTGTTTCAGATCATGGAATCTCAAATTATTTATCCCTGCCTTTTCACATGCCCTCTTAAATGCCACAGAAACTTTCTTGCCTGAATGAGGCTTAGCAAATTCATCACAAAAAACATACACGCTTGCTATACGTTTTCGCTGCAATACTTTCAGAAGGGTATTTCTCACAATGTTAGTCATTGGAATTGCTACGGGACAACCGTTTTTAGTTTTAGGCACAATAATAAGTTTCAGGTTGAAATCCAACTGAGGCACAGTCAATTCAACAATATTACCCTGTCTCAAACCTGTTTGAGCAGCAACAATAACAATCGGCTTAAGCCATTCCGGTAAAGTGAACCTGAGCTTTTCTGCTTCTTCAGGGGCTACATAACGAACCCTTGCATCATCAACTTTGAGTGACTTCATAACTTTTTTAACCGGGTTTTCCTTGCATAGCTCCCATTCATCAATTGCAATATTAAACACCCTTCTTAAGAAAGCAAGCTCTTTCTTCACAGTTGAAGGCAATACTTTTTGCAGTCTCTCAGCTTTATATTTACTGAGAACCGATGGAGTAACATCCTTAATGAGATATTCACCAAATACAGATTTAAAGTGAGAAACAACCTGCTGGTTTCTTTCATGACTTGAAGGGCTAAGCAATGGTGAGAACTCTTTCATATACCTTTCTAAAACCTCATTAATAGTTATGTCCTTAGGCTTCTCAAAATATCTGCCTTCCACTATATTAGTCAGAACCTTTGCATAGAGCTTTTCCGCAAGCTTTCTATTATCAGTCTTTAAGGACTCCTGAATCCTATTACCCTGATACGAAATACTGAACCAGAAAAAATTACCTCTCCGGTAAAGCCCCATATTTATTTTCTACCCCCTTCCCTGGGACTTCTGGCCTGGGTAAAAGGATTATAACTTGAAGCAACATCTTTTTTACAGGACTTAATCCAATTCATAATATCTTCCATATCGAACCTTAGACAGCCATTTAGCTTAAAGCAAGGTATTTGCCCTAACTCAGCCCATTGATACACCGTAGAAGGCTTTACGTTGAGAATTTTAGCTATTTCCTTAACATCAAGCAATTTCATCTTCCTTAAAAAGGCTCTTTTTCCTTAAACCATTCTGTTACGTCCGATATATATCTTTCTTTTATCTTTTCAACAATATCATTATCTTTTAGCTGTTCTATTTGTTTTCTGTATTTCCTGTTAATCAATCTGTATATGAACTGCATAATACCATGTGGTTCATTGCTTTCTAATTTTAGAAACTCTAGTCTGTCAAAATATGAAGCTAACCTTACCGGATCATTCTTTAAGTCCTGAAGTGTCATCTTAGGTCTTCTTATCTGAAACTCAAACCTTATCCAACTCTTACCTGATTCAAGAAGACCTTTTTCATATTCTGTAATCTTCTCATTTTTTCTGAGACGTGATTTAATTTCTTTTACTTTGTCGTATATCCTGATTTTAGGATCAGAGCCTCCGTAGATAGTTCCTTTGAAAATATTAAAACTATCAAAACGGATCTTCTTTATATTCAGTGTTGAAAGAAGTATATCTAAATAAATATCCTCCATATCTGCACCAGGATCTATTCTTGAAATTTTGAAATCTTCAAGTCTTATAGAAGCATCATTAAAAATAGCTAATAAGCACGCCAACATATGATTAAAACATTCAAAATCATTTGGATTTATATCAACTTTAGTAAAAGGTATATTTGCATTTGTTGACTCACTGAATTTATGAGGACAGCAAAAAACAATCACCTTATCAAGCTTATACATATATTTGTATAATCTGGTTCTAAATTCATCTACAGTTATTTCTCCATGGTACTCCAAGTAATCCTTATCAGGAGTTCTATTAATAGTTAAACTTAATTTATCTATCATAAAAAGTAACGTATTTGCTGGTGATTACTCATATCCAGCAAATACCCCTGCCTCTCAGCTGACCCAACTCCAATATCGGCTTGTGTTCCCCCTACATTTTCTAACGTGTCGAAAGGGTTGCGGGTGCCTGCCCATCCAAGCAACAGCTTGGAAAGGGCAAGCACCCGCCTGTACTTTAAAGTTGTGCTATCTAATATCAATGTCAGCATTGTCATTAATTGCCTCAATCATCGAATAGCTTCTTGTTCCTTAAATAATTGTTTAAAACTACTTCGCGCACAGCTCTGTCCAAATCAGCTTTTGGTTTTTTCTCTTCAGGATCTTCTCTTATTTTTTTTGTGCGGTCTTCCTGATCCTTGAAGGGGCCAAGGCAGAGCTCTATTCCGGCATGTCTTGCACTAAAAAGCATGCACTCATCTTTTCTGAAACATGGGTAGCATTTCCTTTCTATTCTCGATTGATATTTTTTTTCTTCATTCATGTCTTCATTCCAAATAAAAAAGCCGAGAATCTACGGACTATTTCCGTAAAATCTCGGCTTCTCTGCCTTAAGTGGCTTCTTTGCCTTAAATTAATTACACTCTACATTGCCACGCCCTATAAACAGGCACGCTTCAGTTAAAGAGTATCTTATAATGTTCTAAAAAGACCCAGCGCTTACATTTGACATTCCGGCACTTGACCTTTATATCTCCCGTATTACGATCAATTTTTAATATTCTGCCTTTCAACACTATCTGGCCGTCTTCAATAGATAACGTCTCAGTACCGCAGTTACTGCATCTACCATCAGACAAAATGCAATCATTGGACTTAAGTAGCATACTCTTAATTTCTCTTCCCTCCATGATTACCTATCACTTCTATCTACTTTAGTAATTTGGCTAAACGGCTTTTTCCACCACTTTTTTTTATGCTTCTGTTCATAATCCTCTCTCAATCCTTCAACGTACATGCGAACTTCATCATCAATTTTTTTCTTGAAATCCTTCTCTTTCTGCTTTTCCAGTTTCTCTACTGCTTCCCAATCAACCATATAGAATAGAGTATGGTCATCTAAAACCTTGTGAACTACATACGACAGCGGTAAGCCTATATTATTCTTTTCGATGTAATTCAAAACCTCTCTCAAATCCTGATATATGTATTTCAGGTAACCATCCAAAAGGTTAGATACACCGATCCCGATATCTGCTTGCTTCAACTTCGCTACAAGCCAGTCATAGACTCCTTCATCAACAGTGAATGTCTTAGTAACCTTCTTCACCTTCATCTTACATTCAATATATATCAAATGTCATCTAATGTCAAGAGAATTTTTAATGATTCTGTATACCCGAAATCAAATTATCTCTAAATGAGACAAAGAATTAAAATATCAGGTATATTGAAGGCGCTATTAGCTGGCCTATTGATGGTGTATCGAAATTGACTACACCTACTACTACACGGAACAAGGAGTCAATCAAAACTGAAGATTTCCGGTGCAAATGAATGGATCGGTGCAAATGATACTTGAACCGTTTCCACTCTCACCGTGCTCTATCGCGTTTGTATATCTGCAGAATACCGTTGAAGTGCTCGTTCAGCCTCTTGTCCACCAAGGCATTTTAAGGCTTCAACTGCCGACTTTCTCACATCCTCATCTTTATCCTCAAGAGAAGAAACAAGATGATCAACTACTTCGGAATTGCCAATTTTTCCAAGAGATATTACTGCTGCGCTACGAACAAGCCATTCCTCATCCTTCAGTAATGGAATTAAAGATGCTACCGCACGTTCATCCCCTAAGTCCCCAAGTTTCTTGGCCGCCCTTTCACGGACATCTGCATCTTCATTTCTAAGAGCTTTCATGAGTGATTCAAAATCGTTAAGTTTTGCTTTATCACTTCGCGATATAGACTTGAAAAAACCATCCGCGTTGCCATAAACGACCCAAGAAGATACAAAAATAGTCAGGTATCCAAGGCAGCAACCTAAAAACAAAGCAAGAAGAAGACCTTTAGCCCAACCTTCTTCTTTCATAGTAGTTAAACTTATTACAAGGGCCACAGCAGCAGTACAAATAACAAGTTGAATAGTTACAGCTAAATACTTAATCCATTTTGATCCTGCTCTCGTAAACTCCAAGGAAAAACCACCTACTAATCCAATGGCAAATAATACCAAAGTTATCCAAAAAGATCGGATCAGAACCACGGAATTGGAAAAAAATAACCTGTCGAGTAGAGAGCCATCTGCCTCACCCCTGAACGCCATCCAACCCTGCATAAAAAGAGCCCCTGCAAAAGGTAATGCAGCCAATACGCCACCAGCTTTAACACCTGATCCAAGGGACTTTGATAATTTGCGATCCATCTTGTACCTTATCCCTTAAATGCTGTTTATTCGAAATTCATGTCGCCAGTATATCACAATTCAGTGCGCAAATTATATAAGCAGTTTCGGAAATAACAACTCAAAATGTCAGCTTCTTTCGGTTTATACTCCAGATCATTATATCAGATTTGAAAGGTGCGTTGTTCAGGAAGAAGTCGAAAACTCCTTAGACATTTTCTGATGGGTGAACCTTGGACTTTTACCCATAAAATCATAAAAATGGCTTTACCAAATTCGATTTCTGACACTTTTAAAGGCGACTCTAATACTTACTATACCCTTAAGTAGCACTTTTTATACTTCTTACCAGACCCGCATGGACAAGGAGCATTACGACCTATTTTTAATTCACTCCTGACAGACTCTTGAAGTTTCTCTATTTCTTCTTCAGAACTGTCAGATTTATTATCACCTTGAAAATATATTTTTATCTTTTCCATTTTTTTTGGATTATAAGGTAAACATTAAATGCAAGCATGACATTTTCAAATTAAAACCATCCAATCTATCATGCTTCAATTTAATGCCTTTATTATGCTTATGTTATTTCTCTTACAACACCGATCCTGTCATATTCCTTGCATCACAAGGAACGTTTATTGTAAATGTCAAAAAGTTATATGAAACATATAACAAAACCTTTTTCACATCTACAATTACTGTATGCCAGGACTTGTAAGAGAACCCTTGCTGAACAGTTTTAAAAAGATTCCTTATCTTATATATACCAAACCGTAGAAGCCACCATCTATTTAAAACCGTTAAGCATCGTATAACATAAGCACTTAAAATACTTTATGTATTTATCAAAGGCAGGATCAATTTCTTTTTGCCATGAGGTAGATTTATATTTCATGCAGGATTATAGCAAAATCTCTTTTTATAGAGGAAATAATTTTGCGAACTTCACCTACGAACAAATAACTCAAGGGTGTCCGCATATTTGTGGATTATCAGGAGAAATGCATAATGCTCGCGTCAGCGAGAGGCCGCATTATGGCCGATTCGCTGCACGCGGTTGTTAGGCAATATTTTTTCAATGTGTCCGCCGCGCCTACCTTGGCCAGCCCGGTCTCAGGAAAGTTGTTCAAATACCAGCGCAAAGTCTCCTCTTGCTTTCTTGCCCCTAAACACTTCAGCATTGGGAAAATTACGTTTCGTTTCAAATACCAAACTATCTTTCAGATAATCAGTAACTAGGCAGCCTAAATATACGGCGGTAATAGTGCCATCCAGTAAATCAAGTCTCTGGATTTTGAGTTTTGTTTCATCATTGAGCCACATGAGACGCCACTCATCCTCTATTCTCCATTCTATACTTTTAGAGCGCACCATTAGCTGGATGATCTTTGCGAGTTCTGTTCCCTCCCATGCGATTTCATCAGGCTTTTCAGAATCGTTTATAACAAACTGAAAAATGGACTCGCATGTAATCTTCGGCAGCTTAGCCGTGTAATTGATCTCGCTCCATACCTCATTGATGTGCGTCTCTTCACCGGCCAGCCTTTTGCTCTTTGCCAAAACGGCCATTGCCAAGAGAGCGGTATCGAACTCGATAGCGACGCCTCTATGTCCATTTCCGTAATGACTCCACATATATAGGTTATCTTTGGGATGTTTGTCTTTGTTTATCGCACTTGTTGAAAAGAGAAGCGTGTTATTCCGAAGGGAATTGAAATACCCTTCTATTCCGTCTACGAACTGCTTCCAATTCTCTTGAGGGAAACGGTCATTGAAGTTCTGAAGGTCTTTCGCATGATACTGCTGAACGCAGTCAATAAGGGCCGCATAGTTTTCACTGAAATCTGTCGTGAAAAAGAAATGCGGGTCAAAAGGGTCATTGAGTTTGTCTCGATGCAGAAAAGTGATCTCTCTAAATCCAATGGACTGTATGGCATAGTCAGTATTGCCGTAAAAACGCATTACGTGTTGCGGGGGTACTGCCATTGTTGCATCCCTCCTTGTGCGGGGATTTGTTCACTTATCCTTTGCCTAACGAGAGAGTTGAGGCGCGGGGCACAAGCGATGCTTGAAAAAGCACGCACGTTATTCCCCGTCGCCTCGAATGTTTTGTTGTGCGACCTTTTTTTGTTTAAATCCTTTATAGACCCAATTGATGCTCCATCCCAAGGCATACAAAACCAGACATGGTGCTAACCAAAAAAGAGACGCATAAAGCAAAAGATGGAGCCTTTTTTCTGTCGCCCTTTGTTCGACAACTCGCCAATATTCTTGAGATACAAGCCTCTTATCTTCTTCTGACGATTTCGCATTAAATATAATGTCATGTTTATTGGGCATTTCCTCTATGTCAAGCCAATTTCCTCCCTTGGGTTTTACGTTTTCCTCTTCTTTTTTATCGGGGATAAAATCAATGATTATTTCGTGGCCGAGTGCCAAAGCATCCTCACGGTTGTCGGTCCAAATCATTGCGGCCGATTTCTTGGAAAGTTTTTTATAAAATTCAGATTGGTGTGGTATGTTCTCTGCCTTCGGAAAATTCAGAATGACAAACGATGTGACCAAAACAAAATAAACAGCAGAGAGCAATATCCAGAGCCTATGCCAACCATTTAATTTCATATTTACCTTCCGCACAACAAGGTATTAGCCCGACCAGATAACATCCCTTTTCGGATGTTATCCAAGCATAACAAGTGGTTTTTCCAGTTTTTGTTCATCTCTGGAAATATTATCATACTGAGCTGATTTTTATCACAAAAATTGCGGACTTGCTGACTCCATATCATGAATATTGGGATGATAACCAGAAAATGGGATAACTCCCTCTTATAAATTCAATACAGATCACGAATACCAAAAGAAACATCCACTTCTAAACCCTGTCCAAGCGATGCGCATTACAGGAAATAGCAAGCGCATTTTTACTGTAGCAAAAATGTAGCAGAATTGTAGCAGAAGGTATCCTAATTTTACATAATATACCGAAAGAACAGGAAGGAACATAATAGATAATTAGACTTTATAATCAGTAAGTTAGGCTAAAACCCAAGCCAGAAGCCCATTTTCAAATTTGCCCTGAGATTAACTTTCAAGGCGGTAACACGGGTTCAAATCCCGTTGGGGACGCCAATAAAATCAAGGGTTTGCAGAGATGCGATTCTTTTTGTTTATAGTTCATCACCGTTTCAAGATTGTTTTCAATCCCCCCAAGTTTTTGTTACCATAATACCACTTTTATTTGGCCCTGGGGTACTCACATAATAAAGATAAAGGAGGAGCTGCC
>Ga0315282_10004845_pt1 | contig 23225 bp, 18 predicted proteins | sample YL17G07_20_MG_FD_203693 | JGI IMG/M metagenome (GOLD analysis project Ga0315282, IMG submission 203693) | Sediment microbial communities from Yellowstone Lake, YNP, Wyoming, USA - YL17G07_20 | ecosystem: Environmental > Aquatic > Freshwater > Lake > Sediment | place: USA: Wyoming | collected... | reverse complement strand
GCAAAAATTCCCACTTTATTTCCGCCGATTTCCCGGGCCCATTTGAAAATATAAAATCCCAGAAGCAGTATTATTAAAATCATCGGGAGTCTAGCAAGAAATACGATCTGATCGGCATTGTTTCCGGATTTGTACAAAAGTGTTTCTCCAAACGACCATTGGTCGTTTACGTTGGTTGTCCAGCTCTGATGGTCTTTTGGGAAATTTACCTTCAAAAATAGGAATGGGAGCAGTCCGGCCAAGTCCTTTATTAGCGGTGGGTGTTCCGGATTTATTCTCATATCCTTTTGGCTGAGATAGGAATAGCCGGCCGGAATATGGGAAAGTTCATCCATGGTTGCCGAATCGCCAAGCATGCTGAAAAAAGCGAGAGCGCCCATAATTAAAAGTAAAATCGCGGCGATTATATACGTAAGACGATTAGACATAAGTTTAATTTTTTAAATTTTAAATTAATCTATTTTATATATCCAGACGTCGTTGCTTATATTTTTAACTTCTCCCTGCGGAAAAAGCTCCCGCAGTTTTTTGAAAAGTTCCCTGTCAAATTTCATCGGAATAAAAACCGTGTGGGGGGCAACTTCAATTTTCTCGAGTTCGCTTTTCTTTTCCATATAATCTATGTAGAAGGCCCGGGGTTCGCCAAAAATTGTTCTTTCAATAAAAATCGGAGTTTGGGCAGGCATGGGAATGCCGTTTGGCCAGGGAACGGCTACCCCTGATTCATTAACAATGATATATTTTTTTATATCCTGGGGCAGGGAATTTAAATAATTGCCGATATCAACAAATCTTTGGGTAAGCTCGTCCTTGGTTTGCGGATTTCGCCCCCAGTCAACAAAATATTTATCATATTCCGTATAGCCGATTGAGGCGAAAACCACAAAACAAAAAACAAAAAATAACCATCTTTTTTTGAATCCAGACATAAATTTCAATTTTTCAAGAAACCAGAGTGTACCCAGTCCCGAAAAAATATAGACTGGCGGGATAACGCCGATTGTTCTTAGAGAATGCGGCAGGCCTTCGGCGGTCAGAACGCCGGGCAGGAGCATCGCAAAAAACCAGACAACTACCAGCCAGTAGTTTATCGCCAAAGGCCAACCCTTCTTTTTTAGAGATAAAATAATTTCTTTAAAAGAGATTATAATTCCGAATACAAAAAAAACTCCAAGGACAGGCGGAAGCATTGGAGAGCCCGAAAGATTGTGCCGCCAGTTCGGGTCGCCATGAAAATTAAACATTCCAAGATGCAATACCAAACTTTCAAAAAAAGATTTTATCGGATTTTTTTGGGCAAAGACCGAAATGCCGGTCATTCGGCTCATGAAATCCTGGGGATGATGCAAAAAATAAAGGCCGAGCGGCAGGGCAATGATAAAAACAGAAAACAGAAAACAGAAAATAGAAAGTAGAAATTTTTTTGTTTGTTTTTCTTTTTTGTAAATAAACCAAAAAGGAATTAAAACGAAAGGTAAAATCAAAACCGCCAGCCGGAAAGAAGTATAAGTATAAAATCCCAGGCCGAAAAAGACGGCGGAAATTATATAATCAAAAACGCTTTTTGTTCTTAGGGCACGGAATAGAAGCCAGAAAGAAAATACCAGGCAAAAAGGCAGCATAATTGCCCGAAAACCGAGGCGGCTGAAATTTGTATGCCAGAAACTTGTTGCCAGGAAAAAAGTGGAAAATAAGGCAACTTTGCTTCCAAAAATTTCCCGGCTCAAAAAATAAAAGCCAATGACCGTAAGGATGCCGATGATTACCGCTGTGGTTTTTATGGCAAAAATTGACGACCCCAAAATTAAAAAGCTAAAAGCAATTAAATTAATGAAAAGACCCTCGCGGCCGTTATTTTCCGGATAAAAAATCTTGAAATGACCGCTTTTTATGGCGTCAAGAGCTTCATTGCCGTTTAGCGCGACATCCGGATAAAGTCCTGGCGGAATTTCGTTGAGCTTCCAGAGTCTAAAAAATATGGCGATTGCCAGAATCAGCAAAAATAAAATTATTTCTTTTTTCTTGTCCACTCTTTTATTATAGCAAAAAACGAACGCTTATGGTAAAATTTAAAAATATATAATAAAATAGTATTAATAAAAAAGAAAATATGCCCAGTAATACAACCCCGCATAATTCCGCCCAGGAAAAATGCGGGTGAAATTACTGGTTCAACTCTACAGGGCCTTCTTTATAATAAAGAAGTTCTGCGGGGTTGATATACTGGGTATGAAAAAAATAGACATAATTATTGCTTTAATTGTCGGGGAACTCATTGCTTTATTGAGTTTTGGGATTTTAAAGGGGCTGGCAATAAAACCGGATTGGATTTATTGGGCGCTGCCTGTAGTTTTGCCGTTTCTTTGCCTTTTTTGTCTGTGGGTTGCATATCTTGTTGGGTTGAAGTTTTTGAAATCTGAAACTCTCTATGATGCCGCTCAATTTTTGCTGATTGGCGTTCTTAACACTTTGGTTGACCTCGGCGGTTTGAATTTGTTGATTTGGCTTTCGGGAATAAGCGCCGGAATCTGGTACTCGGTGTTTAAGGGCGCAAGTTTTGTTGTCGCCACTTTGCACAGTTATCTCTGGAACAAATTCTGGACTTTTGAGGCAAAAAAGACAAAGGGCGTAGAAAAAGAATTTGCCAAATTTTTTATTGTTACCCTGATAGGTTTTGGCATCAATGTCGGAGTTGCCTCTTTGGTTGTTAACGCCATTGGCCCCAAATTTAATTTGTCCCAACATATCTGGGCAAATGTTGGAGCGATTTTTGCTTCAATTGTCGGGATATTCTGGAATTTTCTTGGTTCAAAATTCCTTGTTTTCAGAAAGCAAAATTTAAGCGGCGGAATTTCTCAAAAATAAATTTATATGCCAAATTTAGTCTTATATCGCAAGTACCGCCCCAAAACCTTTTCCGAGGTTATCGGGCAGGAACATATTGTCAAAGTTTTGACCAATGCCCTGTCATCGGACGAAACTTCCCATGCCTATTTGTTTTCCGGGCCGCGGGGTTCGGGCAAAACGACGATTGCCCGGCTTCTGGCAAAGGCCTTAAATTGCGAAAATCGCAAAGATGGAACTGCCGAGCCCTGCAACCAATGCCAGTCCTGTCTTGAAATAAATCAGGGGAAATCAATAGATTTGATTGAAATTGACGCCGCTTCAAACCGGGGAATTGATGAAATACGGGAGCTCCGCGACGGAATCAGATTCGCGCCGGTAAAGTCAAAATACAAAGTTTTTGTCATTGACGAGGCCCACCAGCTGACCGAGGCCGCTTCAAACGCCCTCTTAAAAACTCTTGAGGAGCCGCCTTCGCACGCCGTTTTTATTCTGGCAACAACCGAAGTTCATAAAATTTTGCCGACCATCGCTTCGCGCTGCCAGCATTTTGACTTTAAAAAATTGAGTTTTGCCGAAATTATTAAAAAATTGGCCTACATTGCCAAAAACGAGGAAGTGGAAATTGAAAAACCGGCATTTGAACTTATCGCCAGAAACAGCGAAGGTTCATTCAGAGATGCCGAAAGTCTTTTGGACCAGGTCATAACTCTGGAAGACAAAAATATAACGGTCAAAGAAGTGGAAGAAATTTTGGGACTGGTTGAATTTACCGCCCTTTCTAAATTCATTGATTTTATAATCAAGAAAGACGAGTCGGGAGCCATCAGGCATATAAACGAGATTAACGAAAGGGGAGCCGATTTACGCCAGCTTGCCAAATCCCTGGTTGATTATTTAAGGGAACTTTTGATTTTGAACATTGACCAGAATTTGATGAATACTTTGGTTTCCGGCCACAGCCAAGACGAAATTAAAATTTTGCAGGAGCAGGCCCGGGGTTTTTCCCAGGAAGGCTTGAAAAACGCCTTGAAATTCTTTATAAAGGCAGAGAACGAGGTAAAATACGCGAACTTGCCCCAGCTTCCTTTGGAATTGGCGGTTGTGGAAGCAATAAGCGTCATGGGGCAATAAACTTTGGGGGGTCGTCTAACGGTAGGACAGGGGCCTTTGAAGCCCTCAATGAACGTTCGATTCGTTCCCCCCCAGCCATCCTTCGTCAAGGTTGCGGAATAACAAGGTGTCAAAATTAGCCGATGTTACCTATAATACGATTATTAAAATTGAGTCAGGGGCGAATAAAAACCCGACAATAGAAACTTTGGCAAAAATCGCCAAGGCATTAAGTGTTGGAGTAGATGATTTAATTAAATAAACTTATGGGTAAACTCAAAGACATCCCTAAAATTGATAGGCCACGCGAAAAGTTTTTAGAAAAAGGATCAGACGCCCTCTCTAAAAGTGAACTCCTAGCTATTTTGCTTGGTAGTGGAATTAAAGGGAAAAATGTTAAACAACTTTCCGAGCAAATAATTAGAAAATTTGGGAGCAAGTTTTTGGATATAACCGTTGATGATCTTTTGGAAATCCCTGGCATTGGAGAGGCAAAGGCTCTACAAATTGTTTCTGCTCTGGCACTAGTTAGAAGGTTCTACGAAGAATTGGGACCGAAAGACAATATCATTTTCTCCGCACAAGACGCTGTTTCTCTAACTTCCGAAATTAGAGATAAAAAGAAAGAATATTTAGTGTGTCTCTATCTCAACGCAAGAAATGTTTTATTAAAAAAAGAAATTATATCAATCGGCATATTAGATAAAAGCATAATTCATCCAAGAGAGATTTTTGGACCAGCTGTTGAATTACGTGCGGCTGGTGTTATTCTACTTCATAACCACCCATCGGGAGATGTTACTCCCAGTAAGCAGGATATAGAAGTTATAAATAAAATTCTTGAAGCGGGCAAAATAATGGGAGTAAATGTTATCGACTTCATCATTGTTAGTGAAAGTAAAATACATAGCACCTTTATAGATGTACAAACATCGGAAAGTAAAACAACACATTATGTTTCCGATGGTGTTCAAAAATCCCTCTTTGATTTATTAGAAGTTGAAAGACCAGCTTATGAGATAACTGCGGAAAAAATTAGAGAAGACTATTTTTACATCCCGCAAATAAAAGAAAACCATATTCAATTACACAACCGTAGATATATCGGAAGCAAACATAAGCTAATTAAATGGATTTTTTCTATAATTAGCAAGGAATGTGAGGGGAGTTCTTTCGCTGATATTTTTGCGGGAACAGGTGTCGTGTCGGCTGTAGCTGCAAAACATTTTAAGAAAGTTATACTAAATGATTTTCTTTATTCTAACTATGCAATCTATCAAGCTTTCTTTGGCTGTGGGGCGTGGGATAAAAGTAAAATAGATGGGATAATCAAGAATTATAACAATATTTCTGGCGAAGATTTAGAAAATAACTATTTTTCTAACTATTTTGGCGGTAAGTACTTTAGCCACAACTCGGCAAAAGTTATTGGTTTCATCAGAGACAACATCGAAGAGAATAAAAATAAACTAACAGAACGAGAATATTACATGCTTATCGCATCATTGCTTTATGCAGTAGATAAAGTTGCAAATACCGTCGGACATTATGATGCATACTTCAAGAAAGAATATACAAATGGCGAATTTTTTATGAAACCCATCGATCCTATCAAAGTCGAAGAAGTATCCATTTTTAGAGAAGATGCCAATCTTTTGGTAAAAAAGATTAAAACAGATGTTGCCTACATTGACCCGCCGTACAACTCCAGACAATATAGCCGATTTTATCATGTGCTTGAAACGCTTACCAAATGGGATAAGCCAAAATTATACGGAGTGGCATTAAAGCCAAAACCAGAAAATATGAGCGATTATTGTAGGAGTAGTGCAAAAATCAAACTTGCAGAACTCGTAAAAGATATTGACGCTAAATATCTAGTTGTTTCATATAACAACACTTATGATTCTAAAAGTAATTCATCAAAAAATAAAATTACCCTTCAAGAAATTGAAAAAATTCTAGAGAAAAAAGGCAAAACCAAAGTTTTTGAGAAAGAATACAGGCACTTTAATGCCGGAAATACAAATTTTACCAACCACAAAGAATACTTGTTTGTAACCAAGGTTTAACTATGAACAATAAAATCAAAAGATCTCCGTTATTTTATGTCGGGGATAAATATAAATTAATAGGGCAAATTAAAATTTTTTTTCCAAAGGAAATTAATAATTTCTATGAGCCCTTCGTTGGCGGTGGTACCGTTTTTTTAAATGTTGAGGCCCAAAATTACCATTTAAATGATATAGACAAAAACCTCATCAATATACACAAGTTTTTATTTAAAAGTTCAAACAATCAAAATAAGTTCTTCAAAAATATTGAAAAAATAATATACAAATACCGATTATCTAGGTCGTATAAAGAAGATATAATTCCAAACTCGCTAAAGAAAAAGTGGAAGAAAACTTATTTTGCAAGATTTAACAAAAAGGGTTATGAAAAACTGAGGGATTACGTCAATAAAAATAAAAAAAACGACCCATTAATTTTATATATTTTGCTCATATATGGGTTTAACAGAATGCTGAGATTTAATGGCGGAGGGAAGTTCAATCTTCCCGTAGGCAATGTTGATTTTAATAGGAACGTTGTTAATGCCCTAAATAATTATTTTGACTTTGTGAGAGGCAAAAAATTATTTTTTTCTTCAAAAGATTTTAGAGAATTTATTTCTGAAAAAAAATATCTCAAAAACGATTTCATATACTTTGACCCTCCATATTTAATAACCGCGAGTGAATACAATAAATTCTGGGATCGGGCGGCAGAAACTGATTTATTAAATATTCTTGATGTACTAGATAAGAAAGGTGTTAAATTTGCATTATCAAATGTAACTTATTACAACGGGAGTAAAAACGACTTGTTAATTAAATGGATGAAAAAATATAAATCACACAATATAAAAAGTAATTATATTAGTTATCATGACAATAAGAAAAAAAACATCAAGGAAGTCTTGATTACTAATTATTAAACTAAGAGCCATGAAAAAGCGAATGCCTGAATATAAACCATTATTATTTACAACAACGCTGAGAAATCCAGAGCGATTAAAATGGTTTTTGGGATTACTAAAAAATTATAATGGACAAATCCTTACCAATGATTTAGCACAAAATATAGCTGGGGAAATAATAAGAATGGGTTTATATACGCCAACTAAATTAAGTACGATAGTGAAAAGTAAAATTAAGAATAAAGAACCATTATCTGATAAAGAAGTCGCGAAAGTTCTTCGCGATAATCCCCAAAATCACAAAGAAGCTGGGTTTAATCAAGGGTGGCCTTCTAGATTTGATACATGGTTTAAAATTGCGAAAGAATTAGGGTTTGTTTATTACAAAATTGGAGAAAAAATTAAATTTTCAGAAGTAGGCCTAAAACTCGTTAATAGCGAACATCCTGAATTTGAACAGCAAGCATTTCTTAATGCCTTTGTTAAATATCAAAGTAATAATCCGTTTAGAAGAGTATTAAATGAAAATGTCCCGCTAATACTTTTACTTGAGGTGATTTCAAAGTTAAATAGCGATAAAGAATTGAACGGGAGTGGTATTTCAAAATTGGAATTGCCATTAGTTATTTTCTGGAAAGATAATGACTCAGAAAAGTTATACCAAGTCATTAAAAATATCCGCAAAAAATATAGATATAATCCAAGCTGGGAAACAATAATTGATATCTGTATCAACCAGATTATGGGAGGAAAGTTTAAAAAATTCAATCCTAAATCAATAATGGTTGATTATCCAGATGAATTTATAAGAAAAATGAGGCTTACGGGATTAATCTCTTTAAGAGGTGGTGGTCGTTTTATTGACATCAACAAAAATGAGCAGAAAAAAGTTGATTATGTTCTTAAAAATTATTCTAAGTATAAGAAATACAAAACAGAAAAAGAGTATTTTGCTTATATTTCGAAAATTGATAAAAATCTAATCTTATATGAGGCGAAACCAGTAAGTGCTAATGAACGAGATCAATTTCTTGCTAAATGGGTTAGTATTTATTCTTGGAACAAAATAAAGAAGGAAATAGTTAATTTATCTCAAAAAAGATTGAGCAAAGACGATATTTTGAAATATCTTTCAAGTCCGATAAGGTTAGAATTTCTTATCGCTTTAGCAGTTAAATCAAAATTCCCGGATGTAAAGGTTGTGCCTAATTATCCCTACGACGATGAAGGATTGCCAACTTCTACGGCTGGAGGTATTGGAGATAAAGGAGATATTGAATGCTACGAAGATATGAATGGTATTTTAATTGAAGTTACCATGTCCGAAGGGAGAATACAAACAATTATGGAGGTTTGGCCTATAGCTAGACATTTGGAAGAATTTAGTAAGAATAATAAAGATTCAATGTGTTATTTTGTTGCGCCGAGCATCTTTAAAGATTCTGAAAGACAAATTAAATTTGTCAAGGAAAAAGAAAATCTTTTTATTTTGCCTAAAACTATTGATGAGTTTTTACAACATATAGATAAAAGAGAGAAGTTATTTTATATCGTTAAATGATATTTATTATAAAATTTTTATTGAAATAAAAATGTTATATCCTAAAACAATTAAAATTTATCTCGTTGATGGTAGGGCCGACGGAATTAAAACAGCCGAGTTAAGTAATTGGGTAGGTAAAGCGATCGCAATACCAAGAAATAAGTTAAAAGACGTGAGAGAAAGAAGTGAATGTAATCAGCCATCGGTTTATTTTTTGATCGGGAAAGAAGACGAAGAGTCGATTCTCCCCATTGTTTATATTGGAGAAGCAGAAGTTTTATGGAAAAGATTAATAACCCACGAAAGCAGTAAAGATTTTTGGCAAATAGTCATTGGCTTTGTAAGCAAGGACAATAATCTAACTAAAGCTCATATCAAGTATTTAGAGAGCCGTTGTCTGGAAATGGCGAAATCAATTTCTCGTTGCGTTTTGCAGAATACTACTGAAAGTGCTTTGCCAAATCTTTCAGAGTCCGACATTTCCGAAATGGAAGAATATTTAGATAATTTAAAAATTCTTTTAGCAAGTTTGGGGTACCCAATTCTTCAAGAGCCAGCGTCAAGAGAAAGCAGAGATGTTGGTTTATTATTTTATTGTAAGGGGAAGGGGGCAGTCGGTAATGGTAGGATGACAGATGAAGGATTTATAGTTTATAAAGGTTCAACCGCCAGCAACCAAATTAGTGATGCTGTTAGAAAAAGAAATGAACGAATTATTTCTTCCTTAATTCAATCCGGCCATATCAGTAAGATTTCGGATAAACTATTTAGATTTGAGAAAGATTACATTTTTAATAGCCCGAGTGCTGCCTCTGATTTGATAACGGGAAATTCTACAAGTGGGTGGGTAATGTGGAAAATAAAACAGGGCAAAACATTAAGAGAAATTGAACAAGAAAAAATTAAAGAATAAGTACTTAAGTAAATAAAAAGCTCCCTGAAAAGCTGGCGAGAAATCGGCTAATCAGTCATTAGCGATAGCCAACCACAATTCCTTTTCGGAACGGAGGTCTCCGCATATGACCTCTTCTTACCTGTCCTCTCCGCGTGACTGTTGGTCTCACGAATTTGACTTTTGGAAGTGGATTAACCGCTGGTATATACCTTTTTATTGGTCTAACCATAGTTACTCTTATCCTTAAATTTATATCAGGGAGCCGACCTTTAAACTTTCTCCCCGCCAGTAGTCACGACATGACTACTGGAGGAGAGTTAAAGGCGGCTTGATCTGATGATAAATAAAGGGTCGGAGTATCCTCGCCAGCTTTTCAGAGAGCCAATATAATTTTATAATTTTTTATTAGTGATTGTCAATTTTTTTCCGCCGCCCGCTTGCAAAAATTTTCTGGCGAAACCAAGCGAGGGCGGGGCGGGAATTTTTACCCCGTAGGGTTGCGAAGCGACTCCTTCGGGGCGTTTTCCCCACACCCTTTTCCTTCCCGCCCCGCCCGAGCGTAATTTTTCAAAATTCAGCATCGGGCCCCGAAGGAGAAACTTCATTTCCCTACGGGGTAAAATTTTCGCGGAAAAAAGTTCGCCCCAGTAGTAGACCAGTCAGACTGGTCACTACGGGGTAAAGATTTCATTCAGGACAGACGTGTGACCGAGATGCCCATCGTTGGGCTGTTTTTTGTTGCTATGAAGTTTAGGTTGTTTGTGATATAATAATATTAGGAAGAAAGGTCGAAGAATTTTTAAGTGAATCTCGCGCAGGACATCAAAAAATTATTCTGCGCAAGATAAAAAGATTGGTAAATATGAAAAATTTTATAAAATTTATTTTCTTAGGAATATTTTTGTTTGCTGTATTGTGGGGCGTTAAATTTGCTATTGCCCAGCAGACATCCGACGAGGAACAGCCTGCTTTTCAGGAAGAGAATGTTTCTCCCGAAGAACCCGCGCAACTCAATACTGAAGAGCCCGGAGTTGTTGAAGAACCCGAAGTTGAAACACCATCCTTTCCAACATACCCGGAAGGTTTTAAAGGCATTCCTTCTTTTTCAGAGACGGGAAGGGGAAATTTTTTAGCCGGCTGGTCTTGGGGGTATTCGGCGTTAATGATTATTTTTTATGCTTATTTTGCGATATGCTTGCAGTTTTTGGCTAAAAAAACAAATACCCTTAATGGATGGCTTGCCTGGATTCCGATTGCCAATATTTTCTTAATGCTTAACATTGCTCAAAAACCTTTATGGTGGATTATTTTGTTTTTAATTCCATTAGTCAACATCGTTATTGGCATCATTATTTGGATGGCAATTTCTGAAAAAAGAGGCAAACCGGCCTGGTATGGAATTTTATTGATTGTTCCCGTTGTCGGTATTTTTATTCCTGCTTATTTGGCTTTTTCTAAATAAGAAAAATTGCGAATAAAAGGCGAATTAGATTCGCGAATATTTGCGAATAAATTCGAGCTTGATTTGCAATATTTACATATAAATATGAAAAAAATCACAAAAATTTTAATCGGATTTTTTATTTTTGGTTTCGGCTTGGTTTTGCTTAATTTTTGTCCAGCCCGGGCCCAGCAAAGTCTTACCCAGGGCGGCAATAGTTTTGAAACAGCGGTTTTATTGAGCCCGGGGAAATATCAGGGCGGTCCTCTTGAGGAACGGCAAGAACTTTATTATTCTATTCAAGTAAAAGCGGGACAGGAAATTAACGCTGAAGCTAAATATTTTTCTGAAAGCGGATGCACAATAACTCTTTATAACGAAGCCAAAGAAGAGTTAATTTCCAATTATGGCGAAAATCCTAAAATTAATTGGCTGGCTAATGCCAATAAAAGTTTACACAATTATTATCTTAAAATTGCTAATGATGCATCGGCAGTAGAATCTTTTTCTTTAGAAGTTTCTCTGGCAAATTATTATGACGCCAATAGCGGCACCGATGCCGGTGATACTTTTGATAAAGCTCTAACTATTGTTCCCGGAACTTATAATGGGTATTTAACCGGCTTTTCCGGTATTGCGAACGCAGTGGGTGATGATTGGCAGGATATTTATAAAATTGGACTTAAAAAAGGAATTACTTATGAATTTAAAGCTATCCCTCCATCAAAAACATCATTAACTTTAAGTCTTTATGATTTAAACAGGCAGTTGCTTAAAGAAGAAGAGTCGGCAAACCAAGGAAGTATTGTTTTTTTATCTTTGACTCCCTCGGCCGACACTAATATTTTTGTTTCTGTTTTACACGGGGAATATCCCTATCAAGATGCTTTGGTCAGCTATCAGTTAGAAGTGAAATCTTCCGCCTCTCTGATAAAATTTTATGTTTGTGATAATGATTATTGCAAATCGGCTGGAGAGTTTGCTTCTAAAGAAGATTGTCAAAAAGCCACCACAAAAACCTGCTATCAAACCGAAAATTGCGATAATAAGTGCGGTGTTCCCATCCCAACTTTGACTCCAACTTCTACTCCTATTCCAACCATAATTCCCACTCTAACGCCAACTTCAACCCCTTCTCCTTGCAAAAATGAATGCAAAACTGGCCAAACCAAATGTTTTGATAATTTTAATTACCAGAAATGCGGAAATTTTGACGATGATATTTGTTTGGAGTGGTCCACACCCGTTTATTGCGGGGAGGGCAATGGTTGTAAAAATGGAAAATGTACTGGGGTTACAAAATGCAAGTGTTCGGCCTGGGCGCAAGAAGGATGCGGAAAAAATAATTGCCAGCAAAATGAAATATATCAAACCAGAACCTGCGAACCAAAGGGTTGCGATAAAGAGAGCCAGTGCTTGAGCGACAAAAGTTGTTCTTTAACTCCGACTCCAACGCCGGCTCCGACTTCAACTCCAACCGTTACGCCATCTCCAACTCCAACAATAATAATTCCTCCAATAATTTCCAAAAGCCCGAATTGGCCTTTAATTGGCGGGATTATTGCTGGTGGGCTTTCAATAATTGGATTGACTGTCTTTCTGGTTTTCAGAAAACCGAGCAAAGATAAAAGCAACAAGAGCGATAAAGGAGAAACTTCATCCCCTTATTACGGAGGAGGAAGCAAGGAGGCTGATAAACCAGTTGTTGGCTATAAGCATCCTTGCCGTTATTGCGAAAAATTGATTCCGCCGGATTCCGAGGTTTGTCCTTTTTGCGGAAAGGAAAATCCTTTGGGCCCGATGAGGTGTCCAAAATGTCATAGTCCGGTTGAAAAAGATTGGCAAACCTGCAGCCACTGCGGTTTAAATTTGAGAATCGTCTGTCCTTATTGCGGTAAAACCACTTTTTTTGGCGATTATTGTGAAGATTGCGGGAAAAAGCTAACAGTGATTTGTCCTTCTTGCCAATTTGAACAACCGCCAATCAGCGACAAATGCATTAAATGCGGAAAACCACTCAAATTAGAGCCAAAATAATCAAAATAATTTAATAAAAATTCTAAATTTAAAACTAATTCTAAATGAAATGTTAACAAAATGTTTAGGATTTAGGATTTTGGATTTAGGATTTTAATAGTGTATGCCATTAAAACCATTCACTGACAATTTTGCCGATAATTCCACTGAAGCGGGATTTCAGTTTACTTTTTTCTGTAAAGTTTGCAACGAGGGTTACAAGACGGAATTTATAAAATCAAAATCGGCTTCAAAGGGGCAATTTTTAAAAAAGATGGGAGGGTTGCTGGGCGCGGCAGCTCAAATTGCCGGAAAATACAATGTTGGCTACGGCATTGAAAGAGCAACCGACGTGATAAGCGAAAGACATGAAGGCATGTCTCCTGAATGGCGTAAGGAATATGATGTTGCTTTTGAGCAGTCCCAGATTGAAGCAAAAGCCCATTTTCACCGCTGTCCCAAATGTACAGAATGGGTTTGCGAAAATTGCTGGAACGAGCAAGATAATCTCTGTGTCTCTTGCGCTCCAAGAGAAGCGGTAGAAGTGGCAACTGCCAGAGCCAAGAAAAAAGCTGAAGATATTGCCGGCAAGGCAGCAGCAACCCAAGTTTTCACCGGCGAAATTGAGGCAAAACAAACACTATGTCCTGTTTGCGGCAAACCGGCTGGAACTGGAAAATTCTGCGTTAACTGCGGCGCTTCTCTGGAGTTAATAAAATGTCAAAAATGCGGGGCTAAAAATCCAGCCGGAACAGGATTTTGCGGCAACTGCGGAGCAAAAATAACCAAATAGAAAAATTTATATGAATGAGGCCCCGAAGTAAGAACTTCTTACTAGTTTTAATTAATACCCTTAAAATTAAAAATGGTTTCTCTATCAAATTTTCAAGCGCAGTGCCATAGTGAACGAAGTTCTACTACGGGGCAGGCAATTTTTGCGCCCCAGAACATATTTAAAGTTGCGGGCAAGGGCTTGGTTATTTCCGGTTTTCTTAAAAGCGGCGTTTTAAGGCCGGGAATGATAGCGGAAATAAAAAAGCAAAAAATAAATCTTATTGGCATAGAGGCGTTCAATCAAAAAATGGAAGAAGTTAAAGAGGGAGACCCGGCTGCCAAGCTATTGGGAATAATTTTGCCGGAAGCCGCAGAAAAAGTTTTAACAGCTTCCGGAAATCAGGAAATAATTTTTAAACCCCGTTAGAAGTTTGCCACCGCAAAAATAATTTTTTACTAAATTATAAGATTTATTGTTGATCTGTGGCAGAAAAAAGTTAATGCTAACTTTTTTCTGCCATATTATCCAGTCGCAAACTTCTAACGGGGTAAAGAATCAAAATAATTATGGATGAACAAAACAATCAACAAATAAACCCCGTTAAAAACGGAGTTTCTAACGGGGCAAACGATAATCCTTCGGAACCGGAACAATCGGCGCCAGCCGAAACCAGCGGCAAAACAGAAGAGCCAAAAAAAGAAAAGAAAGAGCCGGTTGTTGTCCTGCAGGTCAGCGGGAATTTTATTTTAATTGACGAAGCCGGAAAGGAAATTGAGTCGGGTCAGGCAAAATTTGTTCTTGACGAAGAAAAACTCTCTGTTTTATCAGAAAGCGGCAAAGCCATGCCGCTATTATTAAGAGATATCAGCGATTTTTCCGTCGAAGATTATAAAATCAATTTATTACTCCTTGGCGGCGGAAAAGTGATAATTTCAGAATTGGGCTATCAATATGATGATTTTATCAAAGCGTTAACCAAACTTCGCCACGAAATAATCCAAAAAGAACTTTTAATGGAAGAGGGCGGCAGGAAGGCCGGTTTTAGAGGAAATTACGACTATCAAAAAGATGGAGAAAAGCGATCTGGAGAAGCGGAAATCGAGATTTATGATACGGGACTTGTGATAAAACCAAAACAGGGAGATTTAATCAGGATTCCTTTTGCCGAAATTACCGAATTTTCCGAAAAAGATTATAATATTTCAATAGTTAGCGATTCTGCTGTTTTATCTTTATCTCATTTTGGAGAAAAATTTGATTTATTCAGCAAGGCCTTAAAAGAAGCATTGAATGAATTATCCCTTAAAACCCAATCAATCCTTAAAGAACTTTTGCCAGAACTTGACCCCTTAGCCATCAAAAAGGCAGGCGAACTTTTGAGAGATGGTCGGGCAGTAAGCAAGGATAGTATTGATAAAATTTCGCCGAAGATCTGGCAGAATTTAGAGAAAAAATTGGCGGCTTTAAATATCAAAGAATCTTATGATTTTTTGAGGTCTTTATCCAAAAGCGAAGAAGTTTTTATCGGAGTTAAACAGGACTTGATGGGAGAACTCACCGGAGAATATATCTGGTTTTTGGTGCCGGTTTTTTCAAAAAAAGGCAATAATTTTCTTGCAATGGAAGCTACTTCAACTATTGAAGGCGGAGGCAAAGCCACTTATTTTTTTAAAATTCCAGAAGGAGAAAATCTGGACGATTTAATTAAAAAAATCAATCGCTGTATGCTTGCCATAAATTTTCGCCGGGAACCAATCTATCTATCGGACGAAGATTTGGAAAAACCGGACTGGTCAAAATATAAAATAGCAATCAGCAGGATTCCGGAGCTAAAACTCCTTCGCCAGCTTTTTGTCGGACGGGTTATTCATACTTCGCCGGAAAATTGGAAAGAGAACGTAAATAATTTGATTAACCAAGGTTCTTAAATATAAAAAGAGTTTCTAACCAAAGGTCTATCATCTAAAATTAAAAAAGTCGTTTTTAATTAATTTTTATGAATAAAGCATTTGCGCCGATTATCATTATTATTTTAATTGCTATTTTTTTAGGCCTTGGCGGAGGGACTTGGTATTCCTGGACAAAAACAAAATCGCTTTCACCGATAGTGTGGCTGGAAAATTTCGGCCAGCTTAAACAAAAAACTGACCAATTTAATGAGTTGAAAAGAAAATATGAAAATAAAAAATGGCATGGCACTGTTAAGGGAGAGGTGACAGCGACTGTGGCTGAATTTGGCGGTTACACGCAAACTTATACCGCGCGGATTGATGAGATGTGGATTAATTTTAACGCTCCCGAAACAGGCTCATATATAGCGCTGGGCCCGGGACGACGAATTTCTATTGACGGAAATGCCGTATTAGAGTCCGCTCATATTAGTATGACCTGCGGTGAGCTAAATATAGAAATATCTTCTTTCCCGTTTAAATTAGATGGTGTGATTGATTTTTCAAAGGGAACGATAAATTTTAACGCGGAAGACCCATATGCGGATGAGGATTTTAAAGTCCTTTATGTAACTACTTGCGAAGAACCAATGTCATTTTATGGCGACGATGAGCCGCTATTTAGTATTTTTAGTCCTCATATGGCCGCTTTTAAGTTTGAAGGGGATAAGATTATTTTGAGCGCCGAATTTCCGAATCTAAGCGGCGCCAAATTATTTAAGGAGGATACATCAGGACTATTGAAGGGCACTAATGTAAATGCGAAGATAAGCGGCGAGCTCATCCCTTTTGTGTCTACACCAACTTCTACTCCAATGCCCACATCAACTATTACGCCTTCACCCGCACCAATATCTTGTCCGGGTTTTTGCGCCACTTCGCAATACTGTCCTCCCGATACCATAGGTTATGGAACCGTGGGTTGCGAACCTTTGAAGAGCTGTCGAAGATGCGGAATTTTCGGCTGGAGAGAATGCTGTGATTATACTCCGCAATTTTGCTGCGTTTCTATTCCTACGCCCACTCCAACTCTTACACCCAAACCAACGCCTACGGCCACTCCCACTCCTATCTCAACCTGTACAGATTCTGATGGCGGCAAGGATTATTATGTGAAGGGAACTGCTAAAGAGAGCGTTTCGCCCCTTATGGATTACACCGATATCTGCGGCCCGGGGAGCAGCACAATTCCTAAAGGCCATGAACTCATAGAATGGAGTTGTGGTGATAATGGCAGGGTGATTAATGAGTATTATAATTGTCCGAACGGTTGTTCAAATGGCGCCTGCATCAAGGAAAGTACTTGCATCGATTCCGATAACGGTAAGAATTATTACGTGAAAGGAACAGTCACAGATAAAACAGGAGTTGTTGGTAATAAAACAGATTATTGTATTGAGCATCCTGAAAACGCTTCTGATAGAAGATGGGAAGTAAGCGAATACTGGTGCGAAGGGAACACGGTGTATAATGGTGGATATTATTGCCCAAAGGGCTGTTCAAATGGTGCCTGTATCATACCTGAAAAATCTCTCACTCTTACCTCTCCTAATGGTAGAGAACAATGGATCGCTGGCAAAACATATAATATTAAATGGAATTCCATCATAGAAGGTTCGGGTGGCGTGAGAATGCAACTTTTTAAAGGAGATCAGCCTTTGTCAGATATTAGTGGGTCTGATATTTCTGATACGGGCTCTTATTCCTGGACTATTCCTTCCGATTCAACTCCAGATAGTAATTACAAGCTTTATATTTGGTATCCTCATTCGGCTTATTCCACTCAAGATACTCAGGATTATAGTGATAATTACTTCAGCATTGTTTCGACAACCCCAATCTGCACAGATTCTGATGGCGGCAAGGATTATTATGTGAAGGGAGAAACTACAGATTTTGGGGATACCAGAGAAGATGTGTGTTTTGATTCAAATACCCTTACGGAATTCTATTGCGAACAAGCGGCTGGTCAAACGCGACCATCAAGAGCAGCTGAACAAAAGAAATGCGAATTCGGTTGTAAAGATGGGGCTTGCATACCTTCATCTACGCCGGCACCAACTTTGATTCCAACGCCTTTTCCATCCCCAAGTCCTTTTTTCTGTCCTTATAATTGTCAAGCGGCAAAACGAAAATGGGAATTCGGAAAAGGAACATACTGGGTGACGGAGTGCGGCGAGAATGAAATAGCAGAGCCCAACTTATTTTGTCCTCCGACAACCCAGTGTTATTCCTGCGGTTTTTGGGGGCTGGAAAAGTGTTGTGCAACAGTAGATTCACTCTGTTGCAAACCAAAATAATTAATTTTATTAGCCGTAATCTTTAAAATATGCCCAAAAAAGAAAAAAACAATCTTAAATCAGCTGCCCCGAAAAAAGAAAAAACGCCGGTGGAAATTAATTTTGACGGTACCGAAGAAATAGAACCGCAAGCCGAAAAAGCCAAAACGGTGCACGGTTTTTTATTGCCGATTTTTAAAAAGATTTTTGATGTAAAGCATGGCAAACAGATAATTAACGGGGTGAAATTAAAAGAGGAGTTCGGTTCAATGTTCACCTATGTTTTTAACAGGCCGATAACCGAAAAAGAAGTAAATGACATTAAAGCGGAGCTTGAAGCGGCGGGAGCCAGAATTTTAGATTTTTCCACGCAGGGAATGACTGTTTCAAAAGATTATATCACTTTAGTTTTGACTTTCTGGTTGAACAATCAGCAAAAATCCGGCGCAGTTATCACATTTTAATCATATGAATTTAAAAGACCTGAAAATTGATTTGCCAAAAAATTGGCGGGAAATTTCTCGCGTAGGTTCAGAAAATTCAGTGGGTATAAAAATTTACCATATAAGTCCATTATCTAAAGTTGACCCAAAAATAACCCAGGACCAATCCCTTCCTTCTCCGAGTCCCAATGTGACCATTACAAAAGTAGGCGTTCCTGCGCCAAGCCGTCCACCATTAAAAGATTTTTATGAAGGGATGAAGGGGGCGATTGCAAGCGGCTTTATGCCTCCTGAATGGACAATGCAAAAACTTGATAATTTGTATAAACAAATGACCGAAGGTTATTACCCCGGGGAAGGCGATTTTAGCGGTGATATTGAAATTACTCAATTTCAAACAGAAGAAATTGCCAGACAATCATTTAAAAATATGGGCTTAATGCCAACTCAAGGATTTGATGTGCCCGTGCCCGGCGGTGTCAAAATGCCGGGATTGCCTGAAAATGCGACTTTTACCGAATTGTTAGGGAGCGAAGCGTATGAAAAATTTCTATCAAAATTTAAGTCTGAAAATATGCCAGAAGAATGGAAAGAACACGTATCTAAAGAGCAGTGGGAGAAATTAAAATCTCAGATGAAAGGATTTCAGATAGAAAAATTAAGATCCGGGATAAAAAAAGCTCAAAAGCAGATTCAAGAAGAGGTAAAACCAAGTTTGGCAAAATCAGGCGTTAAATATAAAGAAACAAAATATTTGGGATGCGATGTTATTTGCGCGGAAGGTAAAAATCCATCGCCGCCGCCCCGGCCCCGAGCGGAAAAATTATCTTTAAAAAATGCCCCTGGAGGAGGCGGTGGTTTTGATGACAGATTTGATCCTTTACCCAAAATCCTTCAACCTTATTCGGAAAAAACCGCTCTTTATCAGGCAATGCTGGTTAAAAATTTTGTCATTACCGGAAGTTTATTGTGGGCAGTCGCTTCTTTGCCAGCTGGCAATACGCCTTGTTATTCGCTAACGCAAACCAAGAAAAAAACTACAACTACCAGAGAAGGCGGGGAGGTATTTACAGATACTGCGATTGTGCCGGTAGTGTCAAATTACGCCAAAGAAGGTTATTTGCATAAAGAAGAAGTGGAAGAAATATTCAGGACAATTTTTTCGGCGCTAAAAAATTATTCTTAAATAATCGTGCTAAAATCCGGATATGGGAAGAAAAATTGTTAAGATGCTGAAAATCATAAGCCCATTATTGTTTATCGGGACCCTTTTTTGGGGGTCTTGTTTTGTTTTTACCGCCTCTGCGACTACCGCAAATATTCTTGAAGGCGCTCTTATCCGGGAAAAAGGAGACTCGGACGTCTATGTTGTAAAATATGTCGGCAATAAGAAATTTAAACGCTTGATATTGAGCCCAGCTGTTTTTAACAGTTATGGACACCTAAAGTGGAAAAATATTATGGATGTTGATAAATCAATAGCAGACTCATTCACAACTTCCGATTTGGTCAGGGCTACGGTAGCCGGAGACCCCAGGGTTTATAAACTATATCCAAGCGGAGATGTCGGTGAAAAAAGATGGATAAAAACCGCAGAGACCTTTAATGCTCTTGGTTATGATTGGGACGCTATTTATACCATTAATGAAACTGACCGAGATTCTTATAGCGAAGGCACGCCAATAGAGCAGGGTTTAAAACCTGAATTAATTTTGGCTAATACTACTTTTATAAAATCATACCGCCCTTTAGTGTTCACGAAAATCAATGGCGCCTGGCCGACCGAAGACGGCGGTTATATTGTTTCCGGCACGACAGACCCGAATATTATGTTTATCCCGCCGGACGGATTCGTGGCTAAACTTGATCAGCGGGGCGATATCCAATGGCTGAAGTTTTTGAAAACTAAAAATGCCACCGGCGGCGGGAATATGATGAATCCTTTGGGCGAGGAAGATGTTCAATCAATTATTGAGTTTGAAAATGGCGGATATTTGATGGCTTCTTATGTTGATGGGTTTACGACGAACGAAGAATTTGACACGGACATGGAGCGGAATAAAATATTATTCACTAAATTAGACAAAAACGGAGATATGCTTTGGAATAAGTCTTTTACCGCTTTCGTCGAAGACGCCAGAAATTCTTTGCTGGAAACCGATGATAATGGTTTTTTATTTTACGCCCCGATCGTTGATCTGGCGCCGTCTGAAAGAGGAGAAGACCCTGATGTTTACAAGGATTTGCCTTACGCCTCACTCAAAGTTTTTAAGTTTGACCAGAACGGCAATCTCCAGTGGTCAAAAAATCTAAAAAATTTTATTTCCCGTAAAAATGACTCCTATTTAATTTCGACGCCGGACGGCGGCTATGCCCTGGCGGGAAATTTAACTGAGACAAATTTGGAAAAGAGCGCGCCTTATAACTTTGATACTTATCCGGGTTTGGCCAAATTTGACAAAGATTTTAATTTTGAATGGGCGAGAAGCTTGGAAGGCATCCCTCTTGAAATGGCTGTGGCTGTTACCAAGCCAGAAGGGGGTATGGAGATTGGCTGGAAAGAAGCGCGCCAGGGAGCAAGCATTATCCATGGCCTTGTTCAAACCCAAGATAACGGTTATCTCGTTTTAGGAATTTTGCCTGGAGCTTTATCCTTAATAACGGACATTAATGATATAGAAAATCCGAAAAATGCGAAAAACTCTTTAATCGGATTCAAGTTTGATTCTTCGGGCAATTTAGTATGGGTTAAAAAAATGACTTTGGATGATGTAGTGATGACAAGTTTTTCCGTTTCTTTGACTACTGACAATAAAGTGATGATTGCTGGCCCTACTGGCTGGAAAGACGATGATTATCAAGAAAAAGTTCAATATGCTGATAAGCAAAAGAAATGGTATTGTGAAAAATATCAAATTAGTGAAGAAAAATGTCAATTAAATCAAATAGAGAATATTGAAGAAAGCGAACAAACAAAACAAGATTGGAAAAAAGTTCAGGAGGCTTATGAGGCCGTTGAAGAGGCGGCTGGTAATGGCGTCTTTATGATGAAAACCGATCAAGAATTAAATCCGGTCTGGGCAAAAAAGATTAAGCCTCGTCGTGACGCCTTTAACTATGTCCTGAAAGCGACACCGGATAGCGGCGCAATCATCGCCGGCGAATACGAAACCAATGTCGTTCAGTCGGTTGAGTTCGGTAACACTACCTATTATAAAGACGGTTTTCTAATAAAATTAGACGCGAGCGCTAATGTCAAGAACAATGCCGGTTGGATTGTAGATTATAATGGTAAAATTGTTACGGAAATGATGACGCCCTATGCCATTTCCAATGATTTGAGCGGCCAGGTAGAATCTTATTCAATCAATTTAACAAATCGTAACCCAGAATTTTCTCTTTATAAAGAAGCAAAAACTACCACTTACGCTTCTTTTGATAGTTCTAAAGATGTTCTTTCTCCGGTATCGCCCAAAGTTTCTGCCTATGATACGCCGCTTCAAAATTCAACTCTCGCTTCAACCGCGAAAAGAACATGGCCGCAAATTCATTATGAAAGAGCGGTTCCCGCCGAACTGATTAATGACAAGAGCCGGACTATCCACAATGAGTTGCTGCCGATTTTAAATCAGCTTTACAATAATCAAGTCAAGATGACGGACAATATGGACGGAGCAATGCTTTATTATGTATTTAGCCGTATTATTACCAAAGACGATATGACTGCAGTAAAAAATTATCTTGAAGGCCTTGGTTATAAAACGCAGGACGAAGGGCTTTATGAATTAACGACATATAAACCGGGTTATTTTTTGATTTTGACTTTTTCCACGAACAATTTTGACAAAGCGTTTTTGAAAGTGACGTATTGAGGGGGGTATTCCAAAATTCGGACACTTTTTCCGGGATTGTTTAATCAAATTAGACATCCCTCGACCCCTTTTATAGTATTTAATTTGTTTTATTTTGCAGTAAAATAGTAAAACAACCCCGACCGAGCCACATCGGCAGGGGACACTAAAAATCCCCTTGAAATCTTCGTAACAGACAGGTTGTTTCTTGACAAGACAATATGATGTACGCTATAATGTACACAGAGCTATAAATCAATAAACTTATATTAATTATGAACACAAAAACAACCTTGCCGATTTCAGAGGCAAGAAAAAAAATATTTGAAATAGCTGAAAAAGTACAAAGGCCATCAGTCCATTATATTCTAACCGAGAGGGGCAGACCAAAAGTTGCTTTTATGTCTGCTGAAGAGTTTGAATCTTGGCAAGAAACCTTGGAAACAATGCATGATTTTCCCAATTTAGAAAAAGACGTTAAAAAAGCCGAAAGGGAATATAAGCGGGGAAGTTATTCTACCCTTGAGAGCATATTGGCTAAAGAGGGTTTTGTTCTGGCCGATAAATCAAAAAAATAAATATGTACCAGGTGGTTTTATCAAGGATCGCGGAGAAAGATTTGGAGAGAGTGAATAAAAAATATAAGCCGCATATTTTCGCGGCTTTGTTTGATTTAAGAAAAAACCCATATCTGGGGAAAAAACTTAAAGGTGAATTCCGTGATTGTTATTCTTTGCGAATCGGCATTTATAGAATCGTCTATAAAATTTACAAAAATAAGTTGTACATTCTTATTATTCGTATCGGTCCCCGTCAGGGAGTATATAGATAAGTTCTTGGGGATTATCTTAATGGGGTTAAATCTCGCGAGAATCAAATGTTAAAATTTAAAATTAATAAAAATAAACCAGAACAAATTACGTCAATCCATGGGACACGAATATTTTTTATCGTGTGACCGAGATGCCCATCGTTGGGCTGTTTTTTGTGTAAAGGTTCAGATACATATGATACACTGTTAAGTTTGTAAAACGATAACGTTTTTGGTCGGCAACCTGTTTGTCTGGAGTTTCAGAAGATATTCAGAAGGAGTAAGTTGACCAAGGGCTTCGTG
>Ga0315282_10004844_pt1 | contig 23226 bp, 19 predicted proteins | sample YL17G07_20_MG_FD_203693 | JGI IMG/M metagenome (GOLD analysis project Ga0315282, IMG submission 203693) | Sediment microbial communities from Yellowstone Lake, YNP, Wyoming, USA - YL17G07_20 | ecosystem: Environmental > Aquatic > Freshwater > Lake > Sediment | place: USA: Wyoming | collected... | reverse complement strand
AGCGCGTCGGAGTCCATGAGGTCGCGGATGGCCTGCACCTGCGGCAGGATCAAGCGACCTCGCGGGGCCTCCTTGTCGATGGGCACGACCAGCACTGCCATCTCGCCGGGCCCCACGAGGTCGCCCAAGATGGTCGGGTTGTCGACGAAGTCGGCCGGCGCGGCGTCGAGCAGCGCCTGACGGAAGTCGAGTACGCCGCGGCCGTCGCCGGCGGCCGTGAGCACCGGCTTGATCTTGAGCTGCTCGAGCCGGAGCACCGGTCGCGGGCGCTCGTTCAGGTCGATCTTGTTGAACACCACCACGACCGGTGCTTGGCGCTCGAGCAGCTCGTCGAGGATGGCGTCCTCGAACTCGCCCCACACGCCGGCCTCGGTGACGATCACGCCCAGGTCGGTGCGGTCGAAGACCTGCATCGTGCGCCTTGCGCGCAACTCGCCCAGCGCGCCGACGTCGTCGATGCCGGCCGTGTCGATGAAGAGCACCGGGCCGAGAGGCAGCAGCTCCATCGGCTTCTCGACCGGGTCGGTCGTCGTGCCGGCGAACTCGCTCACGATCGAGACGTCCTGTCTCGTGATCGCGTTCAGCAGGCTCGACTTGCCCACGTTACGACGGCCGAAGAGGCCGATGTGCAGGCGCATGCCGCGTGGTGCGTCTTGCAGGCCCATCCGCTACTCCATCACGCCGCGCCAGCGTGGCTCGGGCGTACCTAGGCGGCAGACCGCTTCGGCGCTGAGCAGCTCGTCGAACTCGTCCGCCTTCAAGACACCCATCGAGAGCGTCGCCTCGCGGATGCTCGCGCCCGTCTCGCGCGCGTGCCGCACGACCTCGCAGGCGGTGTCGTAGCCCACGGCCGGCACGAGCGCCGTGGCCACGGCCGACGAAGCCTCAACATGGGCCCGGCAGCGGGCCTCGTCGGCCTCGAGGCCCTCGATGCAGAAGCGACGCAGGATCTCGCAGCCGTGGGCCATGAGGCGCAGGCTCTCGATGAGGCAGGCGGCGATCAGAGGGAGGAAGGGGTTGAGCTCGAGGCTGCCCATGGCGGCCGCAGCACCGATGGCCTCGTCGTAACCCATGACCATCATCGCCACCTGCGTGACCGCTTCGGGGATGACCGGGTTGACCTTGCCCGGCATGATCGATGAGCCGGCCTGCCGCTGCGGCAAGCGGATCTCGCCGATGCCCGCTTCGGGTCCACTTGAGAGCAGGCGCAGGTCGCCGCAGATCTTGAACAGCGAGGTGGCGGCGGCCGTTATGATGCCCGACACTTCGACGAACACGTCGGCGTTCTGCGTCGCCTCGGTCAGGTTCTCGGCGCGCGCGAAGCCGACGCTCGTGAGCTCGCGGAGGGTGTCGACGACGCGGAAGATGTACTGCCGCGGCGCGGCGAACCCCGTGCCGATCGCGGTGCCGCCGAGGTTGACCACGCGCAGGCGCTCCTCGCACTTGTAGATGCGCCAGCGATCGCGCCCGAGTGCCTCGGCGTAGGCGCCCATCTCGCGCCCCAGGGTGGTGAGTACGGCATCCTGCATCTGCGTGCGGCCCACCTTCACCACGTGCGCGAAGCCCTTCTCGTGCACCTGGAAGGCCTCCTGCAAGGCAACGACCTGCTCCTCGAGCCTGTGCAGCAAGCGGATGGCGGCCACCCGCAACGCCGTGGGGAAGGTGTCGTTGGTCGACTGGTGCAGGTTGATGTCGTCGAGCGGCGAGACGCGCTCGTAGGCGCCGTGCGGCTCGCCCAGGAGCTCGAGGGCGCGGTTGGCGAGCACCTCATTGACGTTCATGTTCGTGCTCGTGCCGGCGCCGCCTTGCAGGCGGTCGACGATGATGTGCTCGTTCAGCCTGCCTTCGCTCATCTCGCGGCAGGCGCGCTCGATGGCGTCGCCCTTCGCGCGGTCGTCGGCCCAGGCGCCCAGCGCGCGGTTGGTGAGTGCGCAGGCGAGCTTGACCGTGCCGTAGGCCTCGACCAGCTCGGCGTGCACGGGACGGTCGACCAACGGGAAGTTGTCGACGGCGCGCTCCGTGTGGATCCCGTAGAGCGCGCCGGCGGGTACGACCACCTCGCCGAGCAGGTCCCGCTCGGTGCGGTAGCTCTCGCCGCCGGCGCTATCGCCGGCGGGCCGGGGCGCAGTGCTGTCGGTCTCGTCGCTCATGCGCTCGCGCTCATCCCTCGTGGCCGTTCACCGTCATCCTCTCAGCAGTAGACATCGCGCTCGCCGGCGCGCACCCTGGCGACCAATCTCTTGCTGGTGCGGCGCGGCGCCTCGTCCATCTCCGCCATGTGGCGGGCGATCAGCGCCTCGCCGATCTCGCGCGTCTCGGGTGAGCCGTAGTCCAAGAGGTATTCGAGGAACGTCGACAGCCCGTTGGGGTCGCAGTGCTGCTTGATGTCGCCCGGCTTGGCGAGATCCATGAAGTCGCCGCCGGTGCGCCCCAGACGGTAGCAGCCGGTGCAGAACGAGGGCAGGTAGCCCATCGTCGCCACGTCGCGGATGACCTCGTCGACGCTGCGATGATCGCCGAGCTGGAACTGAGCCCGGGTCTCGTCGACGTCGTCGGTGTAGCCGCCGGGGTTGGTACGGCTGCCGGCCGAGATCTGCGAGACGCCGAGGGCGAAGGTCTCGCGACGCAGGTTGGCCGTCTCGCGCGTCGACATGATGATGCCGGTGTACGGCACGGCGAGACGCAGGATGGCGACGATCTTGCGGAAGTCGACGTCGCTCACGGGGTGGGGTGGATGGTTCGCTATGTCGGAGCCGATGGCCGGCTCTAGGCGCGGCACGCTGATCGTGTGGGGGCCTACGCCGAAGCGCTCCTCGAGGTGGCCGACGTGTTGCATGAGGGCGAGGATCTCGAAGCGCCAGTCGAACAGGCCGAAGAGGATGCCGACGCCGTCGTCGTCGATGCCGGCTTCCATGGCGCGGTCGACGCCGAGCACGCGCCAGTCGTAGTCGCGCTTCTTGCCGCTCGCATGCACCTTGCGGTAGGTCTCGCGGTGGTAGGTCTCCTGGAAGAGCTGGAAGGTGCCGATGGCCGTCTTCTTCAGCTCGCGGAACTCATCGATCTCGAGCGGCGCGATGTTGACGTTGACGCGGCGGATCTCGCCGCTCGGCGGACGCTTGACCGAGTAGATGGTCTCGATCGACTTGAGGATGTAGGAGAAGCCTTCTTCGGGGTATGACTCGCCGGCGACCAGCAGAACCCGTTTGTGGCCCTGGCCGACCAAGTTCTCGACTTCCTGGCGGATCTCGTCCTGGCTCAGGGCGCGCCGCTGAAGCTGCTTGTTGCGCACGCGGAAGGCGCAGTAGAGGCAGTCGTTGTGGCAGAGGTTCGAGATGTAGAGCGGTGCGAACAGAACGAGCCGCGCGCCGTAGATCGTGTCCTTGACCTGGCGGGCGGTCGCGAAGAGCTCGCCCAGCAACTCGGGATCGCTGATCGACGAGAGCACCGCGACCTCGGGCAGGTCGAGGCCCTTGAGCTCGGTCGCCTTGGCGAGGATCTCGCGGACGTGCCCCGCATCCTTGTCGGCGCCGGCCTGCAGGGCCTGCTCGATCGCGGCTTCGTTGATGAACTCGCTGCCGCCGATGGTGCTCATGTCGTGCCTCCAGCTCGTGTGTCAGCCGCTTGCGGCAGCGGCTGCGGGATCGAGAAAGAGAACTCCGCCCATTCTCCCTGTTTCGCTGCGGCTCTGATGCGCCCGCCGTGCAACTGCACGATCCGCCACGCGTTGTAGAGGCCGACACCGGTGCCTTTGCGTGCCTTGAGCCCCGGAGAGTCGAGTCGCGAGAACTTGCGGAAGAGCTTGTCGCGTTCCTGTGGGGGAAACCCAAGGCCTTCGTTCCATACCGAGACCGTGATGCCCGTCTTGCGTCTGAGTACGGCGAGGCGGATCTCGCCGCCCTCTCTGCCGTACTTCACGGCGTGGCCCAGCAGGTTGACGAGCACGATGCGGAGCAGCGTGGGATCGCACTCCACGAGCAGCGTCTCGGTGGGGAGCTCCCGGCGCAGCGTCATGCCGCGCGCCTGCATCAGTCCGTCGATGAGGTCGACGGCGGCGTCGACGACCTCGGGTGTGAAGTCGACACCGCTGCGCGCATCGAGATCGAGCTCGCGGCCCTCGATGCGCGCCAGATCGAGGTACTCGCGCACCAGGTCGAGCAGGTACTCGCCCCTGGCGATGAACTTGTCGATCTTGGCCTTCTGGTCGGGCGTCAGCGCGCCGAGGTAGCCTTGGCTCAAAAGCTGCGCGTCGGTGACCATCGAAGCCACCGGGTTCTTCAGCTCGTGCGCGACGAAGCCGAGCATCTCGAAGTAGGCGCGCTGCGCCGCCTCGAGCTGCTCGATGCGCCAGGCCTTCTCGACCGCCTGGCTGATGCGCTCGGCGATGGCCATCTGCAGCTCGACGTGGTGCCAGTCGTAGGCGTGCGGCGAGCGGGAGCTGCGGAACATGAAACCGACGACGCGGCCCTCGACCATCAGAGGACAGGTGAGGCTCGAGCGCACGCCCTCTTTGACGAGGAGCTTGGTCGAGCGACTGGCGGGGTGCTCGACAAGGTACTCTTCAAGGTCGTCGATGATGCGCGGAAGCCGCTTGCGCAGCACGGCGTCGAGCGAACTGCCGCGCAAGTCTTCGGCGTACCCCTCGCCGAGCAGCACCGGTTCGTACAGGGTACGCGCGTAGTGCGAGACGACGCGCTTGCCGTCGTCTTCCACGAACGACAGCCCGATGCGGTCGAAGGGGAAGATGGAGCGGGTCTGCTCGAAGAGGAAGTCGACGACGGCGGTCAGCGACTGCTGCGCCGCGACCTTCTGGTTGACCACGCGCAGCACGGCTCGCTCCGCCTCGCTGAACGGCTGCATCGCTGCGGCGGCGCGGGACGGATCGACGAAACGGACTGACGACTTGGGGTCGCTCATGTGCTCCTCAGGCCGGCGGCGGCGGATGATACCGTCTCACGTGATGCGGCTCTCCTCATTGTCGCACGCTTGGGGGCGCCTCGCCCGCATCGGGGACCATCGCTCGGCACCGGTGTGGGTGGCGACGCCACGCGGGCGGGGTCGCCGCCGGCGACCCCGCCCGCGCCGTCGTGCCGGCCTCGACGAACCGATGTCCTTACGAACTGAGGTCTCTCGCCAAGTCCTTCGTCAGGCGATGTACTTGCCGCGCGGAGTGTAGCTGGTGTGCAGGAGCTGGTGACTCTTGTGCCCGCAGGGCCCATCGGTGAGAAACTCCTGGTAAAGCTCGAGCACAGCAGGGTTCTCAATCGACTTGCGCACCGTGTAGGCCGCGTCCTCGGCGTAGATGGCCCTCGCCCGTGCGGCGCGAATCTCGGATGAAGTCGGGATGGGTTGGCCGCCACCACCCAGGCATCCGCCAGGGCAAGCCATGAACTCGATGAAGTGGCACTGGCTGAAGTGTCCGCCGGCCTTGATGTCCTCCATGATCTTCTTGGCGTTAGCGGTGCCGTGTGCTACCGCCACTTTCAGCGTGGCGCCAGCGAGCCAGTTCCAGTCGGGGATCAGGTGGGCGATCAGGTCGGGTACGGGCCCGACTTGGGGCACCGTGATCTCAACGTAACGAATGCCGTCGAAGCCACGTACGGGGATGATGTCGGCGTGTTCGTAGAGGTTCTCGACCTTCAGGCCGGTGACCATCTCCAGCACCGAGCGCAGAGCCGACTCCATGACGCCACCCGTAGCGCCAAAGATCACGCCGGAACCGGTTGCGGTGCCGAAAGGCTCGTCGAAGTCCGATTTGGGCATGGCGGGAAGGTCGATGCCGGCCTCGCGCAGCATCTTGCCCAGCTCGCGGGTCGTGAGGCCGAAGTCGACGTCCTTGAGGCCGGAGTCGTTCATCTCGGGCCGGTTGCACTCGAACTTCTTGGCCGAGCAGGGCATGAGCGACACGCTGACGATGTCCTTGGGGTCGATGCCCTCTTTCTGCGCGTAGTACGTCTTGATGACGGCGCCGAACATCTGTTGCGGGCTCTTGGCTGACGAGAGGTTGGGGATGAACTCGGGATAGAAGTGTTCCAAGTACTTTACCCAACCCGGTGAGCAGCTTGTGAACTGCGGCAGCGCCACCGAGGTGTCGTGCTCCACCAGGGCCTTGTAGAGGCGCTGGATGAGCTCGGTGCCCTCCTCGATGATCGTCAGGTCGGCCGAGAAGTTGGTGTCGAACACTTTGTCGAAGCCGGCCCGCCGCAGAGCCGTGTTGAGTTCGAAGGTGAGCGCCGTGCCCGGCTCCAGGCCAAAGCACTCGCCGATGGCCGCCCGCGGCGAGGGAGCCGTCTGGATAACGACGTGTTTGGTGGGGTCGTCGATGGCCGCCCAGATGATGTCGCTGGGATCGTTGGCGTGCAGGGCGCCGGTGGGGCAGCGGTCGATGCACTGGCCGCAGTTGATGCAGATCACGTCGGCCAGTGCCTTATCCATGAAGGTGCCGATGTGGGTAGCATCGCCGCGGCCGATAGCCTCCAGGACGCCCACCTCTTGCAGGTCGATGCAGGTGCGCACGCAGCGTCGACACAGGACGCACTTGTTCATGTCGCGCACAACTGCGTAACTTGAGGCGTCGACCTCATACTTAGGCGCCGTCGGGTGGCCGAAGCGGAAGGTGTCGACACCGTACTCTTCGGCCAGCTTCTGTAGCTCGCAGTTGCCGTTGCGCACGCAGGAGTAGCACTCGCCGTAGTGCTCCGAGATGAGCAGGTCGATGATGTGACGGCGTGCCTGGCGTACCAGTCGGTTGTGCGTGTTGACTTGAATCGGCGTCGTGATGGGGTAGGCACAGGAAGCTTGTAAGGTGCGCTGTCCTACGACCTCGACTGAGCACACGCGGCACAGTCCGGCCACGCACAAGTCCTCGTGATGGCAGAGCGTAGGGATGTGCACCCCGACGCTCTTGGCCGCCTCGAGAATCGTCGTTCCTAGAGGCACCTTTGTCTCTTTGCCGTCGATCGTGACGGCGACGAGTCCGCCAATCGCAGCGTCGTCGTGGCTCACCGGCGGCCGATTGGCCTGCTGGCTCTGCGGAGCGCGGCTCGTCTCTTGCACCGTGTCTGTCATCGTCGGCTCCTCGCTCACAGTACCGGTTCGGCCGTGCGGCCCATGATCTCGTCGCCAAAGTTGGTCACGATCGAGATGAAAGCGTTCGGGCTGCTTTGCCCGAGGCCGCACTTGGAAGCTACCTGCATCGTCTCGCCCAAGGCTAACAACTCCTTGAGGTAAGCGACCGAGCACTCACCCCGCTGCAGTAGCTCCACTCCTTCGAGGAGCTTACGGTTGCCTACGCGGCAGGGTGTGCATTGTCCGCACGACTCGTCCACGAAGAACTCCATGAAGTTGTGCAACACGCGCAAGAGGTCGCGCTGCGGCCCCAGGACGATCACGGAACCGCCGGTGGGCACGTCGTCGAAGGCGATGGTGCGGCCGAACTCGTTGCGCGGCAGACAGACGCCCGAGGCGCCGCCGACCTGCACGGCCTTGGCGTCTTCACCGCCGACCTCCTTGAGCACGTCGGCGATGCTGACGCCCAGTGGGAACTCGTAGACGCCGGGGCTCTTGCAGTCGCCCGAGATCGACAGGATCTTGTGGCCGGTGGAGGTCGAGGTGCCCGTGCGCTTGAACCAATCGGCGCCCCGGGCGAGGATGCAGGCGATGTTGGTCAGGGTCTCGACGTTGTTGACCGTCGAGGGCCTGCCGCGGAAACCCGTGTTCACCGGGAATGGGGGCCGGTTGCGCGGCTCGCCGCGCTGACCTTCGAGCGACTCGATAAGGGCGGTCTCTTCGCCACAGACGTAGGCGCCGGCGCCGAGGAAGATGCGGATGTCGAAAGCGAACCCCTGCACGCCCTCGATGTCGGCACCTAGCAGCCCTTGCTCGCGACGTGCCGCGAGCACCGTCTCGAGGTGCTCCAGCAGGTAGGTGTACTCGGCGCGCAGGTAGACGATGCCGTGCTGGGCGCCGATGGCGCGAGCGGCGATGGTCATGCCCTCGAACACGAGATCGGCGTACTCGCTCAGGATGACTCGGTCTTTGAACGTTCCGGGCTCGCCCTCGTCGGCGTTGCAGATGACGTACTTCTCGTCGCTGCGCTCGGCGGCGGCGAAGTTGAGCTTGAGGCCGGTGGGGAAGCCGGCGCCGCCGCGTCCCTTGAGGCCCGAGTCGGTGACCTCCTTGATGATGTCGGCACGAGGCAGGCCCAGCGCTTTGCTGAGTCCGGCGCCCGCTGCGATGGTGCTGTAGGTCAGCGGACCCGTAGTTGAAGCGGCCATTCCGCGTACTCCTTCTTGTGCTCAGACGCCAAGACGCCGAAGGTGTTGCGGCATTCCTCGACGATGGCGTGCACCTTCTCCGGCGTGACCTCGGTGTAGATGCGGTCGTTGACGAGCAGGGCCGGTCCCTGGTCGCACATGCCCATGCAGTTGGCCCACTCAAGCGTGAACTTGCGGTCGGGGGTCGTCTCGCCGAAGCCGATGCCCAACTCGTTCTGGAGCTGGCGGGCGACGCGGTCCTTGCCCCGCAGGTCGCAGGAAAGTGTGCGGCAGAGCCGGAAGACGAACTCGCCCTGCTTGGCGGTGCCGAGGAAGGCGTAGAACGAAGCCACGCTGTAGACCTCGACCGGGTGGATGTCGAGCAGGTCGGCGATGACCTGCATGGCGTAGGGATCGATCTGGCCGTATCTCTGTTTGACCTCGCGCAGGATGGGCAGGAGCGAGGCCCGGCTGCGGCCGAGCTCGTCGGCCAGCGCGCCGAACTCCTCGGCGAACTTCTCTCGTTCTGTGACTAGCATGGCTGGCCCTTCCTACTTCTGGACGCCGAGCAGCCTGGCGACCTTCTCGACCAGGGTCGCAGGATCGACCGGTTTCGACTGGAACTCGTCGACGGGGACCATCTCGTCATCCTTGCCGAACTGCATGCCCGTCGCGGTCCCGACGCTCGTCAGCATCATGATGGGGACCGGGTTGCCTTGCCGGCGCAACTCCTGCGCCATGACGAAGCCGTCGTCGGGCTCCTCCATCATCACGTCGAGGATGAGCAGGTCGGGAGATTCCTCCGCGACCTTCTTCATGCCTTCGGCGCGGTCGGCGGCGAGGACGACATCGTGGCCTTCCTTCTCCAAGACCAGGCGCCCCGCCTCGAGGACGTCCGGGTCGTCGTCGACGATCAGGATCTTCGACACCACACCCTCCCTCTCTTGTTGACCACCCAAGAAAACGCTCGGCGGACGCCGACCTCGCTTTCGCAAACGACACGACCTGCCGCTCGCGCATGCGGGAGCATCGCCGAGCGAGGCGGGAAAGCGCGATCAGACACGGGACCGGCTGAGCACCTCCACTGCCTCGGCGTTCACAGGTCGTGCAGGACCTTGCGGACTCCTTCACAAGATACTTGCTTGTAGTCTACTTCACAACCTCTGGGACGCAATGGCAGTTCGGGACGGGAAGATGGAGTAAGGGGCTCCAGTTTGGCTAACGTATCGTGCGAAAACACTAAGGTATAGGCCCTAGTGTCTATATGCGTACGCCAGTCGTGCGGGGGAGGTTCCGAAGCCGGCCGGTGGTTCTGCGCGGCGGAGGGCGACCTCTTGGGGCAGGCCGGGTCTCTTCGCGGCGGCGATGGTACGGTGACGGGTCGCGGTGACGGGTATGAGTCCTGGCGCGACGCCACACAGGGAGAGGTGACGGTGAGAGTCAGCCCCGAGCGCATGCGGGAGATCGAGGAGAAGAAACGCGCCTTCGATGCGGCGAGGCTTTTCGACAAGAAGGAGAAGATCGCTCGGTTGTCGCGCTCTCGAGGTGGTCGCCATCGGCACGGTCTCGGCCTTGCCGGCTATCTGCCGGGCACGGTGCTGCCACACGTCATCGGGGGCAGGAGGACGCAACCGACTCGCGTGCAGAGCTGTAGTTGCCTTGCGTATATCCAGGATGTCCATAGAGATGGCCGGCGCCTGCCCCTTCCGTGTCCGCCAACTCGTTGAAGCGTCATCGTCGCACAAGTAGAGTTCGCTGTAGGTGCACCCTTTGCCGGGCGGCTCTGGCGACCTGTACGGGGCCTTCTCACAGATCGCCGGCGGTCGCGGTTTGTCCAAGTCGGCAGCAGTTCGACCCGGAGGTTCGTGAATGAGCGTGGCAGTGCAAGACAAGAAGCAGCTTGTGGTCCCGCCGCCGCAAGGGCGGTCGACCGGCATCACGGTCGACCATGCCGAGGGCAGCTGGTTCTACACGAGCGACGGCGAGAAGTGGCTCGACATGGTCATGGGCATCGCCGTCGTCAACACCGGGTACTCTCACCCGAAGGTGCTCGCGGCTGCGCAGGCGCAGATGGAGAAAATGGTCCACGCCCAGATGGCCCTCTTCTACAACCAGCCCGCCATGGACCTGGCCGAGAAAGTCTGCGAGATCGTTCCCGGCAACATGGACCGGGTGCTGTACGCGAACTCCGGTGCGGAGGCGGTCGAGAACGCCGTCAAGCTGGCCAAGCAGGCCACGCGCCGCCCAGCGACGATCGCCTTCCAGGGCGCGTTCCACGGCCGCACGCATCTCACCATGGCCCTCACCTGCTCCAAGACCATCTACCGCGGCCACTTCGAGCCTCTTGCGGGGGGCATCTTCCACAGCCCCTACTGCTACCCGTATCGCACCCCGCGTGGCGAAGACCCGACCGATTGGGCCCTCAGCCGACTCGACTTCGTGTTACGGAGCCAGATCGTGCCCGACGACGTGGCCGCCATCCTCGTCGAGCCCATCCAGGGTGAGGGCGGCTTCGTCGTGCCGACCAAGGAGTTCATGCAGGCCCTGCGCAAGAAGGCCGACGAGATCGGCGCGTTGCTCATCATCGACGAGATCCAGGCCGGCATGGGCCGCACGGGCAAGTGGTTCTGCCACGAGTACTGCGACGTGACGGCCGACATCGTCACGATCGCCAAGGGCATCGCCTCCGGCTTCCCCCTCTCGGCCATCGTGTCGCGCGCCGATATCTACGACAAGCACAGCCCGGGCTCGCTGGGCGGCACCTTCGGCGGCAACCTCGTGTCGCTCGCGGCGGGCATCGCGACGATCGACGCCATGCGCGACGAGGGCATGGTCGAGAACGCCGCACGGCAGGGAGAGAAGCTGCGCGCGGCGCTCCGCGACCTGCAGAAGGACTACCCACAGATGGGTGAGGTGCGCGGCTTGGGCCTGATGGATGCCGTCGAGTTCGTCGTGCCGGGCACCAACAAAGAGCCCAACGCATCGTTCGCCAAGAAAGTCATCGGCGAGTGCGTCAAGCACAAGATGCTCATCCTCGGCTGCGGCTACTACGACAACTGCGTCCGCTTCCTGCCGGCTCTCAACATCACCGACGCCGACCTCGACACCGCCATCGGCATCTTCAGCGACGCGGTCAAGGTCGCCGCGGCGAGCTGACGAATGACTGAGAGACGCGCTCGGTTCTCACGACCGGCACGGACAGACGAAAGCGACGGGGCTGGGGGGTGACGATCAATGATCGTCACCCCCCAGCCTCGTCTCGTCTCGTCTCGTCTCGTCTCGTCTCGTCTCGTCTCGTCTCGTCTCGTCTCGTCTCGTCTCGTCTCGTCTCGTCTCGTCTCGTCTCGTCTCGTCTCGTCTCGTCTCGTCTCGTCTCGTCAGGGTCAAGTCGTCTCCGCCGGCCGTCGGCCACCAGTGCGCCGTCGGCGCTCGCACCGCCGGCCGCCGGCCACGGACCGGCCGTCGGCGCGCGAACCGCCGCCTGCCCGCCCGCCGGCGCGTGGTACACTTCGAGCCCATGAGACGGCCGACGCCCACCCCCGCGCCCTTCACCACCCGGGTCCGCGTGCGCTACGCAGAGACCGACGCCGCCGGCGTCGTCTACTACGGGAACTACCTGACCTACTTCGAGGTTGCTCGCGTCGAGTGGCTGCGCGCCTTGGGCTGCCCGGTGACGGAGGTCGAGCGGCGGGGTATCCTCTTGCCTGTCGTCGAGGTGCGCGTGCGCTACCTGCTGCCTGCGCGGCTCGACGACCTGCTCACGGTCGACGTCTGGCTCGTGCATCCGCGCCGCGCCTCGTTCGGGTTCGAGTACGAGGTGCGGCGCGGTGACGAGCTGGTCGCCAGCGGCGCGACGCGGCACGCGGTTGTGGACCGCGGGAGCGGCAGAGCCGTTCCTCTGCCCGGCTGGATGAGAGAGCTGCTGGAGCGCGCGACCGGTGCGCCGGTGACTGTCGGGTGACGACGAGCGAGGACATGGAGCCCCAAGACCTGCCACAGGATTTCGAGACGCAGATGCCCGACGACATCAAGGTCGAGCACTGCTACCGGCACCCCGATCGCGAGACCGGCGTCTCGTGCTCGAACTGTGGGCGTCCCATCTGCTACGAGTGCATGATCCCGGCCGCGGTCGGCTTCCGCTGCCCGGAGTGCGTGCGCGAGCAACGCGGCGAGGGACGTACCAGGGTGATCACGCGCGCGCAGACGCGCTCGCGCTGGCAGGGCGGGCTGCTCGGGACCGCCGGCTGGTCGGCCACCAAGGTCCTCGTCGCTCTGAATGTGATCTTCTTCGTCGTCGAGCTGGCCACGGGCGCAACGACGCTGTTCGGCGGTGGCAACATGGTCGAGATGGTCAGGCTCGGGGCCCTCGTGCCGGCGTACGTCGGGGTGAAGCACGAGTACTGGCGTCTGTTCTCGGTCATGTTCCTCCACGACGGGATCCTGCACATCGGGCTGAACATGTGGGCCTTGCTCGTCATCGGCAACTTCGTCGAGTCGGCAGTAGGGCGGCTCAAGTTCGTCATCCTGTACCTCGTCTCGGGGTTCGCGGGGTCGGTCCTCGTGATCGTGGCGGCGCCGGTCTTCCAGCCCACGGTGGGCGCGTCCGGCGCCATCTTCGGCATCTTCGGGGCTCTCGCCCTGTACGCCTACCTCAACCGCCGGCGCGATACGGCTTCGCGCGCGTTGCTCGGCAACATCGTGTTCCTGCTCGTGATCAACCTGGCCTTCACGTTCGCCAACAGGGCCATCTCCTGGGAAGGGCATATCGGCGGGCTACTCGGCGGGGTGGCTGTCATGGGCGTCATGATGCTGGGAGGGCGCAAGGATCCGCGCGCGCCGTTCGCGGCCAGCGACGTGCTCGGCGTGCTCGCCGTCGTCGTGGTGCTCGTGGCCGTCGCGTGGTGGCGTGTGGCAACGTTCACGCTCTGAGCCGGCCGACCGACGTGAAGTCACGCAGCGACGGTTCCGCAGCGACTTCCTCGATCCGGTTCGTCGAGGAGCGCGCCGCACTCACTCCCAGCCATGAGCTTCGTGCACGGCTGGCGCGGTTCCAGAGGGCTCTGCGCGAGAGCGCCGTCGAGGTGGCGCTCGTGGTACAGAACGCCGACCTCTTCTACTTCTCGGGAACGGTGCAGCAGTCGTATCTGGCCGTGCCGGTCGAGGGCGAACCGGCCCTGTTCACCCGCAAGACCGTCGCAAGGGCGCGCCTCGAGACCGCTCTGCCGGTGGTGCCGCTCGGGACCGTGCGCCGGTTGCCGCACCTGCTGCGCGAGCGCTACGGGGTCGTGCCGCGGCGCGTCGGGCTCGAACTCGACGTGCTGCCGGTCAACCATCTGCGCCGTCTCGAGGCCCTGTTCGAGGGTGCCGAGATGGTCGACGTCTCACCGCTTATCGTCGGGCAGCGGGCCGTCAAGTCGGCCTACGAGATCGAGTTGATCAGGGCGGCCGGCAGGGTGACGATTGCTGCGATGGAGCGGGTTCCGGAACTCCTGCGCGAGGGCCTGACCGAGGCCGAGTTCGCCGGTCGCGTTGAGGCGGTCGCGCGCTCGCTGGGCCATCAAGGCATCATCCGCATGCGCGGTTTCAACCAGGAGATGTTCTACGGGCAGCTGCTCGCGGGCGCGAGCGGTGTCGTCTCCAGTTTCCTCGACACGCCCCTCGCCGGCACCGGCCTCAGCCCGGCGGTGGCGCAGGGCGTCAGCTTCAAGCGCATCGGCCGTGGCGAGCCGGTCGTCTTCGACTTCGTCTCGGTCGTCGACGGCTACACGGCCGACTTCACGCGCGTCTTTTCGATCGGTCCGCTTGCGCACGAGCTCGTGCGGGCCTACGACGCGGCGCTGCGCATCGAGCGGGCCGTGGTCGACGTCGCCAGACCGGGCGTGAGCTGCCGCGCCCTCTACGAGCGCGCCGTCGCCGTGGCCGAGGAGGAAGGCCTGGGAAGCGGCTTCATGGGTCACGGGGAGGGCCAGGTGAGGTTCGTTGGCCACGGCGTGGGCGTCGAGCTCGACGAGCTGCCCGTCATCTCGCCCAACGGCCGGGCCCTCGAAGAGGGGATGGTGTTCGCCCTCGAGCCGAAGTTCGTGCTTCCCGGCGTCGGCGCCATCGGTGTCGAGAACACCTGGGCGGTGACGGGCGACGGGCTGACCCTGCTGACCGACGCCTCGGAAGAGATCCGCTACCTCTGACGCTTGCGCACTCCGCTCGCCGGTGAGCCTCTCTAGCCTCGCCGCGAACCTGCCGATGAAGAAGAGTGGCGACATGGAGCAACTGACCGACAACGTGTACCTGCACACCGTCCCCTTCGAGGGCTACACGATCACGGGTGCGGTCGTCGTCGCGCAGCGGCGCGCGTTCGTCATCGACACGCTGATCAGCCCGCAGGCGGTGCAGCCGGTGAAGGAGCTTCTGGCCGACGTCGCTCCCGACCGCCGGGTGGTGGTCATCGACACGCACCACCACTACGACCACGTCTACGGCAACGCCGCCTTCTCGGGGTCGGACATCGTCGCCCATCGTCTCTGCCCCCGCCTGATCAGGGAGCAAAGCCACACGAGCGACGAATCGGTGCCGCCGGAGCCGCCCGAGGGCGTGCCCCTGCCGACGATCACCTTCGGCGACCGGCTCACCTACGTGGACGGGGACACGACCCTGCACCTGATCCATACGCCCGGGCACTCCGAGGACTCCATCGTGGTCTACGACGACGGGCAACGCATCCTCTTCGCGGGCGACACCGTGGAGTGGCCCCTGCCCGAGTTCTGTCAGCGCGACGGGTACGCGCCGTTCGTGAAAACGCTGCGCCAGCTCAAGCAGCTGCCCATCGACAAGGTCGTGCCGGGTCACGGGCCCGTGACCGGCAAAGAGATCATCGACGCCAACCAGCGCTACGTCGAGGGGATCTACGAAGCCGTCCGCGCCGCGCGCGAGAACGCCGTGTCGCGCCACCAGCTCGAGCTGCCGGCCGAGTGGTTCCTGCCCGGGGGCGTGACTCTCGACGCGACGTACCTGGCCGCGCACAAGGCCAACGTCGAGTGGGCCTACGACGACGCCTGACGGCGTCGCGGCGTTCCTGAACCGCCGTTCGCGAACCGCTCGCCGCACTGCCGCGGCAAAAACTGGACAAAGAAGTCTCCTTACTGTAAAAACACATCATGCGCCTCTCGACACAAGCCGACTACGCCGTGCGCTGCGTGTACGAGCTGGCTTTGCATCCAGCGGGTGCCGTTCTGCACACGCGCGAGATCGCGAAGGCGCAGAACGTGCGCGAGGGCTACCTGGCAAAGGTGGTCCAGGCGTTGGCGCGGGCGGGGTTGCTGCGCACGGTACGCGGGAGCAAGGGCGGTGTCGTGCTGGCGCGCCCCAGCAATCGCATCACCGTGCGCGAAGTCTGGGAGGCGGTCGACGGGCCGTTGGAGTTCCACCGTTGTGCGTTGCACGGTGAGCCGTGCGGTCCGCAGAAGTGTGGCACGCACGACTTCTGGGAAAGGGTCGAATCGATGCTGCGTGGCGAACTCGAGCGGGCGAGCTTCGCATGTCTGGTCGAGGAGTCAACGGGCCGTTCTGTGCCCGCCGAGCCGTCCGTGGGGAGGTGAATCAAGAAGTGAGAGAGCAAGTGGAGAAGGCGCTCGACGACATCCGTCCGGCTCTGCAGGCCGACGGTGGTGACATCGAGCTGCTCGACGTCGTTGACGGCGTTATCAAGGTGCGCCTCGTGGGCGCCTGCGGCGGCTGCCCGATGTCGCAGCTCACGCTGACCAGCGGCGTGGAGCGGCATCTCAAGAACGTCGTTCCCGGCGTGATACGGGTCGAGAACGAGGCGTTCTAGAGCTGCCAGAGAGACTGAGAAGGCCCAGAGGGGCGGCGCGTGAGCGCCGCCCCTCTTGCGCGAGCGGCGGGCCCATGGCCCGCCGCTCGCGCACTACTCCCTGCAGTAGGCGGTCGACGGCGTGCCGCGCATCGGTCGCGCGTGAGCTTTCGACGTGCTCGTCACGTCGCGATGGCCTCGTGCTCGACCTCGCCGTAGGCGTCGAGCTTCACGTCGTCGGCCACCGTGTAGGCCATGTCGGTGCAGGCGGCGATGTCGTCCAGCGAGTAGCCGCAGGCGACCTCCTCGAGCACGAAGCCACGGTCGGGGTAGCGGCGGAAGAGCGCCCGCTCGGTGATGATGACGTCGCACTCCTTGGCGCCGGTGAGCGGGAAGGTGCACCGCTGCATCAGTTTGCTCGAGCCGTCTTTGGCGCAGTGCTCGCTGACGATGTAGACCGTCTTGGCCCCGGTCACGAGGTCCATGGCGCCGCCCATGCCGGCGAGCATCTTGCCGGGCACGACCCAGTTGGCGATGTTACCCTGTTCGTCGACCTGCAGCGTGCCCAGGAACGTGGCGTCGACGTGGCCGCCGCGGATCATGCCGAACGAGGTCGCGGAGTCGAAGTAGCTGCCGCCGGGGATGAGCGTGATGGGCTGATTGCCGGCGTTGGCGCGGTCGCGGTCTTCGCAGCCCGGCTGCGGGCGAGGGCCCACGCCGATGGCGCCGTTCTCGGTCTGGATGACGACATCGACGTCGTGGTCGACGTAGTTGGCGATCAGCGTCGGCAGACCGATGCCCAGGTTGATGACTTGCCCGTCTTTCAGCTCCTTGGCGGCTCGCGCGGCGATGACGCTCTTTGCATCAGTCATCGAACTTCTCCTCCCGCAGCTTGCAGTACCCGATGTCGGCGCGCACTACCGCATCGACGAAGATGCCCGGTGTGTGGATGGCGTTGGTGTCGAGCTCGCCCAGCGTGTAGAGGTCTTCGACCTCGGCGACGACGTAGTCGGCGCAGGTCGCGGCGACGACGTTGAAGTTGCGCGAGGTACCGCGGTAGATGAGGTTGCCCCAGGTATCGCCCGAGTGGGCGCGGATCAAGGCGACGTCGACGCGCAGCGCCTCGACGAGGATGTACCTGCGGCCGTGCAGCTCGACGACCTGCTTGCCCTCTTCGGCGATCGTGCCCACGCCGGTGGGGGTGAGGAAACCGCCCAGGCCGGCGCCGCCACAGCGCATCATCTCGGCCAGGGTGCCCTGCGGAGTCGGCACGACCTCGAGACGGCCCTCGTTCATGGCTTCACCGATGTCGGGCGTCGTGCCCACGTGGCTGGCGACGATCTTCTTGACCTTGCCCTGATTGACGAGCTCGACTGTGCCGCGGTCATGGAAACCGCCGTCGTTCTCGTAGATCGTCAGGTCTTTCACATCTATCGTCTTGAGGTGGTCGATGAGCGTCAACGGGTCACCTTGACCGATGAACCCTCCGATGGCGATGGACATGCCGGACCTGATGGGCGACATGGCTTCTGCGATGGGGACGACCTTGTTCTTCGGCACCTTCACTCTCCTTCGTCACAGCGACACGTGGCGGCGGAGGACGAGCGGTGCGTGTCTGGGGGTGGGCCAAGAGAGGCGCGCCCGCGCGCCGCGGGACGGGCCGTGCGGGCGACGACCTGGGCCACTGGGCACCCACCAGAACCGCATCTCGCGCCCCGTGTCGGCTGGTCGCCGGTCGCAGAGAAGGCTATCACGATGCGGTGCGGGTGTCGTCGCGCTTCACCGAGACTCGCGGATCCCTTCGAGCGCCTGGGGGTTCTCGACGCTGGAGAGGTCGCCCAGGTCTTGTCCGAGAAAGGCGCGCCGGATGACGCCGCGCACGATCTTGCCCGAGCGCGTCTTGGGCAGGGCATCGACGAAGCGCACGTCTTCGGGGCGCATGGTCTTGCCCAGGGCCTCGACGACCTGCTGCTTGAGGGTGGCGCGCAGGTCCTCGGACTCTTCGACGCCGGGTTGCAGCACGACGACGCAGAGCAGGCCCTCGCCCTTGATCTCGTGCGGTACGCCGATGGCCGCGGCCTCCGAGACCGCCGGATGCTCCATGAGCGCCGTCTCGACCTCGGCGGGGCCGGTGCGCCGGCCGCTGACCTTGATCGTGTCGTCGGCGCGACCGCGCAGGTACCAGAAACCGTCCTTGTCGATGTAGGCCCAGTCGCCGTGGAACCACAGGTCGGGTCCGAAACGGTTGAAGTAGGTGTCGATGTAGCGCTCAGGGTCGTTGAGAAAGCCCTTGGTCATGGACGGCGCCGGTCGCCTGCACACGAGGTAGCCGAGCTGCTCGCGCACCGGTACGGCGGCGTCGTCGACACAGTCTACGGCCATGCCGAGGCCGGGTCCGCGCAGGGTGGTGGGTTTCAGCGCCGTGATCGGCAGGGGCATGAGGAAACAGCCCACGATCTCGGTGCCGCCCGAGATGTTGATGATCGGGACGCGCCGGCGACCGACGTGTTCGAAGAACCAGAGGTAGGAGTCGGGGTCCCACGGCTCGCCGGTCGAGCCCAGGTACTTGATGCTCGTCAGGTCGTGACGGTCGACGTGCTCGGGGCCCTCGCGCATCAGCAAACGGATCGCCGTCGGCGAGATGCCCAGGTGCGTGACGCGCAGGTCGGCGCAGACTTCCCAGAGACGGCCGGGGTGCGGCCAGTTCGGCGCCCCCTCGAAGAGGACCACCGTGGCACCGAAGAAGTGCACGCCGATGAGTTCCCAGGGCCCCATCATCCAGCCGATGTCGGTCACCCAGAAGAAGACGTCGTCGGGCTTGACGTCGAACGCGTAGCCGAGCTCCTTGGCCATCTGCGCGAGGCAGCCGGCGTGCGTGTGCACGGTCCCTTTCGGCCGTCCGGTGGTGCCCGACGTGAAGATGATCAGCGAGCGCTCCTCGGCCTCGAGACTCTCGGTGGCGCAGGTCGTGCCGTGGCCGCCGAGGAACTCGTGCCACCACACGTCGCGCCCCGGCTTCATGGCGATCTCGATCCCCGCTTGGGCGCGTTCCTCGGCGCCGAGGCGATCGACGACGACGACGAGTTCGACGCCGGCGTACTCCGCGAGAGCGCGGTCGGCCTCGGGTTTGATGGCGAAGGGTTTGCCGCGGCGCATCGATCCGTCGGCCGTGAACAACACCCGGCAGGCGCCCTCCGCGAGTCGTGTAGACAAGGCGTGAGCGCCGAAGCCCGAGAAGACGGGGATCAGGACCGCCCCGATCTTGAGGGCCGCGTAGAAGACCGTCGCGAGCTCGGCGATCATCGGCATGTACAGGCCGACGGTGTCGCCCCGCTTCACGCCCGCCGCCTTCATGGCGTTGGCGACGCGGCAGGTCTCGCGGTCGAGCTCGGCGAAGCTCACGGTGCGGCGCTCGCCTCCTTCGGACACCCATTCGAGCGCCGGGTGCGCGGCGCGCGGGCCGGACGCGTGGCGGTCGACGCAGTTGCGCACGATGTTCAGCTTGCCGCCGAGGAACCATTGCGCCCAGGGAAAACCGCGCGACTCGTCGAGCACCGTGTGGTAGGGCTCATCCCACTCGACACCCAGATCGGCCAGGGCTGCGTCCCAGAACCAGGCCACGTCGCTGGTCGAGCGCTCGATGAGCTCGTCGTAGGTCGAGATGCCGTGGTCGTCCATGAAGCGGCGGACGTTGCTCTTGGCGAGGTAGTCGCCGTAGGGCTCCCAGATGATGCGGTCGGCAGCGGCGGGTACGTCAGCCATCCCGTGTTCCTCTCCCTCTGTCTCGGGGTTGCTCCGGCGCGCGCCGAAGTGGCCGCTCTTGCGCCTGGGGCCGGTGCGCGACCGGCGACCCGTAGCGGCCTGCGACGATTCTAGGAGTGCTCGGCCGGTTCGGCAATGGTGTCCGGTGTGCGGCGGCCGGCGGTCCCGGACGGGACCGCCGGCCGCCGCACACCCATCGCGCCGTGTGGCGCACCGTCATCGGGTATGTCGCCGGTCGCGATTCGGGTAGACTGCCGTTCCGATAGGCGACGACGCGGAGGATGACTGTGGCTGAGCTTCACGATCCTGCCCAGGTGGGCATCATCGGTGGTTCGGGGTTCTACGAGCTGCTCGACGACGCGCGCGAAGTGGCTGTCGAGACGCCCTTCGGCCCGCCCAGCGATGTGTACTTCGTCGGCGAGATCGGCGGCGTGCCGGTGGCCTTCTTGCCGCGTCACGGTCGCGGGCATCGCATCCTGCCGTCCGAGGTCAACTACCGCGCCAACATCTGGGGCATGAAGAAGCTGGGCGTGCGCTACGTCATCTCGGCCAGCGCCGTCGGCAGCCTCAAGGAGGAGCTCAAGCCGCTCGACATCGTCGTGCCCGACCAGCTCTTCGACCGTACCAGGGCGCGCCCCTCGACCTTCTTCGGCGACGGCGTCGTGGTGCACATAGGCTTCGCCGACCCGTTCTGCGAGCATGTCTCGGCCAAGCTCGTCGAGGAGGGCCGCGCCGCCGGCGCGACGGTGCACGCCGGCGGCACCTACGTGTGCATCGAGGGGCCGCAGTTCTCGACGCGCGCCGAGTCGCGGGTCTACCGGCGGTTGGGCTTCGACGTCATCGGCATGACCAACCTGCAAGAAGCCAAACTGGCCCGTGAGGCCGAGCTCTGCTACGCCACGATGGCGCTTGTGACCGACTACGACGTGTGGTACGAAGGCGAGCAGGACGTCACCCTCGGGCAGGTGCTCTCGAACGTGCGCCGCAACGTCGAGATGGCCCAGGCGATCGTGCGGCGTGTGGTCCCGGCGCTCGACCTCGAGCGCGACTGCGCCTGCCGGCATGCTGTCGAGCACGCCATCAACACGCCGGCCGAGCTGATCCCGGCCGCGACGAAGCACAGGCTCGACCTGCTGATCGGCGAGTACCTGAAGTAGAGGGTCGGCGGCCGCACGAAGGAAGGAACCAGAGGCGCCGCGGGCGAGGGCCTTTCTCACGGCCCCGCGGCGCGTATGTCGCGAAAGGAGCTACACGTGGGGAAGTTCGTCTCTGACAATGCGATCGTGCTTGCTGTCATCTGCGGGCTGCTCGCCGTCGTCTACGGGGTGCTGCTGATCCGTTGGCTGCTGGCACTGCCGGCCGGCGACGAGAAGATGCGCGAGGTGTCGGGCGCGGTCCAAGAGGGAGCCAAGGCCTACCTCGGGCGCCAGTACCGCACGATCGCCATGGTGGGCGTGGTGGTGTTCCTCATCATCGGCGTGGCGCTGGGCGCCAAGCAGGGTTGGGGTCTCGGCTGGGAGACTGCCGTCGGCTTCGTCGTGGGCGCCTGCCTCTCGGCGGCTGCCGGCTACATCGGCATGATGGTGAGCGTGCGCGTCAACGTGCGCACCGCCGAAGCCGCCAAGAAGGGCCTCGGCCCGGCGCTCAAGGTCGCGTTCCGGGGCGGCTCCGTCACCGGCTTGCTCGTGGTCGGTCTGGCGCTGCTCGGCGTCACCGTCTACTACTGGCTGGGCACGCAGTTCTGGGGCGATCACGCGGTGCGGGCGCTCATCGGCCTCGGCTTCGGCGGCAGCCTCATCTCTGTCTTCGCCCGGGTCGGCGGCGGCATCTACACGAAGGCCGCCGACGTCGGCGCCGACCTCGTCGGCAAGGTCGAGGCGGGCATCCCCGAAGACGACCCACGTAACCCGGCCGTGATCGCCGACAACGTCGGCGACAACGTCGGCGACTGCGCCGGCATGGCCGCCGACCTCTTCGAGACCTACGCCGTCACGGCGGTCGCCGCGATGCTCCTCGCCTTTCTCTTCTGGCCCGGTGCCAACGTGAGGGCCGTCGTCACCTATCCGCTGCTCATCGGCGGCGTCTCCATCATCGCCAGCATCATCGGCACGTTCTTCGTGCGCCTCGGCGGCGGCAAGAACATCATGAACGCCCTCTATAAAGGACTCGCCGTCGCCGGGCTCATCGCGATCGTCCTGTTCTACCCCCTGACGAGCTGGATGCTCGGCGCCGCCAAGTATCGCGATGCGGGTATCCCCAGCGTCGACCGGCTGTTCCTGTCTGCCGTCAGCGGCATCGTCGTGACGGGACTCATCGTGGTCATCACCGAGTACTTCACGGCGACGCGCTACAACCCGGTGAAGAGCATCGCCAAGGCGAGCGTCACCGGCCACGCGACCAACATCATCCAGGGTCTCGCCGTCTCGATGCAGTCGACCGCCCTGCCGGTGCTGGTCATCGCCGCCGGCATTCTCGCCAGCTACGAGGCTGCGGGCGCGGGTCAAGCCGGTCTGTACGGCATTGCCGTCGCGGTGATGGCCATGCTCTCGATGACCGGCATCATCGTCGCCATCGACGCCTATGGGCCGATCACCGACAACGCCGGCGGCATCGCCGAGATGGCCGACCTGCCTGAAGAGGTGCGTAACACGACCGACCCGCTCGACGCGGTCGGCAACACCACCAAGGCGATCACCAAGGGGTATGCCATCGGGTCGGCCGGCTTCGCTGCCCTGATCCTCTTCGTCTCGTACACCAACGACCTTCGCGAGAGCTTCGGGGCCGGCGTCGTCGACCGCTTCAAGGTCAACGACCCGTGGGTGCTGGTGGGCTTGCTCATCGGCGGTCTGCTCCCGTACCTGTTCGCCTCGCTTTGCATGCAGGCCGTCGGCCGCGCCGGCGGCAAAGTGGTCGAAGAGGTGCGCCGCCAGTTCCGCGAGATCGCGGGCATCATGGAGGGCACGGGCAAGCCCGAGTACGGTAAGGCAGTCGACATCGTCACCAGGTCGGCCATCCGCGAGATGATGCTGCCGGCCGCCATCCCGGTGCTCACGCCCGTCGTCATCGCCTTGGTGTTCTGGAACAGAGGCTATCTGGTGCTCGGCGGCGTCCTCATGGGCTCCATCGTCACCGGTCTGTTCCTGGCCATCTCCATGACCTCGGGCGGTGGCGCCTGGGACAACGCCAAGAAACTGATCGAGGACGGCGCCTACGGCGGCAAAGGCTCCGACGCGCACGCCGCCGCTGTCACCGGCGACACGGTCGGCGACCCGTACAAAGACACGGCCGGCCCGGCGATCAACCCGATGATCAAGGTCATCAACATCGTTGCGCTGCTGGTCATCCCGTTCCTCGTCAAGTAGGTGGGGAAGAGCCGTGCGCGGCGGGGGGCGGTGCTACGGTAGCGTG
>Ga0315282_10004843_pt1 | contig 23226 bp, 20 predicted proteins | sample YL17G07_20_MG_FD_203693 | JGI IMG/M metagenome (GOLD analysis project Ga0315282, IMG submission 203693) | Sediment microbial communities from Yellowstone Lake, YNP, Wyoming, USA - YL17G07_20 | ecosystem: Environmental > Aquatic > Freshwater > Lake > Sediment | place: USA: Wyoming | collected... | reverse complement strand
TGCTCCTATACCAAAAATTGTATTTGCTGTATACAGTGCATCTATTTCTCCTTTTTTTAATAAATCTATAGCATATTTATAACCATTTAGTTTATTTACAGAACAGAATTTAACAATATTTTCATTATACTTTATACCATTTTCTTTGAGTGCTTTTATATAACCCTTATAGCGTTGAATCGATACATTATTTTCAAGCGGCGATAATAAAATTCCTATATTTTTTTTATCATGCACCTTTATTAGATGATCTATTAACAAAAAAGACCCATATTCATTTTGCATATAAATATAATCAGAATTAATATTTTTATGAATGACTTCTAAAAAAACTATCGGAATTTTATTAATTTTGATAATGGAGTTTAATAATTTATCACTTGAATCATATATTGAAATCATTATTATCCCAGCAACTCTAAATGAAATTGAAAGCCCTATTAAATATTTTTCTCTATCTGGATCAAATTTAGTTTCAAAAATCATTAAATAAAACCCATGCTCTTTTAATTTATTCTCAGTTTCTCTTATTATCTCAACATAAAAATCATTTTTTATTGATGGTACTATAATGGAAATAGTATTTGAGCTAAATTTTTTCATTGATCTTGCACTTAATGAGGGATAATAATTTAAACTATCAATTGCTTTCTGAATTTTTTCAGCAGTTTCACTACGAATATAACCTTTTTTATTAATATATCTTGAAACTGTATTTGCAGAACATCCTGCTATTTTTGCTACCTCATTTAATGTCGAAAAAGCCATACTTACCACTTTCTAAAATTAAATTTATATTAACGTTAACTTAATTTATAAAAAAAACAAATTATTGTCAATATTATTAATTAAACTCAAATTAAAATTATTTTTTTATATTTTTTAGTTTTAAATTTTTTATTTTTTAATATTTTTGAAATTTTAAAAAAGGAAAATATAAATTTTAATTATTTAATCAAAAAATTATTTTAACATAATAATTATATATTTTTCGCCATCATATTACTAAATAAAAGAATTAATATATATTAAAAAAATAATGTATTACTATTAATTAAAAAATTTATCAAAAGAAAAAGATATATTTAATATCTTTTCTGTGATTCAGACATAAGAAGATATAGCCGAAATTTAAGATAAAATTTATCCTGCCTATAAAATTTTTGCCACAAATTAAAAAAATATTAATTTTTGCTTGAAAATTGGATAAATAATATATATAATTAATCCAGATAATTATGAACAGTGAAAATCTAAGACCTGATGAAGTAAAAAAAATTATCTTTGATCTATCAGAAAGGCGCTCAAGGCTCACAAATAAATTGCTTAACCCCGAGCCAATGATTGAAGGCTGTATCCATACAATATATAAAAAATGCGGAAAAGCAACATGCCACTGCAAAGATGGTAAGTTGCATGGACCATATACTGCAATAGTTAGAAAGGTAAACGGGGTGTCAAAACTTACCTATGTGAACAAATTAGATATTATCGATAAAGCCAAAGCATATAAAAAATACAATAAAAGGCTGGCTTCCTTAAGAAAGATAAATGAAAAAATATTTTCATATCTAAGGTATTTAAGAGATATAAATACAACAATATATGAAAAATAACCTCATGTGTTTTTAAAAACAGCAGACGCAAAGTAATACAAGCCCTTAAAAAGGGTAACATTGATTACGTAGCTCCACTCGAAGTGGAGTTTTTTAAGATCATTTTTTTGCCTTTCTTTTATCAATTAAATTTTTTAGTTTTGCTCAAAGAAACTTATCCAAGCCCCAGACAAAGAAAAAATATCCCCTTCTGGATATTAATCGGGCTAATGTTTCAGTTAAAACTTAATTTATCGGCTTCATTTTTGTCCCTTCCTTAGAATACTTAAAAGCGGAGCAGTTCTTACCAGAACAAGTTTTAATATAGGCCAGGTAGAAAGAGGTTTTAACAAAAGAAACAAATACCCAAGATCTTAAAGGAGAAATAATAAATTAAGGACACTTTAAGAAAATATTTTAAAGATACAAATGCTGCCGAACTTACAGAATGGAATAACACAGACATCCCTAATTTTTTATCTTCAAAAAGGGTGGTACAAAAGGAAGGGATATTTGCACTTGACACAACACATGTAGTAGTTGCCGATAACAAAAACTATGAGAAAGCAGAGTACGTCCCTTTAGATAAGCACAACAGATACGTAGACACTTCTAAACTTAGCCCGGCTGAGGCAAAAAATTTTAAATACAGCCTTTGCTACAAGATGGTAAACCTGCTTCATCTTTCAAAAGATAAAAATTACTTTATCTTTATGGGAACTAAAATAACAGGAGGAAGAATACATGATAAAGTTTTAGGAAAAGAAATTGTTGATAACTTCGTCTCCGAAGTTACCAAAAAATAAAATAAAGATTCTCATTGCCGATAGAGGATTTTTAGATGGGGCCATGATAGCTTACTTTAAAAATGAATACGGCATTGACACTCTTATACCTTTAAAGAAAAACATGGATGCATATCATGACGCTAAGGGACTTGAAAGACTTGAGAGTAAACCCTGGATAAAGGTAGATAAAAATACACTTTGTTATATGGCTAAAAAGATTACCTCCTGGGGGAAATGCGGCGTAAGCCTAAATATAATACTTGTAAAAAGCACGCTAAAAAGTGGTAAGGTAAGGCTTTACTCACTTGCTACCACCAGAGATTACTCAAATCCGTGTGATGCAGTAAAAGACTATAAGCTAAGATGGCAGACTTAAGGAAAGATACAAACAGTTAAAAGATTCATGGCTTAATGGCGGGTTTAACTCAACTGACTTTAATTTAATAAATGCTCATATAATATTTTCAATTTTAGTATTCAGTCTAATTCAGGTTTATCTTAACAATAAAAACTTAAACAGATTGGCCAATAGAACAATAGATGCGCTAAAGGCAGATGAAGCGGCAGGAAAAAATTCTGTAATTATTTGTGCAGGAGGCTATTACGCAGCACTTGATCCTGATGAAGGATACTACTATGTTGCTTTTCTTAAAGGTGATGCTTTAAAAAGATTTAGAAAATTTAATTACACAGTTTAGAAAAAGTAAATATAGAATTAGCAGTGATCCTTAAAATGGAAAAGGTTTTGCCCTTTTTTCTAAAAATAAATAAATTAATTTTATCCTTTTAGATTTTCTTACCCAAAATTTCCCTTTAACCTTCTGCAGTATGCAATAATTTTTAAAATCAGGATTAAACCATCCATATTTTTAAAAACAATGCTAATTTTTGCTGGGGATAGTAATTATTTTCCCGGAGGCTAAAGGATCCTAACCATAATGTCTGAATTAATACATTGAGGAATTTTTTCTTGACAGGAGGAATTTTTAATATTATGATAACGATATTAATAACGATATTAATAAGGATTACAAAAAATATCAAAGCAACAGAGTGACTAAACAGGAGAAGGTATACAAATTAAGTTTAGTCAATATATAAGTGCTTCTAAGGGCTAGCTGGAAAAATTTTGATCAAAATCAATAAAATCTAGTTAAGGAGGAAAGTATAAAAAAGCTAAAAAGTTTTTTAGTAGTGCTAATAGCACTGGCAATGGTATTATTAATAGTACCATTTCTTTATTCAACACCTGCAATATATGCGGCTTCGACAACATATTATGTAAGCACAAGTGACGGCAATGACAACAATAACGGGACGAGCGCGGACACTCCATGGGAAACGCTTACGAGGGCATCAGAGGTAACGCTGAGTGCTGGAGACCAGATTCTTTTAAAATGCGGTGACATATTCACAGACGGCTTATACCCGCAAGGTTCAGGTACGGCTGAAAATCCAATAATTATAAAATCATACGGTACAGGCAATAAGCCGATTATTTCAGTAGGCTACACCCACAAAGAGGTGAATAATAATCACCATGAGGGATGGTATTGTATTAAGCTTATAGGCTACGCGGGGTACAAAATCATGGATCTGGAGTTCTGTAATTCCGCCTGCGGGATCAGCGCATGGTACAACAACACCTTCAACAATGACTATATCTGGATCGAGAATTGCTATTTCCACGATATGACCAACGACAGCCTCTGCTGGCCATCTGGTAAAATGGCCAATGGCGATAACGCACTTCCCGCTGAAGATATACAGACTCCCACGGGAGTAGCTATAGCGGGGGTTGATGGAAGCACAAACCCTGGTGACACCACAGTATTAAAGAATGTTACCATCAAGAATTGTAATTTTAGTTATGTGGACACTGGATTTTGTTCCCAGCCAACTGGATTCAAAGACGCCGCGTGTACTTCGACAGAGGGCTATATGCACAATACCCCGGTATATGGAGTCACCGACGATTATTTTGACAATGTCCAAATTCTCGGCTGCACTTTTTACCGGAACTACCGGTCAGCCGCCGCGTATATGAACGCTACTGGTAATAGCTTGATTCAAAACTGTACTTTTGATGAAAACGGTTATCAGAAAGGGTTCTGGTGGGGCACTGCCGCAGTCCAACTTGTTCGTAACAAGAGTACTGTAGTTGATAATTGCATTATACAAAATGAGCGTGCCCCGCAAGGCTTTGATGGAGAGGCGATTGATTTTGAGCCTGAAGATGACAGTTGCGGCATTAAAAATAGCACCATGCAGTATTGTGCCGGTCCCTCAGCTTTATCCCTTGAAACAAATAGTGATTGGCCTGGCTGGACTGGACAAACCGTTAATTGTTATATAGATAATTGTGTGATACGTGAAAACGATGGGAGTGAGGCTTTTGCACTTAATACTGGTTCGGGGGGCAATATAGTAAAGAATAGTTCTATATACCTCCAGAACGACAGCCAATCATATAATACTGGAGCCTGGGCGTTTGCCTCCAGCAACCAGGTGTGGAATAAGAGCGGGGTAAAGGTATATCCCGTGATGAGAAATCCCTATACTCAGGTCGAAGCTGAAAGCTACGATAGTAAAAATGGCACAATAGATGCTATTTCCGGTAATGGCGGGACTGTAATCGAGAATTGGACTGCTGGTGACTATATGGTATTTAATAACATGGAGTTTGGGACTGGTGGTGCATCAAGCCTTCAAGCCAGAGTAGCAACCGGTCAAAATAATGTACAGATTCAATTCAGACTTGACAATCCAACCGGTACACTGGTCGGTACAATTCCAGTGCCTAATAATGGCTGGGATAGTTATTCTACTGAGACATGCAATGTAAGTAACGCAACCGGGACCCATGACCTTTATGTAGTAATGACGCCGGGTCTTAGTAATATAAACTGGTTTAATTTTATAGAATCTGGCGGAGTTCCTGGATCGTTTGATCTGATTACCCCGTCAGCCAATGCAACCGGGACATCTACTAAACCCAATTTCACTTGGGGTACCTCTTCAGGTGCGACCAGCTATACTTTGCGGGTATCAATCCATCAAGACCGGAGCGATCCAGTGATCAACCAAGATGTTGGTAATGTAACCTCGTATACCTCAAGCACAGCATTAGATGCTAATACATCTTACTATTGGGATGTTAAGGCAGTAAACGGCGGCAGCAGCACTTATTCCAATAACTACTTCATGTTTACTACGGGGGATGGTGGAACGTATGTGATGGGTAATAACAGTGAAGGAACCTCAGTTGATAATGGTTCAGCAAATGATATAAATGCATGTAGATACACAGCAGATTCAAGCTTTACTGCAACAAAGATAAAAATAAAGATGAATTCTGCATTTAGCGGCCATTTCAAAATAGCAATATACTCTCATGACAGTGCAAATAACAGGCCAAATACCATGCTGAGATCAACAATTGAGTATGCCTCCCTTTCAGTGGGATGGAATACGTTGAACTTAACCGACGGGTTATCGTTGACTGGAGACACCACATACTGGATTGTAGAGTGGGCAGATGCAGCATATCACATAAAATGTGATACATCCGGTGGTGTAAACAAATGGGGAACAGTGACATACAGCGGAACATGGCCTGCTGGTAGTCAAATCAGCGCGGGACCTGGAAGCAATAACGACTGTATATATGCATCAAATTAGAAAGAATTGACCTCTAAATAAAACAGCAAAAGGAGTGCTAAAAATAATAAGTGCTCCTTTTAATGAAGTAGTATGTCTGGCAGGGTCGCCGACTATTGAGTTAAAGTCTTGAACATCGAAGGTAGAGCAGTAGATGTTAGCTTAAGGCAAGAGTGTCCGCCGTGAAGCGGAATCTAATTGTCAAATAGATAATTGGTTAATCTTATTGGGAAGGTAAGTTTATGAATTATATTATGAATGGTAAAATAAAAGCGGCTTTTATAGGATTCGGGGAAATAAATATCCAAAAAGAAATTATTGAACAAAAATGTAAACAGGCAAAGAGTGATTTGAGTAAGTTAGACATTGATGTTATTAGTCCTGATATTATTAATGATGACCCAAAAGAAATTAGCATAAAAAGAGCCATTGACAAACTGTTAACAGAAAGTTTTGACTTCTTAATTATATGTATTGCAGGTTGGATACCTTCTTACCCGGTGATTCGTATTTTAGAGGAATTTTCTTATAAACCAATACTTCTGTGGGGACTATCGGGATCATATGAAAATGGCAGACTAATGACCACAGGAGCCCAGGCTGGCACATCAGCAATAAGAAAAATAATGGAGGATATGAATTATAATTTTAAATTTATATATAATTGTCCCAATTTGGAACCTAGAATTGAAGAAATAAATAAATTTGCTAAAGCTTCAAAAACACTAAATTTATTGAAACATTCTAAAATTGGAATGATGGGTTTTAGAGACATGAATCTTTATGGGACATTATATGACGGTGTTTCTTTAAAGAAGAAGTTAGGAATTGAAGTGGAATTCTTTGAAATGCTAGAAATCATACAAAAAATCACAAAGTTAGATAAAAACGAAGTATCGGGGATTATTAATAAAATAAAAAAGGAATGGGTTTTTAAACATCCTGTTAGTGATGATATTTTAAAAAAAGGGGTAGAATTTTACTTGGCAATAAAAGAAAAAATAGAAGAAAGGGATTATCAAGCAATTTCACTTATTGATGTTGATGGAATGAAAAAATTAATTAAGTTGCCTCCTGCAATGGTATTCATGTTGTTATCAGATGAATTAGAAATATGTACTGTTCCAGAAAATGATACATTAGGTTCGGTTACACAGTTAATAATGAAGTATTTAACTGGTCAAATAGCAGCCTATATGGAATTTTATGAATTCATGGAAGATCGGGTACTAATGGGGGTACCAGACTATGTTCCTGCGGAAATTGTAGAGGGTCCAGTAAAAGTTATTATTACTAAATTTGGGAATACAAGTGAAGGATTGCTAAATATATCAAAAGTTAAAACAGGCAGAGTAACTTTATGTCGTCTTGCAAGTAAAGGTGATAGATATAAAATGCATATTTTAACTGGAAAAGCAGTTGAACCAAGGGAATGGAGAGAAATAGGTTGGCAGCATCCAGTACCTCAACTTCCAGGACTAGAAATAATTCTTGATAATACAATAGAAGATTTTGCTGAAAAAGTTATGTCTCAACATTATATTATTACTTATGGGGATAATAAAGAGGTAGTAAAAGAGTTTTGCAAACTGGCAAAGATAGAGATTATATGAAAGGTTGATTCATATTAAGTATATTTTGATACATTAATAAAAAAAATTAATTAAATGTATTAAAGAGTGAAAAATAACTGAGTAAAAAGAAAATTCATTTATATTAAATTCAAATTTAATTTATTTTTTAAGTTTGAAATTAAAAATTATTAGAAAGAAGGAACATAAAAATGTAAAGAATGATTTATTAATACTAAGTAAAAATCTGGAAAAGGAGGGATATTATAAAAAAAAATTGAGATTTGTTCAAGTATAACTTAAGCTCCGTTGAAACTAAACAAATCTCAGAAAAGATTTTATTAAAAATTGTTGTATAGGTAAAATAATTAAAAGGAGAGTGTAAAAGAAATGAAAAAGTCATTATTGCGGTTGTTAATAGTATTGATAGCTGTATCTATGATAGCAACTTTTTCACTTGTAGGCTGTAAGACAACTACTACAGAGATTACGGCAGCACCTACAACTGCAGCAGCAGAGACCACAGTAGCAGCAGAGACCACAGTAGCAGCAGAACCTGTTAATCTCGTATTTTGGGACTTTGGTTGCTATGGCGTAAGTGCTCTGCAAGAAGGGAAGCCTAAGGAAGAATGGTATATATATAAAGCTATGGCTAGGTTTGAAGCCAAAAATCCTGGAATTACAATTGAGTTAACTTATCAACCAGGAGATAAAAGTACCGAGATGTTAACTGCAGCAGCTATGTCAAAGCAAGGCCCTGATGTAGTTTCTTTGTGGGGGGGAACTTATGTAACAAGTGTTAAAGATAGCTTACTTGTGTTAAATGATTACTTTACCCCTGAAGAAATTGCTGCTGTTAATGGTTGGAAGAATGTTGGTGCAGTAGGTGATAAGTATTATGGTGCTCCTATTGTAACTAGTAGTACTATGATATTTTATAACAAGTCGATTTTTAAAGATGCAGGTATAGATCCAGTAAAAGATTATGATGGTACTTATGATGGACTTTTAGCACTTTGTAAGAAATTCAAAGATGCAGGAATAACGCCTTTGATTGCCGGTGTTTCTGATGGTTGGGGTAATTCATTTATTGAAGGATCTATTTTTGCAAGCCAGTTTACTCCAGGAACTGTAGAAAAAACAATGACAGAGATAATGGCAGGAGAAAAGAATTTTGTTACAACTCCTGAAATGGTAGCAGCATTTCAAGCGGACCAGGATTTGTATACAAAAGGGTATTATAATGATGATGCTCCTACTATTGCTCAGGGGGAAGCATGTACTTTGTTTCTAAGTGGCAAAGGTGCGATGATGCCTAATGGCGATGGTACTTTAGTTGCCTTCAGAAAGGCCCTGGGAGACAATTTAGGTATTCTTCCAATGCCATCTTTGAAAGCAGATTCACCTGGGTTTGGGGTTACAATAGGAGCTTTAGGTACGAACGCAATTGCAGCTACAAATTATGGAAAACATCCTATTGAGTCAACGAATTTTATAAGGTTTATGAGAACTTATGAAGAAGAGAAAGAGTTTGTAAAGGCTGTCGGCAATCTGCCATGTGTAAAAGGAGATTATACCGGTATAGGAGATCCGCTTTTGAAAGATATTAACATAACTAATATTGCGCTATATTTGGATAACCAAATGCCACCCCAAGTATCTGATACATGGTGGAAGTTAGAATCACAAATGTTGTCAGGTCATATGTCTGTTTTAGAATTCTTGAAAGCAATGGACAGTGCACGTGACGAAGTGTTAGCTGCAAGTGAATAATATAATAATTAGTTCAGTTTACTTGTAATTGATTATAATGTATGGTGGCATTATTAATTTATTAAAGTGTCACCATATATTATAGAGAAGAGATAAAAAGGGAAATAATGGGAAATAATAATTTGTTTGGTTTTAAGCACTTAATGATCAAGTTTAAAAGGGTTCCAAGAAAATCAGATGCTTTTAATATATTTATATCAATTTTACCAATATTATTGCTGACTCTTTTAATATTGGTATATCCACTTTTAAGTGTTTTTTTTCATGGATTTACAAAATGGACCATTAGTGAAACAAGGTTTATTGGATTAGATAACTTTAGAAATTTAATATCCAATGGCAGTCTGGTGTTATTGTTAAAGAATAATTTAATTTTGCTTTTAACTATTCCTATCCAAATCTTTTTTTCTTTAATTATTGCTTATTTATTTTATGAAGAAATATGGGGTTGGAGAATTTTCCGTATATTGTTTTACCTTCCTGCGGTTTTATCAACGGTTGTTATAGGTTTTTTGTTTAGAACTATTTTTGCTTTAAACGGTCCTTTAAATGAAATTATTAGATTTTTACATATGGATTTTCTTGTAGTAAATTGGTTAGGTAGTAGGCCTACAGCTTTTATATTAGTAATTGCAGCATTTATATGGAGTCAATATGGAGTAGCTGTTTTAATTTTTTTAGCAGGAATGTCTTCCATAGAACCGTCTGTATTAGAATCAGCTGTAGTCGATGGAGCAAATTGGTGGCAACGATTTTTTCGTATAGTATTGCCAATGATAGTTGGCACGATCGAGTTTTACCTGGTTGTGTTAATAATTGGTTTTTTCACAGCAAGTTTTGGATTTATTTATTCAATCACAGCAGGCGGTCCCGGATATGGGACAACAACATTAGAATACATGATATATATTAAGGCATTTAAACATAATATGTTAGGTCAGTCCTCTGCTTTAGCTACTATACTGTTTGTTATTGTTCTGGTAATTGTAATCATTGTACTCAAGGTGTTTAGAAAGATGGGAGAGTGGCAGGAATAAACTATGAAGCGAGGATTAAATAAAATAAGCAAGATAGTAATATTTGTAATCATGCTTTTAATGGCTATGACATCAATTTACTTTCTTTTATTCATGGTAATTAATTCATTTAAAACGCAAACCGACTATATCCTTAGTCCATTAGCTTTACCAAGAGAAATAAGTTTTTCTAATTACGTGATGATGTTTAAATCATATAATATTGTAAAGCTGTTTACTAATAGTTTAATTATTGTAAGTTCAGCTATATTTATCGAGGTTCTATTCTGTTCTTTGGCTGCATATGCATTTGCAAAAACTAAATTTAAAGGAAAAAATTTAATATTTTTATTCTTTATCTCTATGATGATAATTCCTTTCCAGGTTTTGATGTTACCCTTATATATGATGTTTGCAAAGATTAACTTAATTAATACAAGAATTTCATTGATAATAATATATTCTGCTGTTTCAATACCATTTGCCTTATATTTTTTAACAACAAATTTTAGAAGAATACCTAACGAAATAATGGAGTCAGCTAGAATAGATGGAGCTTCATATTTTAGAATTTATTGGTCTATAATTCTTCCAATTGGAAAACCAGCGTTAATAACACTTTTTATATTAGATTATGTATGGATTTGGAACGAACTTGCATTAGGACTAATATTTCTTCAGAGTGAGGAGGTTAAGACTATAACAGTAGCAGCTGCAACGATACTGGGGAACAGATATTCTTTTAATCAACCTTTGCTGCTAACCGGGCTTTTTCTTAGTTGTTTACCAATTCTTATACTATATAGTTTTGCTGCCAGATTTATAATGAAAGGAACAACAGCAGGTGCAGTAAAGGGCTAATGAATACTTAGTCAAACATAATGGTCTTTTAGAAGATCAAGAACTTTGGAGGTTTTGTGAAAACATTGAAGAGAAATTCGAAAACTAAAGAATTCTTGCTGGATGTTTGGAGTTTCAAGAATTGTAGACCAGCTTTTGTTTTTGAAACAGAATCGAAACATAATAGCACTTTTTTAGAAAGAATTAAAAATCCCAGTTTGATGTTAGATTACCAAATGAGTTACATCAAACAAAGAGCTGAAATAAGAGATGATTTTCTACCTGCTTTGTGGCCGTATATCGGAACTGGAATTTTTCCCAGTGCATTTGGCTGCAAGTGTAGGTACTTTCAGGACAAGGAACCTTGGGCAAATCCTATTATTTTTGGTGATCCAAAGGCTGTCTATAAACTTAAGAAGCCCAATGTTTATGATGGTTTATTAGGAGATGTCTTGAATATGGAAAAATTTTTTATAAAAGAGACTAAAGAGAGAATACCTATAAGAATTACAGATATTGAGTCCCCTTTAGATGTTGCAGTTCAGATGTGGGATCCAGCTGACTTTTATACTGCCTTTTATACCTCTCCTGGAGATGTTAATTTTCTTTTACAAAGAATAACTGAGCTAATAATAAAGTTTATTCGGAAATTTAGTGAAATAGCGGGTGAGCTACTATTTATTCCAGATTGGCCCAGTGTTTGGATGCCGAAAGATTTGGGTGTCTGTGTAAGTGATGACGTGATGGCAAATATTTCTGCAGAACATTTTGCAAAGTTTAGCTTGCCGTATCTAAACAGAATTTCTGATGAATTTGGAGGCTTATGGATTCATTCTTGTGGCAATATTTCACATAACTTAGATAATCTCTCCTTAGTGCATAATTTAAGAGGCATAGATTTCGCTGTGACTGAAACCCCAATAGATGCTGTATTAGATAGATTTAGAGGTAAGATTATTATATCTATGCGAGTTGGATTAAATAAAAAAGGTGAGTTTTTAAATATGCCTCAATTTGTGAGATATGTTCAGAAGAAGCTGAAGAAAAAAGTAGAAGGTGTTTTTTTGTATTTAGAAATTTGGGAAGGTAATAGAGCAGTACCGGTTAAATGTAGCCTAGAACAAATAGATGAAATTTATAAGCTATTAAATAATATTAAATAAAAATAAGTAAGTCTTTAGATATTCCATAAAAAGAAAGGTAAAAGTTTTAAGTATATTTTGCTCTTCAAAAACTGAATATGTTAAGCAACCACTATATATGGAGATGAGGCCTGAAAAAAATATTCTAGAGTATTCCTAAAGTCTTAGAGGAAATATCAGGCAAAGTGGTACTTATCTCTGCTTGGTTTAGTAGAGAATCAGAGGCAAAAGACTTTATTTGATCGATAAGGAGACGAAAATATGTGTTTTAAATCAAAATTTATAAGTTATCCTTTTTACTGGAATGATGCTCCAGTTGATCTTTCTTTTATCTTCGAAAATGAAAAGCCGGCAGGCAGACATGGATTTTTAAAAGTAAAAGGGGGCAAATTCGTATTTGAAGATGGTATAGAAGCAAGATTTTGGGGTACAAATTTTAATAGTGGCCTTAATTTTCCTCCATTTGAATTCAGCGAAAAAGTTGCGAAGAGGCTAGCAAAAATAGGTATTAATATAGTGAGATTGCATCAAATGGATGCAGAGTGGGCTACTCCTAACATCTTTGAGTTTTCTAAAGGTAGAAGAAAAGGCAATACATTAGACCTTGATCCTCAAAGCATGAGAAGATTGGACTATTTGATATATTGCCTTAAGCAGGAGGGGATATATATCTATCTAGATCTATTGACTTACCGCAAATTTAAGACAGGTGACGGAGTAGAAAACGCATCTAAATTAGCAGATGCAGCAAAGCCCTATAATAATTATAGTAAAAAACTAATTGAGTTACAGAAAAAATTCTGTTACGACTTATGGAATCATATTAATTTACATACAGGACTTGCATATAAAGACGAGCCTGTTATTGCATTGGTTGAGATAGTTAATGAAAGTGATATGTTTAGGTTTAGGAAGGATATTTCAGTTGAACCTTATAGGGCAGAATTAATCGATATGTATGTTAACTGGCTTACAAAAAGAAATATAGAACTGAGCGGGAGAGAAAGAAAAAAGATAGATTTTTCAAGCGATGATGAAAACATGATGGAATTCTTAAGAGAGATTCAGGAAGAGTATTATAGAGAAATGATAGAGTTTATGAGAGGAATAGGTGTGAAAATTCCTATAACTGGAACTAATTGGGCAGTAAATGCATCTAACCGACGTGCTCAATTAGTTACCGACTTTACTGATGGTCATGCTTATTGGTATGAATGGAAATGGGGAGAATATGCAAAGATATTTAATAATACATCAATAGTATCAAAAGCTAATAATACTCTGTTGGTGGGAGAACTTTCTTTTTGCAGAGTTTTAGATAAGCCTTTTATTGTCTCCGAATGGGATGACCCATGGCCTAATGAATGGCGTGCAGAAAGTCCAATTTTTATGGCTGCTGTAGGGTCGTTTCAAGAGTGGGGAGGGATTATAATACACACATACAGCTATTCTCCTAATATAGAACTTAGGGTAGTAGGCAAAGCATTTTCATCAAATACGATTGGAGGTGTACCTTACAGAGAAGGGGTATTTGCTACCTGGAACGATCCTGCAAAGATTGGACTGTTTTATCATGCAGCACTCTTATTTAGGAGAAAAGATGCTGATCCTGCAAAAGAAGTTGTAGGTGTAGAAGTAGACGACATGAAGCTTGTTCCTTCTGATATTACAAACCTAGGTTTAATTACTGAAAGGCATAAAGCAGGGATTTACTTTAAGGGGGCAACAGAGAGTATATGTGATAAAAGGATACACTGGAATGAGAAAATTGTAGAAGAGAATGAAGGGAAAGTTGTATCAGATACTGGTCAACTTCAGCGGAGTTGGGATAAGAGGATAGGTATTATTGACAGTAAAAGAACCAAAGCAGTCTATGGATTTTTAGGAGAAGTAGGCAAAATCCTACTTGATGGTTTAGAAATGAAAGTGAGTAATCCGTTTGCAGTTATAGCAGTAAGTTCATTAACAAATGATGCAATAGAAAACTCGAATAATTTACTACTTACAGCAATTGGAAAGGCACAAAATACAGGAATGGAATTCAAGTTTGAAGGAGATTATGCTGAGTTAATAAATATCGGGCAATTACCTGTACAAGTCGAAGTTATTGAGGCTGAGATAGGTATAAAAACTAATATTCCAAACTTAAAGATATGGGCTGTGAACAGTGAAGGATTTTATATAGGAGATATATCTTCCAATTATGGAGAAGGAACGCTGAAATTCAAAATCGGTGAAAGTTTTTGCTCCATTTATTATTTAATACAAGCAGAGTAGACTTTAGAAATTTTTTTACCTTTTAGAAAGGAGGAACGATAAATGAGTTTAGGGAAGAGATCGGGATGGCAAGATTATTCAATGCTGAAAGCGGAAGGATGGTATTAGTAACTGCTGACTATGGGATATGTATAAATCCTATAAATGAGATTGAAACTTAAAAAAGTTAATATTAAAGTATTAAATGATAATTTACAAAAATATAATACATAAAGGGCATTAATTTGAAGATAGAACGTATAACATTACGGAGTGTTGCTAAAAGAGCTGGGGTATCAGTGTCTACTGTTTCAAGAGTTATAAATGATGAAAAATATGTTTCTGCCGATGTTAAAAAAAAAGTATTAGCTGCAGTAAAAGACTTGGACTATGAGCCTGAGTGGACTGCTCGTAGTCTCAGACTTGGTAAAACAAATATTGTTAGTGTAATAATTCCCAATATTGCAAATTATTTTTTTTCAAGTGTTGTATTAGGAGTGGAACAATTTTTTCGATCGAAAGGGAGAGAGATAATTCTACTTAATACAAGCAATGACGAAAAAGTTGAAGAAAAAGCAATAAGAATTGCCATTGCTAAAAGAGTAGAAGGGATAGTATTAGCTACAATATCTAAAAATAATAATGCAGTTAGGGATAGTATAAAAAGTTTTGGAGTACCTTTTGTAATAGTCGACAATAAAATTGATGTTGATAATGTAGATTTTATCTTGCATGACGATATAAATGGAGCTTTCAAATTAGTAGACCATTTAATTAAAGTTCATAATTATAAAAAAATTGCATGTATAAGCGGCCCATTGGGCGAATCAAGTGGCCTTGATAAATTAATTGGTTATAAAAAAGCATTAAAAGAAAACAATATACTCATTAATGAGGAATATATAAAAATTGCAAACTGGAAAAAGGCAGAAGCTTATAAAGCAACTAAAGAATTGTTTAGCATGAAAGATAAACCTGAAGCTATTTTTACTGCAAATACTAATATGGTAATTGGATGCCTAAGATATATAAATAGTGAGAATATAAGAATTCCAGAGGATGTCGCAATTGTAACTTTTGATGATTATGATTATGTTTCAGCATTTAATCCACCTCTTACTACTTTAGAAAAGGTAGATACTAGAATGGGTGAAATAGCTGCGGAACTTCTATATAAAAGAATTAATGGAAAAGGTGGTAAATATAGAGAAATCAGAGTAGATTCAGGAATAGTGATTCGAAAATCATGTGGCTGTAATATTGATTTAAAATTGGAAAACAGAAATAGAAAATTTTGGTAGTAAATAAATAATATTTGAATCAAGTAGTTTAATTCTTATTTGCTATATTATATATACAATACAGATGCCTAATATATCTTTGGGGTGAACCCCATCATATTATAATTTATGTAAACGTTATTAAGAACAATATTAAATTATTCTAAAACAAAATAATAATACTAACAGCTACAGATTGTAGTTGACTTTGAGAAAAGCTAAATATGGAAAAATATATACTTACGATAGATTTAGGAACAACTGAGGTAAAATTTGGCCTTTATAAATCAAGGCTTGAAGAGATATGTAAATACTCAATGAAATATGTGTTAGATACAAATTCTAAATTTATTGAATTTGATGCAGAAGAATATTGGCATACCTGTAAAAAAGGTGTACAGGATTTACTCTCAAAGTCAAAAATAAATTCTAAAAAAGTAGCCTCAATCTCCCTAAGCAGTCAGGCAGAGACTTTGGTTGTCTTAGACAGCAACAGTAAACCTCTTAGAAAGGCAATCTCCTGGCTGGATAGTAGATCTACTGATGAGTGCAAGATATTAAAAGAAAATTTTAATATTGATGATGGATATAATATTACAGGTCAACCGGATATCGTAACAACCTGGCCTATAACAAAAATGCTATGGATAAAAAGAAATGAAAAAGATAAATTCGCTAAAATATATAAATATCTACTTTTAAAAGACTACATTATTTATAAATTCACGGGAAAATTTATTTCTGAATATACAGTTTATAACTTTTCTTATTACTTAGATATTATCAATAAAAAATACTGGGAAGATATTTTAAAATTTATTGGTATTAGTACCAGCCAGCTGCCAAAGTTAATTGAACCAGGCGAAATAGCAGGTGGTCTTTTAGATTAAAATATAAAAGAATTTAACTTTTCGAGTGATATTCACCTAAATGTAGGAGCTTTAGATCAAATGGCAGGAATGATTGGTGTAGGTAATATTAAGGAAGGAATTGTAAGTGAGACTACTGAGACAGTTCTTGCTATTTGTACAATGGTAAATAAGCCTTTAGTAAATAAATATAGAATCCCTTGTCATTATAATGCTGTAAAAAATACTTATATTCTATTATCAATATGTGAGAGTGGTGGCATTAGCCTTGAGTGGTTTAAAAATAATTTTTATGATGATAAGAATTATAGTTATATTAATAAAGAAATTGAAAAGATATCACCAGGCTCAAATGGACTTATCTTTTTGCCTTATCTTACTGGTATAAATTCTCCTGAACTTGACCCTAATGCCAAAGGTGCTTTTTATGGAATTAATATTTCCCATAACAGGGCTCATTTTGCAAGGTCAGTTTTGGAAGGTATAGCATATTTAATTAAAAAAAATTTAGATTATTTAAAAAAGCTAGTTATTAATCCAGATAAAATAATTTCTCTAGGTGGTGGATCAAAAAGCAATGTATGGAATCAAATTAAAGCTGATGTTATAGGTAAGGATATAATAGTAACAGGTCAGGATGAACCTACATCTCTAGGTGCTGCTATTTTAGCAGCTGTAAAGCTTGGCTTATATAAAGATATAAATGATGCAGTTAATAGTTTAATAAAAACAAAAAAAGAGTATTGTCCTCTAAATAATCGGGTTTATGAAAAGCAATATAGGACATTTTTAGATTTATATAATAGACTTGAAGTGATATGGAGTGAACCCCTATAGTTGGACACATATGAAAGCAAGTTAAGATAGGTTAAAATAAACAGAGCCTAAATGGTAATATAAATTCCCATACCTGTTAGTCATTAAAAGTCCATAGCATAGATTGTTAAAAGTGCAGTATAAATAGAGTTTGAAGATACAATGTAAGCTTTTGAAGGAAAAACAGGAATTTCTAAAGTAAGTATGATGTGGGATCCTGTATTTATTGTAGGAAACTTTACACTAGAATCTAACAATGATGCAGAGAATAAATATGTGATAACCAAAGAAAATATCCAACTTTGCCCTCAACACTGCCTTTTTCATAACCAGCGCTTACATTACAAAATACTGCTTCAAATCGGTAATGTTCCCTAAATCTTAAAAAATCATTTGTTAAATTTCGCTGCCCATCTTTTAGTACTTTGGTAACAATTGTACTTGCATTATCAAACCAAAGTTTATTTGGAACTCCACCAATGTGTTCAAAAATTGTTTTTAATCCTTCAAAAAGACACTGGCTATTTTCTCCCTTAAAAACCTGAAGATATCCTTTATTGCTACTGGGAAAGGAAAGATTTAAATATTTTCCATCACATAGCTTTTGTCTTTCATAGAACTGGGCATCTCCGAAATCAACTTCAAGCCTCTCCCGGGGATATGCTCCAGTGGCAGAACTCCTGTATTTTTGGTAAATATTTCTTTTTTTCTTAAAAGCAACATATCCTGCCACTGTTCGGTAGGAACAATTAAAACTGTCATCATACTTGCTACTTAATCTGTCAAATACTCTTTTGGCAGTATGTCTTTACTTTGGTTTTGCTTTTTTATCATCACTCAGCCAGTTATCAATTTCTGATTTAAATGATTCAAGCTTTGGATAACCTGCAACGTAAGCTGCAGGCGGCACAGAATTGTTAAAGTTATCTTTTTTTAAAAAGTTTCTTACAGTTTTTCTATCAAATCCTGTCATCTTTGCTATCTGGCTGATATTTTTACCTTCCTCAAAATATAGTTTTCTTATATTATGTACTTGGGTCATTGTTAGCATCCTTTTATGTTCCTCCCTGTATTGATTTGACTATTAATACAAGGATATTATATTAATTGGTGCCTGCAATGGCCTATTTGCAAAAGTGAGGAATTCACTGTTGCAATAGTGGGAAATTTCTTTTGCAATACTGTCCTATTTCATTCTGCAATAAATAATATTACGAAATGGAATATACCATATTCCCATTATAAACTGATGATTACACATATTTAACAAAGCAGTTAAAACATTCAAGAATAGAAGCTGGGTATACCCAAAAAGAAGTTTCAGAAATTCTTGGAAAATCCCAATCCTATATTTCCAAAATCGAAAAGGGCCAACTAAGGATTGATGTTATACAACTACAGGAATTTGCTAAATTATATAAAAAGAGTTTGGATTATTTTTTGTATAACATAGCTCATGAGCGGTATAGGATAGATAAAATCTAGTTAAGAGAATTTCCAACGAAAGATATTTATGTTGTTACTAGCTCAACTTTACCTGATGGCATTTCATCCCAAAAATTATTTACAGCTTTAATATAATTGCATAAATCACTTTCTTGGAGTTTATTTAATAAAATATACCTATTGCTTCTTTTAATTATATTTAACTTGTCAGCATTGAATATGTTTGACAAATCAGAATTATTAGATATGCCAAAATCAAAAAGATCTGGCCTAATTTTACTCAATCCACCAGCAGAATCTCCTTCACCGTGTTTTATTACATTAGTTAATAATTTAAGTTCTTTAAGATTATTCCAACAATTTAAATTCTCGAAAATTATTCCATGACATTTAAATATTTCTCGAACTTGTCTAAATAAGAATGAATTTATTTTTTCGATTTCTTTACCATTTATTTTAGTTCCTGGATAATGATTTAACTCTTCCAATGTAAATTTAATTATCTGCTTTTCCCATATACTATAAAGCATAGCTATCGTCATTTGTAAGTGGTATGACTTCATACTGTTTAAAGTTTCGTACATTTCCAAGCCTTGTTCTTGGGCCATTTCTGCTACGTTGGCAGGATCTATGTCTTCACACAAGGGATAATTTTTATAAAATGAATCTGCAGATTCATTTGCTTCTTTTTCAATGTTGGAAAATTGTTCTATGGTTCTATTGTAATAACTTTCAATTATAGATATTTCCCTTTTGTATCTAATAATTATTAATTTATCAAAGTATAGCATCTTAGGCTCCTTTTTTTGAAAATAATTAATTAATAATACTATAATATAACAACAAAACCATTATAATACTTTTTCCTTTGATTATTTAGATAGATTAGAATAATATTACAGACAATATAAATATTTATTTAAATAAAAAATTATGGATATTGATAATATTTCAGGTCATGAATTTGAAGATTTAGTCGAAAAGTTAATAAAAGAATTAGGTTTTATAACAGAAGAAAGAAAAAGAAGCGCCGATGGCGGTATAGATATAAAAGCAATAAATGAAAAACCTATTCTTAAAGGTTTATATATAATTCAATGTAAAAGATACAGTAGCACTATAAATGAATCAATAATCAGGGATTTATATGGAGTAGTTACATCAGAAAGGGCAAATAAGGGTATATTAATTACTAATTCAAAATTTTCAAAGCAAGCAAAAAATTTTGCAAAAAATTTACCAATAGAACTTATTGATGGAGATGAGTTAACAAAATTATTAGAAAAAAATCTTGATAAAAAGTTTAATAAAACTTCTAAAGAAGAGGGAATGCCAGAAGAATGCAGGATTGTTTATGAATACTTAGAACCAGAAGAAAAAAGAATTAATAAAAGAAGAAGAGATATAATTAACAAAAGAATTTATTTAGAGCCTAAGTTTTATAATAATTTTAATGCTTACGGTAGTTTTTTCCAAAACAAAACCGAAAAAATTCCACAACTAGCAGAAGTATTAGTAAATCAAATAAATAATATCAACAATATATGGAAAAGTTTCAAAGAGAATAAAATTAATTATAAAGATGTGTCAGAATTAAAGAAACAATGTAATGAAATAGTAAAAACAATGAATTTTGTGGAGAACGAATATGAAAACTTAATATCAACAAATCCACCTGAAAATTTAATAGGAGTACATAAAGCAATAATTAATATGTATAATCCCTTTTTCAATTTCTTTTCTGATTTTTTATTTAGGTTATCATTAACTGAAATAGAAGATATTGAAAATCCCAAGCTCAAAAAATACCTCACTATAAAGAATGGGAAAAAAGTTATAGACATGAATTTAGCATTATCATTTGAAGAAGAACAAAAGACATTTAATATAGAAACAGAAAAATTATCAAAAAAATTATCAAAAAACAATACTGCTAAAGGGAAAAATTGTTTTATTGCTACAGCTGTTTATGAAAATATAGATGCATCTGAAGTTATGAAGTTGCGGGAATGGAGAGATAACGTACTAAGTAATAATCTTTTTGGAAAGTTAGTTATTAATTTTTATTATTTAATCGGAAAATATTTAGCAAAATTTGTATATAAATCTGTAATTTTAAAAAAAGTAATCAAATATTTTTTGGACAAGTTTATAAATAAAAAATTAGATGCTAAATAGAATTAATCATCTACTATTTTTAATTTCCATCTACAGTTAGCAGAATTAACTTCAACATAATAGTAACCAGCATATTTATACATATAGGTATATTCTGCTTCTTTAACATTAACAGTAACCATTACTTCTGGGAAACCACCTGATTGGTTTAAATCTACCCCTTCTTCTACTACATATATTGCTAAAAAGGAAAGTCTCCAGCCATTGCATAACCAAGTACCTGTGTGCCTCCATCAATATAAAAAAGCTGGGAACGCTTATTTGAACTGCCGTCTAATTCTATTACTGTTTTAGTTTTGCTTTGTTCTTCTGTTGTTTCTACAATAGATGTCTCTACTTTTTCAAAGGTGGTTGAAGTTGCCGTAGTAGTTACCATATCAGTTGGTAAGGAATAATCTTTTCCAATTATAATAACTATGTCGGTATCTTTAGAGATTTCATTTGAAGTTGTTATAATTCCCACTCTTAATATGGTTTTTATATCTTCAGCGGCTTTTAAAATTAACGAATCTTCAGATTTACAGACAATTTGTGTATTTTCATAGTTATAGTTATCAGCATTTGTAATATGACTTATGTTATATTTATCTTTTCCATTTGAATATTTCGTTTTTTTAAATAATTCAGCTACTTTTTTTACAAGTCCACTAACACCTGCACCATTTGCAATTGACAGATTAAAAACAATTCCACTTTCAGTAATTGTAGCCTCATTAATTGTTGTTGGAGCAGTAGTTTCAGCAATAGTTTTTTTAGTAGCAGTCGTACTTGCAGTTGTTGGAAAGCATCTAACTAAGTTTATTGAAATAAAACTAAAGAGAAAAAATATAAATTTCAGATAAGGCAAAAATAAATCCTAATTAAACCGGAATTTCAGTTTTCCGGCAGTTTCTAATAAATCTTTATGTTAATTATGTATTGTTATTTAGAATTAAATAAATTATAATACTTAATTATGTATAATTCATTACAACAAAGAGAAATTTTCCATTTAGAGTTTTTAAGATGGTTTAGTCATACTGTTAAAGCAAAGTATTATGCTCTAAAAGGTGGAGTAAACATGAGATTTTTCTTTAATAGTCCGCGTTATTCAGAAGATATGGATATTGATGTATCTGATTTGAGTGTTGGATTTTTTCAGGATACTGTTTTAAAGATCCTCGCTGCTCCGCCATTTATTAGTATTTTTAAATACTATGTTATCAGTAATATTGTTACTCCAGATATTACAAAAGCAAAGCAAACAGAAACAACACAGAGATTTAAAATTCATTTGTTAACATTTTCAGGTGAGGCACTTTTTACCAAGATTGAATTTTCGCGAAGAGGGCTAAAGAAAGGTATAATTGCTCAGTCTGTTTCAGATAATATATTAAGGTCTTATAAATTAATACCCCTTCTTATACCTCATTATGATATTCAATCTTCAATAATTCAAAAGATTGATGCAGTTGCTTTAAGATCAGTAATTCAAGCAAGAGATATTTATGATTTGTATATTTTAAATTCCCAGTTTATAGCCACAGAAGAAACTGAATTTGAAATTATAGATAAAGATAAATTAGAAAAAGCATATAATAATGTTTTTGAAGTTACCTTTGAGCAATTCCGGGATAGTGTAGTTACGTATTTACCACCGGAAGAGCAGATTATATACAGCAATGATTCATCCTGGGGTGAAGTTAGACTAAAAGCTGCAAATCTGATAGAAAAATTTCGGAGAGAATATGACTGAATTGTCAATTTTAGCATATGCCAGACAACTTAAAAGACCAGTTTTTACTACACGTGAACTATCAATGCTTTCTAAAAGTTCATTATCTAACACAACTCAGAAGCTTAATACTCTTGAAAAAAGAGGATTAGTTTTTAAAGTTAAAAGGGGTATTTGGGCAGAAGTTGGAAATGAGAAATTAAGTTCATATTCATTAATTCCCTTTTTACTGCCAAAAAATCGTGCATATGTCTCTTTTATAAGTGCGCTTCATCTCTATGG
>Ga0315282_10004841_pt1 | contig 23229 bp, 16 predicted proteins | sample YL17G07_20_MG_FD_203693 | JGI IMG/M metagenome (GOLD analysis project Ga0315282, IMG submission 203693) | Sediment microbial communities from Yellowstone Lake, YNP, Wyoming, USA - YL17G07_20 | ecosystem: Environmental > Aquatic > Freshwater > Lake > Sediment | place: USA: Wyoming | collected... | reverse complement strand
TGTCCCAGGGCACTTGGAAATCCTTCGCTCCTTTGATTAAATCTCCTCGCCTTGAGAAACGGAGTCCGGCTCTGCGGTGACGCAATTCCGCCCAGGCGGGAGATATCCGGGCCGACGGTGCGCCCAGAGCACGGAGGGCCCCTATCTTAAAACTGGCTGGGGGCCGCTCTTTGGAGGAGCCATGGGACACCGGAGCCATGCCTTAAAAAATCCATCCCTGAACCGTGGAAGAGCTTCGTTTCAACCCACAGATTCTCAGGACGAGCCGAACTTTTTTTCCCCTCTCTGTGCGCTCTGTGCTCTCTGTGTTTAATCTTCCTTGTTTCTTTCTTGTCAAAAATTTGACATTTTGGCTTTTTCTGTCAAACTAAAAACAGGTCATTCCTGACCCCTGACGCAAGGCAGCGGCTGGGTCAAGTTGAGGGAGCAACGCGAACCTTTAAGGAGGTTCGAGGGACCTACGCTCCCTCGAAACATTTCATGAGACAAATCTTTGCGACGATTTTTGTGGCCGGCCTGGCTTTGGCCTTCGCGCCCAAGGAGCAACGGCGACTGGAGAAGGCGGTCCGTCAAAATCCTGACTCCGCCCCGGCTCACCTGGCTCTCGGCCGCTATTGCTATCAGACCGACCAGTACGACTGCGCGCTCGAGCACTACCGCTCCGCCGTGCAACTGGCTCCCGCGGATCCCGCCAGTCGGGGAGAGTACGGCAACCTGCTCTATTTCACCTGCCGTTACTCCGACGCGCTTATTCAATATCGCATGGCGCTGGCCCAGGCTCCGGACCATCCCGCCCTCCACCTCGCGCTCGGCAACCTTTACGGCTTCCTCGGCCGCGACGCCGAGGCCGAAGCCGAGTATCATTGGCTCGCCCGGAAGAATCCGGACGACCCGGAACCCTGGATCATGCTCGCCGGCCTGTATCGCGCCGGCCAGCGCTGGGACCAGGCCGGTCTGGCCTATCGGCAGGCCCTCGCGCGCCAGCCGCTCGACCCTTCGCTTCAGATCAGCCTGGGCCGGAGTCTGGCCATGGCCGGCCGGACCGGCGAAGCGGAGCAGGCTTATCGCGCGGCGATCTCGCTCCAGTCTGAAAACGCGGAAGCCTGGCTGGCTTTGGGCCAGCTCCATGTGCAGACCCGGGACTGGAAGGAAGCGGTCGCGGACTTTACCGCCGCCCTGGTTGCGGACCCGCAAGCGTCTGAAGCCAAATCGGGCTTGGCTGCTGCCATGCAGATGTGGAAGGAAAAGAATCTGAGCGGGTCGGCCGGGAGTTCCGCCGGCGCGAGTCGGTAGCGGCGGCCTCAAGGCAGACCGCGGCTCCAGCTTACTCTTTGCAGGTGCATTCGGCCCAGGTACGTCGCTGCAGGAAGCTGCCCTCCACGTTGCTTTCCATCTCCAGGAACATCTTCCAGGGGACGGAGAAGGTCATCAGGTTCCGGCCGAGTTGCCGGGCGATGCTGACCCGGGCGGAGAGGTCGGTAAGCCCGACCACCGCGCGTTGCGGCTCGCGGCGCGTTTCTCGATAGGGGAAGATCCCGATGGTGTGGCACCCGGCCCCGTGCGGGATGATCACGCTCTCCCGGCTCTCACGGTCGTAATTGGCCAGGACCACCAGCGCCGACAGTTGGTCCGGGTCCGCGAACATGATGACTACCTGGGGTTGCTCTTGATCCGGGTCCAGATCGGAGAGCGGCTTGAACACCACGTACTCGGCCGGGATGTCCATGATCGGCAACTGCTCGATGAACTTTTTCACCAGCTCCGGCGATTTCACGTAGCCTTCGCCGTGCACGAAGTGCTCAAATGATTCTTTCCTTAAATACGGTTCAACCTTCTGGGCCAGCTCCTTCCCTCGCTCCCATTGCTTGTTGCCAGTCGAAAGGAAGTAGTAGAAGCACTCGATCCCGCCCGGCCACTTGAGGTAGAGGTTGCCAAAGCCCAGGCCCACCCCGCCGCCGAGGCAGCCGTAAGTTTTGCGGTCGAAGGCCGCGGTCTTGCCCTTGGCCGCGTTGGCTAGGTTCCACATCACGCAGCCCCATTTGCCTTCCTTGAACTGGAGCGCGCCTTCAGGCTTCTCGTTCGTCCAGAGCAAGGCCACGGGCTGATGCTTGAGACCCACGGAATCCGCAATCTTGCTTTTCATCATTACCTCTATTTGACCAATATCGCCGGCCGCAAGAGAGTGCGCTGGCCGAGCTTGACCGCCAGCATGGGCCAGTGCCCGGTGCGGGTCAGGATCTCAGGCCCGCGCTCGGTCGCGAGAATCGTATCTTCCGATTTGGTGCCCGCGATCGAGGGGTTCCAGGCAATCGGTTGGAAAGGCTGGATCGCGCGCTTCTCCTGGGCATTGACCACGAACTCGCGGCCCGCGTAGCCGGTCGGCCCGCCCTGGTGGTGGTGTCTCCATTCCCCGTCGAAGCCGACCTCACGGTAGGTGTGCTGGGCGACCTGGAGGACCTCGCTAAAAGTCCGGCCCACTTGCGAAGCCTGGATCATGGCCGCGTCCACCAGGCAGACCGCGCGGTGCCGGCGCTCGAGGTCGCGGGAGAGTTTGCCGAAATGGACCAGCCGGGTGGCAGCCACAACTAATCCGCCGCGCTCGGCGCAGAGCACGAGCATGCACCTCTGCCGGACTTTTTTCACGGTCGGAATGGGATGCCGGAACCGGCGGATGCGCTCGTCCGCCGCGATCAGCCGCACGAAAGCGTCCAGACCTCGCTGCCCGCACAGCCAGGCCAGGTCAGCCGCCACTTCGCGCTCGGTCATGCCCGGCTTGACGGCCAAAGCCGCCGCTTCGAGCGCCGTGGCAGCCTCCACGGCCAAAACGAGATAGCGCTTGACTTCGGCCGGCGTGAGTGAATAACGCAGCGCGTTCCAGTCGTCCCCCAGCAGAGGCCAGTCTAGCCGCGGCATATCCGAGGCGGCGCGGCCTTTGACCAGGCGTCGGAAAATCCGCTCTCGGCCGGCCGGATCGTGCCAGGGATGGTCGAGGAGCTTAAACGCCCGGGGCAGCTCTTCCGCCTGGAGCCTCGGCGACTCGATATTACTCATAATTGCATAGGCTTTCCGGCCGGTGAGGAAGATCGCGGCGACTCCCTCGGCTTGGGCCAGACTGACGTGGTTGTCGCCGCCCGCGGTGATCCAGGCAAAGTTGTTGCGCCGGCTGAGCAAGACTCCGGAGAGGCGTTTTTCGCGAAGGTAGCGGCGGGCCCGCTCGAACTTCACTTGGACTTCCTGGTCTCGGTTCATGGGATTCACTCCTGGAAGAAATCCGTAGGGGCGGTTCGCGAACCGCCTCTACCGTCCTTCGATGGCGAGAATCATTTCGATCGCCGGATCGTCCCGACCTGGCCGCGCAGCCGGAGCAGGTGATCGGCCAGCACCAGCGCCACCATGGCCTCGGCCACCGGCGCGATCCGGGGGCAGAGGCAGGGGTCATGCCGGCCCTGGACCTGGATGGTTACGGGTTTGCCGGCCTCGGTGACGGTCTTCTGGGAAAGTGCAATTGAAGAGGTCGGCTTGATTGCGATCCGGCAAATGATTCCCTCGCCGGTGGAGATGCCGCCGAGAATGCCGCCTCCGCGGTTATGGCGGGTGAAAAATTTTCCGCGGCGATACGAAATCGGGTCCGCGTTTTCCGAGCCCAGGCGCGAAGCCGCGGCGAAGCCGTCGCCGATTTCGACTCCCTTGACCCCCCCGATGCTCATCAAGGCCGCGGCCAGATCGGCGTCCAGCTTTCCGAACACCGGCTCGCCCAGTCCGGCCGGCGCTCCCTCCACGCGGACCTCGACCACTCCGCCCACCGAGTCGCCCTGCTTCCTCGCTCGCTCCACCAGCGCTATCATGCGCGGCGCAACCTTGGCATCCGGGCAGCGGACCAGGTTCTTCTCGATCGCGCGGGAATCGAACCTGGCCGCCCGCACCTTGCCGATCTGGACCGTGCCGGCCACGATCCGCACGCCGAACCGGCTGAGCAGTTTCCTGGCAATGGCTCCGGCCGCCACCCGGCCTGCGGTCTCCCGGCCCGAGGCGCGACCGCCGCCGCGATGGTCGCGATGGCCGTACTTGAGGAAGTAGGTGAGGTCGGCATGGCCGGGCCGGAAGCGGTCGCGCAGCCGGTCGTAAGCGCCGGGCGCGGCGTCGCGGTTCTTGATCAGGAGCGCGATGGGGGTGCCGAGGGTCTTGCCCTCGAATACGCCGGAGAGAATTTCAACCTGGTCCGGCTCCTGGCGCGGGGTGGTAACCCGGCTCTGCCCCGGCCGGCGCCGGTCCAACTCGCGCTGGATCTCCCGGACCGACAGCGCCATCCCCGGCGGGCAGCCGTCCACCACCACGCCCAGGGCCGTGCCGTGGGACTCGCCAAACGTCGTGACCTGAAACAACTGTCCGAAACTATTGCCGGCCATGATTTGCCTCTTGCGGATCAATTATAGTGAAAGCGCCCCGCGAAAGCAAAACCCTTGACGAAGCGGCTCATTGGACTATATTACCTTGCACGTGGGTAAGGCACCTTGGATGAGGAAATTTTACCGCCACCTGTTAGTGATCCTCGCCGGCGTGATTGCCTTGCCGGGCTGCGTGAGGTTCCATTCCCGACCGCTCTCGCCGGAGCAAACCGCCTCGGCCTTTGAAGCGCGCAGCCTCGACAATTCAGAACTGCAACAATTCATCGCCGCCAACCTGCCTCAAGCCGCGGACCCGTGGCCGCCGGCGGCCTGGGATTTCAGCCGTCTCACCCTGGCGGCTTATTACTATCACCCTGACCTCGACCTGGCCCGGGCCAAGTGGGGAGCGGCGCAAGCCGGGGTGAAGACCGCGGGCGGCCGGCCCAATCCCAGCTTGAGCCTGGCCCCTGAATACGGATCCATCCCGGTCCCCTCGCCTTGGGCTCTGGGTTTGAGCCTGGACCTCCCCATTGAGACCGCGGGCAAGCGCGGCTACCGGATCGCCGAAGCCAAGAACCTTTCCGAGTCGGCCCGGCTCGATCTCGCCAATGTGGCCTGGGAGGTGCGGAGCCGGCTGCGCGAGCGGCTGGTGGAGATGGCCGCGGCCAATCAGCGGCAGGCCCGCCTGCAGGAGCAGCGGGAAATTCAGGAGCAAATCGTGAAGGTCCTGGAACTGCGCCTGGAGGCCGGCGAGGCTTCACGGCCGGAGGTGACCTTGGCCGAGATTGCGCTGGACCAGGTCCGGCTGGCGGAGATCGAGACCCGGAAACAGAGCGCGGAAGGGCGGGTGCAGGTGGCCGATGCGCTCGGCCTGTCGGTGAGCGCGCTGGCCGGGGTCACGATTTCGTGGACCGAGTTCGAATCGCTGCCCGCGGCCGGGGACCTGGTCTCGCAGGACGTGCGGCGACAGGCTCTGCTCAATCGGGCCGATCTCCTGGCGGCGCTCGCCGAATACGCGGCGAGCCAATCGGCCTTGCAACTGGAGATCGCCAGGCAGTACCCGGACCTGCACCTGGGCCCGGGTTACACGTTCGACCAGGGCCAGGACAAGTGGGCGCTCGGACTTTCCCTGGAGCTGCCGATCGTGAACCGCAACCGCGGGCCGATTGCCGAAGCCGAGGCCCGCCGATCCGAAGCCGCGACAAAGTTCACCTCGCTCCAGGCGCGGGTCCAGGGCGAGATTGACCAGGCAGTGGCCGGGTACGATGCCGCTTTGCAGCAATTGCAAACCGCGGATACCTTGGAGGGCAGCCATCAGGCCCAGGTGGATTCGGCCCAGGCCCAGTTCGAGCGGGGAGAATTTGACCGGCTGGACCTTTTAAGCGCGCAAGTGGAATTGGCCGCGGCACAGTTGAGTCGCCTGGACGCCTGGCTCAAGGCCCAAGAGGCGCTGGGCCGGTTGGAAGACGCAATCGAGCGTCCGCTGGGGCCCGAGGAAAAATTTCCGGCCGTGCCGGAGAAGAATCCGCGGGAGGAAAGCGAGAAACCTCAGTGAAACTCAAACACGGTGTGGGAATCCTGATGGTATTGGTCGCCGGCCTGTTGCTGGCCTGGGCCTTTTTCGCTCGACGTCACGGGAAGGCCTCGGAAGCCGAGGGGGAGCAGCCGATCAAAGCCGCGGCGCAGGTAGTGAGCAAGGATGGCGAAAACCTCGTGGTGCTCGATCAAGCCGCCCAGAAGAAGAGCGGGATCGTCGCCGCACCGCTTGCGCCGGCCGTGCATCAGGAAGAAATCCGCGCGCTGGGCACGGTGGCGGATCTGCAAGAATTGGTGGAACTCGCCGGCCGCTCTGCCGCGGACAAGGCGGACCTGGCCAAGGCCCAGGCGAGCCTGGCGGCCTCGAGCGCGGAGTACCAACGCCTGAAGCGACTCCACCAGGATCAGCGCAATATTTCGGACAAAGTTTTTCAAGGAGCCGAGGCGGCCTGGCGCTCGGACCAGGCCCAGGCGCTCTCGGCCGAGCGCGCGGTGCAATCGCTCGAAAGCGCGGCCCGGCAGCAGTGGGGCCCGGTGCTGGCCCAGGCCATGTTCAACGCTTCGCCCGCGTTCGAGCGTCTGCTCCATCAGCAGGAAGTCCTGATCCTGGTGACGCTGCCTTCGGACGTCAAGCTGGCGAGCGCGCCAGCCACGGTCCGGGTGCAATCGGCGAGCGGCGCTCTGGCCCAGGCCAGTCTGGTCTCGGCCTCGCCCCGCGCGGACCCGCGCATCCAGGGGATCAGCTTCTTTTACACCGCGGCGGGTCAGGGCGGCGGTCTCCTGCCCGGGATGGACGTCTCGGCGCTCTTGCCGCAGGGACCCGAGGTCCAGGGCGTCGTGGTGCCCGGGTCCGCGGTGGTCTGGTGGGAAGGCAAGGCCTGGACTTACGTGGAAAAGAGCCCGGGAAAGTTTGTGCGGCGCGAGATTCCGACCGATCAGCCCCTGGAAGAGGGGTGGTTTGTGGCGCATGGTCTCGCCGCGGGGGACCGGGTAGCGGTCCGCGGCGCGGAGTTGCTTCTGTCCGAAGAGTTCCGCGCCCGGTTCCTGAGCGGCGAGGAATAGCGACCCGCCATGTTGTTTACCGCCATTGTCCGTTTCTCGCTCCGCTACCGGGGGCTGATCATCGCCTTGGCCTTCCTCTTTATAGGTTATGGCCTCTACTCGTTCTCTCGGGCCAAATACGACGTGTTCCCCGAATTCGCCCCGCCCCAGGTGGTAATCGCGACCGTGGCGCCGGGCCTGTCCGCGGAGCAGGTGGAGATCCTGGTCACCCAGCCGATTGAGAACGCGGTCAGCGGCGTGCCCGGGATCGAATCGGTCCGCTCCGGCTCGATCCAGGGGATCTCCGCCATCACCGTCACCTTTTATCCGGGCAGCGACATTTACCGGGACCGGCAGGTGATGGCCGAGGCGCTGGCGGGTCTGATCGGGAGGTTGCCCAAGGGGGTGGAGCCGCCGGAGATAAGCCCACTCACCTCTTCCACCAACATCGTGCTGATCCTGGGCCTGACTTCGGAGCGGCGCTCGCTCATGGAGCTGCGCACCGTTGCCGATTGGACGATGAAACAGAGCTTGCTCGCGGTGCCGGGCGTGTCCAAGGTGGTGGTGTTCGGCGGCGAGGTGCGGCAGTTCCAGGTCCAGGTGGACCCGGACCGGCTGATCCAGCATCACCTGGCCCTCGAGGACATCGCGGCCGCGGCCGGCCGGGCCACCGGCGTGCGCGGGGCCGGGTACGTGGAAACCGAGAACCAGCGGGTGGTGCTGCAGAGCGAGGGGCAGTCCCTGACCGCGGCCGACCTGGCCAAGGCGGTCCTCCTCCACCAGCCCGGGGCCAACCTGAGACTGGGAGACGTGGCCCGGGTGGTGCAGGCGCCGGCGCCGGCCGAGGGCGACGCCGAGGTCATGGGCCAGCCCGGCGTGCTCCTGATGGTTTCCTCCCAATTCGGGGCCAACACCCTGGAAGTGACCGAGAAGGTCGAGCAGGCGCTCAATGAACTGCGGCCGATGCTGGACAAGGAAGGGATCGTCCTGCACCCGGACATTTTTCGGCCCGCGAACTTTATCGAGACTTCGCTCAGAAACGTCCGCAGCTCGCTGGAGATCGGCGCGGTCCTGGTCGTGGTGGTCCTGTTGCTGTTCCTGTTCAATCTCCGGACCGCGGCCATTTCCTGCACGGCGATTCCATTATCGTTGCTCGCCGCCATCGCGGTGCTGGCGAATTCGGGTCAGAGCCTGAACACCATGACCCTGGGCGGACTCGCCATCGCCATCGGGCAGGTGGTGGATAACGCGGTGATTGACGTGGAGAATATCTTGCGCCGGCTACGAGAAAACCAGCGCCTGGGTCAGCCGCGCTCGGCCTTTACGGTCGTCCTGGATGCCACGGTCGAGGTCCAGGCCGTGGTGGTCTATGCCACCCTGGGCCTGGTGTTGGTGTTTATCCCGGTCCTGACCATGAGCGGCCTGGCCGGCCGGCTGTTCACCCCGCTCGGGCTGACCTACGTCTATGCCATCCTGGCCTCCCTGGTGGTGGCGGTCACGGTGACCCCGGCGCTGTGCCTGGTGTTGCTCGGCAACCGGGAACTCAAGGATCAGGACACTTTCCTGGTCCGATGGTTGAAGGCGAGGTATCGTGAGCTATTGGAGGAAGTGAATCGCCATCCGCGCGGGGTGATCGGCGGAGTCGCGTTCTTGCTCGTGGTGGGATTGGCCCTGCTCCCCTTCTTCGGCGGCGGGTTCTTGCCGGAATTTACCGAAGGGCATTTTGTCGTGCACATGAACCTGGCGCCCGGAGCTGCACTGCCCCAATCCATTGCCCTCGGGACCCGGGTCGCCCGGGAACTGTTGAAGCTCCCGACCGTGCGCACGGTCTCCCAGTGGGCAGGCCGGGCGGCCAGGTCGGACGACATTGTGGGCACCCAGTTCAACGAATTTGACGTGGACCTGAAACCGATTCAGAGCAAGGCCGAGTTCCAAGCCGCGCTCTCCGACCTCCGCCGGGTGTTTGCCCGGTTCCCCGGCGCCAGTTTTGACACCAAGACCTTTTTGACCGAGCGGATCGAGGAGACCTTCTCCGGCTTCACGGCCTCGGTGGTGATAAACATCTTCGGTCAGGATCTCGACCTCCTGGACGCGAAAGCCCAGGAAGTGGCGCGGGTGCTGGGCACGGTTCCGGGCGCGACCGAAGTCCTGATCCAGTCTCCGCCCGGCACCCCGCAGTTGGCGGTGCGGCTGCGGCCGGGTGCTCTCTCGTTGTGGGGGTTCGACGCGCTGGAAGTGCTGGATGCGGTCAACACCGCTTACCAGGGCGAGGTGGTCGGCCAGGTCTATGACGGCAACCAGGTGGTGGACGTCTCGGTGATCCTGGACCCGAAAGTCCGCCAAAGCGTCCCCGCGGTGGGGTCGCTCCCGCTCAAGAACGCGGCCGGCACTTACGTCCGGCTGCGGCAACTGGCGGACATTTTCGAGAGCTCGGGCCGCTATGTGATTCTGCATGACGGAGCGCGCCGGGTGCAGGCCATCACCTGCAACGTGGCCGGACGCGACCTCAACTCGTTCACCGCGGACGCGAAGAAAAAAATTCTGGCCGGCGTTTCCTTCCCGGCCGGGACTTACCTCAGTTTCACCGGGGCCGCGGCCGGCCAGGCCCGATCCCGGCAGGACCTCCTGGTCCACGCCTTGATCGCCGGGGTGGGACTGGTCCTGCTCCTATCAATTGTGATCGGCCACTGGCACAATTTGGTGCTGGTCCTGGTGAACCTGCCCTTCGCCCTGGTGGGCGGAGTGCTGGCGGTGTTCGTCTCCGGCGGCTGGCTCTCCATCGGCTCGATGGTCGGGTTCGTGACTTTGTTCGGCATCACCTTGGCCAACTCGATCATGTTGATTTCCCACTTCGAGCACCTGGTCGTGAAGGAAGGGCAGACCTGGGGACCGGAGACCGCGATCCGGGGCGCGCTCGAGCGGATGTCGCCGATCCTGATGACCGCCCTGGTGACCGCGCTCGGCCTGATGCCGCTCGCCATCGGCAGCGGCGCGCCGGGCCGGGAGATCGAGGGGCCCATGGCCCTGGTGATCCTGGGCGGTTTGCTCACCTCCACCCTGCTCAACCTGCTGGTTCTGCCGGTGCTGGCCTTGCGCTTCGGAAAATTCCAGGCGCCCGCGCCGCAGGACTGACCGGATTCGCGTCCCTACCAGTCTTTCCAGCCTAGTCCCGCCCGCCGGACGGCATAGGCGGTGAGGAGGGCGAAGCTCAGGTCGGCGGCCCCGAAGGCGAGGAGGAGGGGCCGGATTTCGGGAATTTCAAAACATCCGATCAGGATGGGGAACTGGATGAGCACGCGGAGCAGGATGGAGACGAGTGGGATCAGGAGGTAGCGCTCCGGATCGCGGCTGGCGAGCAGGAGGAGTAGGCCGAAGCTGAACGCCAGGGTGCCCATGGCTCGCGCAAAGATCAGGTAATTGATCGGCTCCCGGGCGCCCAGGAGATGGAAGAAGCCCTGGATGAAAAAAAACATTACCAGGCCCATGGCCATCTCGTAAGCGCCGCCGATCACCAGCAGCCCTTTGAGCAAGCCGAGCCTGCGATTAGGGGTTGGAGCCATCTCGCCCTCCTTCGAGTTCGGTCCAGGTGATAGCACAAATGCGGCCGCGCTGCAAATAGCGCTCGGCGGCTGATTGACTGGGTCGGCCCCATGGGCTAGGGTAAAGCCGGCGGGCGGAAATGAGCGAGGGCGGGATCATCCTGGTCAATGGCGCCGGCGGGTTTTTAGGCTCGACGGTGGTGGAGATGCTCTGCTCCGGCGGCTACCCGGTCCGGGCCACCGACCTGCCGGGCACGGACCTGGAGCCGGCCCGGCGGGTCGAAGCCGAGGTGGTGGAAGCCGACCTGCTCGACCCCTCCGCGGCGCCCCGCCTGTTTGAGGGCGTGAGCCGGCTGGTGAACGTGGCCGGCCTGTTCAACTATTCGCTTCCGTATGAGACCCTTTACCGGGCCAACGTCCTGGTCACCCGGGCCATGGGCGAGGCGGCCGGGTCCCGGGGCCTGTCCCGGTTCGTGCACATCTCTTCGATTGCGGTCTATGGCAAGCCCTCGGCGGTTCCGATGCGGGAGGATCATCCGCGTCATGCGGCCAGCCCTTATGAACGGAGCAAGAAGGAGGGCGAGGACGCGGTGTTTGACTGCGCTCGCCGGGGTCTGCCCGCGGTGATCCTGCGGCCGGCCGGCATCTACGGGCCCCGCTCGCGCTACGGGCAGGCCGCGTTCATGGCGCTATTGGCGCTGATCCGGGCCCAGGGGGTCCGGCGCATCCCGGTGATGCGGGGCGGGCCCCGGACCCAGCACGTGCACGTCCGGGACGTGGCGGGAGCAGTGCGGACCGTGCTGGAGGCGCTGGCCGAGCAGGTCGTGGGCCGGGCCTTCAACGTGGGCGACGACAGTCCGCTCGGGCAGGGCGACCTCTTCCGCGCGATCATGCCCGAGCTCGACCTGCAGGAGCTCCTGAGCTATCCTTATTATACCCGGCTGTATTGGCCCTTCATCCGGATCTTGCTGGCCCTGCCGGAGCGGGCCTTTGCCGACCTGAACCGCGCCTTGAAAAAGAAATGGGATCAGGTCGCCGCCTCCCATCACTTGGAGCTTGCGCTGGCGCCCCGGCTGGACCGCGATTTCTTCGGCTACATGAACGCCGACTACGTCCTCGATAACTCCGCCCTCAAATCACTGGGCTTCAAGCTGACTTACCCCGATGCCCGCATTGGCTTGGCCGAGACGGTGCGCTGGTATCAGCGGGAACGCTGGTTGCCGAAGTTCTGAAGCTTTCGCTTTCCATCGCGTAAATCTGGGGACACCTTACATAATTTCTAACGAGAACCCTTAGTGCAGTGTTTCATAAATTCGATGACGTATCGAGATTACTTCAGGGTAGGGTAGGCTATCCAACAATATGCAACACCATTTATGAAACACTGCGCATAGTCAGGAGAGCGGAGAGGACGGCCCAGGCTACGGGCCGTTAAAGAGGCTTGGGTCGAGCCGGCGGGCGCGGTCGAGATCAGCATGGGCCGGCTGGATTCGGTCCAGGTGCTTATAAAATTTTCGCCAGTTTTCGGTTTCCAAATAGGAATTGGCCAGGTTGTTGTGGATCCTGCCTTTCGCCGGTGATTTACGCGCGCAATCCCGCCCCAGGCTGAATTAGGTTTGCCAAGCCAGGTTGCGGGCATGAGTGCTGAAAACGAACGCGGCGATGACCAGGACGGCCGACAAGAACAGCGCTCCGAGGAGGTGAAGGCGAGGATTCCCCAATCCCTGAGTGACCCTGGTGGCGGCGCTCGTGCTGGTTCTCGGCGGCCTCTCCGGCGCCGGTGCCGAAACCGGAGCCCGCTTTTTCTGTTTCTTGCTCACTGAACTTCGCCAGATTTGCCCTCAAAGGCACGCAACTTTTTTCATTCTAGCATGAGCCTTCCCAGACTCTCAATGTCGCTTGGCTCCGGTGCCTGGTGCGGCAAACTCCGCCTTCTTTTTGGGTTGACTCCTGGTTCCGCCTGAGCTAGGATGCGAGCGAGTTTCGAGAGGAGGAAGCGACGTGAAGGCGAACTTATGGCAATGGCTGTACGAATACGCGGTCGGCGGCACTTTCTTCGTTGTCACCCTCTGGCTCTGCTTCCGCTTGGGCGGGGCCGAGGCGGACCATCCCGAGGACCGGAAAACCCGGCTGATTCTGATCCTGGGCCTGATCGGCTATTTTTGCGGCCACGGCCTGTGGATGTTCTTCGCGAGCCGGTAGGGAGGGCGCTCCATGCATCCTTCTGCCGGCGCCGGAACTCCACTGGACTACGGGATTATTGTCGTTTACCTGGTCGGAATCCTGGCCTTTGGGAGCATCTTCCACCGTTGGAGCCGCACCACCAAGGAATTTTTCCTGGCCGGCCAGCGTTTCTCCTGGTGGCTGATCGCGATCTCTTGTATTTCCGTGGTGGTCGGGTCGTATAGCTTCATCAAGTATTCCATGGCCGGCTACAGCTACGGCCTCAGCTCGACCATGACTTACACCAACGACTGGTTTCTGGCCCCGGTGTTCGTGCTGGGTTGGCTGCCGATCATCTACTTCAGCCGGGTCACTTCCATTCCTGAATATTTCGAGCGCCGCTTCAACCGGCCGACGCGGGTGGCCGCGCTGGTGGTCATGTTGATCTACATGCTGGGTTACATCGGCGTCAACTTCTACACCCTGGGCATCGCCATCCAGGCGCTTTTGGGCAAAGGCATCCTCGGGATCTTCGGGATCAATTTTTCCAGCAGCGCGGCCAGCCACGATTTCTATCAGACCCTGGGCGGCACGATCTTGGGCTGGAGCCTGGTGGTGGCCCTGGTCACCGGCCTTTATTGCACCTTTGGCGGCCAGACCGCGGTGATCATGACCGACCTGATCCAGGCGGCCCTGGTTTTTCTGGGCGGGCTGGTCATCCTCTTCCTCGGCGTCCACTACGTGGGCGGCTGGCATGCCTTCTGGCAGGGCCTTCCGCCCGGACACCGGCTCCCCTTCTCCGGCTTCAGCACCCCGGAAAAGTTTCCCTTTGTGGGCGTTTTCTGGCAGGACCTGTTCAGCAGCTCCCTGGCCACTTACCTGATTAACCAGGGCATGATCATGCGCTTCATGTCCGCCAAGAGCGTGAAGGAAGGCCGAAAGGCGATCTACGTCGTGATCCTGCTCATGATGCCGATCGCGGGCATAGCCGTGGCATCCGCCGGCTGGGTGGGGCGGGCCATGAGGACCTACGGCATGATCCCGGCCGACGTGGAGCCCGATCAAATCTTCGTGATCGTTTCCGCCATCATTTGCAAGCCCGGCGTGCTCGGCCTGGTCATGGCCGCCTTGATCGCGGCCATGATGAGCAAGGTGAACGCCATGATCAATGGCTGCGCCGCGCTTTTTGTCAATGACATTTATCAGCCCTTCCTCGCTCCCCACCGCCCGGACAAACATTACCTGCGCACGGCCCGGATTTCCTCCCTGGCGGTCTCCATTATCGGCGTGGCACTGGTGCCCATCTACGTGCAAAAACATTCCATCTATCTGGCTCACGCCGCCTTCCAGGCGGCCACCACCCCGCCCCTGATCGTCGCCGTGCTCCTGGCCATCCTCTGGAAACGCTACACCCCCGCCGCGGCTTTGGCCACCCTGGTGGCCGGCGCCGTCGCCATGGCGGTGTCGCTCGCCTGGCCCGTCCTGATCCAGCCCTTTGCCGTGATCCACGGCATGGAGGCCGGCGCGGGATACGACTACATGCGCGCCATGTATGGAATGATCGTCTGCCTGATCATCGGCGTGGCCGTCACCTTCTTCACCAAGCCCAAGCCCGAGAGCGAGATTGTGGGCCTCACCGTCAGTACCATCCGCCAGGGCAAGCGCCTCTATAAGGGCAGCGAACTCAATGACCGCGAAACCGGAGAGACCATCCTGGTCAAGATGGAGGCGGATGAATCCGCCGGTGATAAGGCCATCCTTCACCCCGATGACCTGGCCCGCATGAAAGCCCGGACCGGCGACTTCCTCTACGTGGCCCATCGCCACTGGTGGTGGGGCGGGCTCCGCTCGCTGCACGTGACCGCGGGTGAACCCAAAGCCAAATCCGGCACCCTCCTGCTCTCCCCGGCCCAGATCGAAGAGGGCAAACTCCGGGCCGGAGACCTGGTCAAGGTGGAAAAAGTCCTCTAAAGAAAGGCATGAGGCATTAGGCTTGAGGCGTTAGACTTCAGAAAAATGCCTGAGCGGGAATTTTCTTCTTTTTCTCTTACCTTTTGCACCGTATCCCGCGACCGAAGAGCGGTCGCGGCTACCTGGACTTTCGGGGCGCGGCTGACCTCAGCCGCGCTGTGCTCTCCGTGTCTCCGTGGTGAAATTTTTTTCTTTTTTCTCTTGACAAAAAGAAAATCTTCGCCTAATATTCTCCTATGGGGTGGTGAACGGTTCCCGGTTCCTGGTTGACGGAAAACCGCTCCTACGGAGATCGCGAACCCTGAACCAGGAACCAGGCACCGGGCACCAGGAACTAACTATGAACCTGACCAGACGCCAGAAAGAAGTTTATGCCTTCCTCCAGGACTACTTCGGGGAGCACGGCACCGCGCCGTCCTACGAGGAGATCCGCCGGCAGTTGGGCTTAAGCTCGCTGAGCACGGTGCACAAGCACCTGAAGCAGCTCGAGCGCAAGGGCTATCTGCGCTCGCCCTGGTCGAGCCAGAAGCGGGCGCTGAGCCTGAAGGAGCATGGCCGGCCTTCGGTGTCGCTGCCGCTTTTGGGTTTGGTGGCCGCGGGATCGCCGATCGAGGCGGTGGAAGTGCCGGACCGGGTCGAGGTGCCGGAGGGGCTGCTCCGGGGCGGGGAGTGCTTCGCGCTCCGGGTGCGGGGCGACTCCATGATCGAGGACGGCATCCACGACGGGGACATCATCCTGGTCAAAAAGCAGGAGACCGCGGAAACCGGCCAGACCGTGGTGGCGCTGATCGAGGGCGAGGCCACGGTGAAAAAATTCTATCGCCGGGGCAAGCAGGTGGAACTCCGGCCGGCGAACCCGGAGATGAAGCCGATCACCGTGGCGGCGGATAAGGTGAAGATCCAGGGCGTGCTGATCGGGTTGATGAGGAGATATAAGTAAGGTTTGCGGGTGCGGGCACCCGCACCACTCAAGAGAACGCTGCAACTTAACTTTCCTACATTTCTTCTTGGCGCCTTTGCTCCTTGGCGGTTTGGCGTGAGGTCTTTTTCCATGGACCGCGACGTCTTACATCTCAACATCTCCGCCTTTCCCATCGGGGTCGAGCGGGTGGTCAACTCCGCGCTGCGGGACCGGCCGGTGGTGATCGCGCCGCCGAGCTCGGTGCGGGCGGTGGCGCTGGCAGTCTCGCGCGAGGCTTACCTCGAGGGCGTGCGCAAGGGAATGCCGGTGGCTTCCGCTAAAAAGTTCTGCCGGGGCCTGGTGGTCATTCCGCCCAACGAGCCGCTCTACCGCCGCGCCGCCCATGCGCTCCTGGAATACCTGGACCAATACTCGCCCCTGATCGAGCCCTGGCGGGCCGGGCATCTCTACCTGGACCTCACCGGCACCCGCCGGCTCTTCGGACCCCCGGTGGACACCGGCGCGAAAATCCAGAAGGAGTTGAAAGCGCGCTTTTCGCTGCGGAGCGCCGTGGGGCTGGCGAGCAACAAGCTGGTCTCCCGGGTGGCCTCCCGGGTGATCCGGCCCCGGGGCGTGTGCGACGTCTTCCCCGGCGGCGAAGGAATTTTCCTGGCCCCGCTCCCGGTGGACGTCTTGCCCGGACTTGACGAAAAAGCCGAGGCCACGCTTTCGGACCTGAACCTCGCGCGCGTGGGCGAGCTGGCCGCGCTCCCGCCCGAGCACCTGTTCCTGGCCTTCGGCCCCTTCGGCTATCGCCTGCACCGGTTCGCCCTGGGCCGCGACGATTCGCCGGTGCGGCCGGCCGAGCGGGCGCCGGTGATCCGCGAGGAAGAGACCCTGGCCGAGGATTCCAACGACGACCGGGTGATCCTGGGCGTGCTCTATCTCCTGGTCGAGCGCGCGGCCCGGCGCCTGCGCAAGATTCAGCGCCTCGCCTCCGCGATCCGGCTGGAGGTCATCTATGCCGACCACGTCTCGGCTTCGCGGCAAATTCGGCTTGCAGAGCCCGGCGACCTGGACGGCCCGCTGTTCGAAGCGGCCCGGCGCCTGCTCGAGAGCGCCTGGACCCGGCGCACCCGGCTCCGCTATCTGGGCCTGAGCCTGAAAGAGCTGATCGCGGCTCCGCGCCAGCTCCGCCTGTTTCCCGAGGCTCTAGCCGAGCTCAAGGAGCGCGCCCTGGTCTCGGCCCTGGACGCGCTGCGCTCTCGCTTCGGCGAAAAGGCGGTGCGCTATGGAAGAGTAGTAGGCAGTAGATGTATTGACACCCAAGGTTGGCATACAGGCCGGCCGATGTAGGGGCGGTTCGCGAACCGCCCCTACGGGGGCCGCCTATACCAACGCTCAAAATTTTGTATGCCAATGTCGTGTGTCAATACAAGTAGACAGTAGGCAGTATGCAGGGGGAAGACATTTGATTTCTGCCGGTACTGCATACGAGAAACTATCATGAACGGTTTTGTCCATCTCCAGTGTCATTCTTACTACAGCTTCCTGCGGGGGACGGCCTCGCCGGAGGAACTCTGCGCCGCGGCCAAAGCCCGGGGCATGGAGGCGCTGGCGCTCACCGACCTCAACGGCCTTTACGGCGCGGTGTGGTTCTGGCAAGCGGCGGAAGAGCAGGGGCTCCGGCCGATCCTGGGCGCCGAGGTCTGGACCGGGAAAGAAAAAGCCGTGCTCCTGGTCAAAAATCGGACCGGCTATGCTCGGCTTTGCGAGATTCTGACCGCGCGCCACTTGGCCAAGGTTGACCAACCGACTGTAGGGGCACGGCATGCCGTGCCCCTACAATCTCCAGACAGTTTTTCTCTGGCGGGGGCACTTCTGGAAAATCGCGAAGGCCTGGTCATCCTGAGCAGCGATCCCTCTCTGCTTCGAGCTCTGGTGAATGCCGGCGTCAAGTCCGACCTTTATGTGGCTCTGCCTCCGGGCCGCGACGACTTGGCGCTCTTGCGGCTCGGCCGCGAGCTCGGCCTTTTGCCGGTGGCTACTGGCGATGTTTATTTCGCCGATCCCGCCGGCTATGCCTTGCACCGGCTCGAGCGCGCCATCGCTCTCAACACCACCTTGAACCGGATTCCCGCCAACGAACTGGCGCCTTTAGGGGCGTGGCTGACCCCAGCCGCGCACCTTGCCCGCCGCTTGCCTCATTGCCCCGAGGCTCTGCGCCAGGCGGCCGCAGTGGCGGAGCAATGCCTGATGCCCGAGCCGCCCTGGGACCACCTGATCTTCCCCGCCTTCGAGGGCCTCGACGCGGACGCGGCTTTCCAACTGCTGCGCAAAAAATGTCTGGCCGGGGCCAGGGAGCGCTACGGCGAAATCACCGAGGCGGTGAAGCAGCGGCTGGATTACGAGCTGGAGGTGATCCGGGGCAAGGGCTTTGCCAACTATTTCCTGGTGGTGGAAGACATCGTGCGGCGGTTCCCGCTCACCTGCGGCCGGGGCAGCGCCGCGGCCAGCATCGTCAGCTACTGCCTGCAGATCACGCACGTGGACCCGATCGGCCATAACCTTTTTTTCGAGCGGTTCCTCAACCCCGGCCGCAAAGACCCGCCCGACATTGACGTGGACTTCCCCTGGGACGAGCGCGACGCCGTGCTGGATTACGTCTTCCAAAAATACGGCGCCCGGGGCGCGGCCATGGTCAGCAATCACGTGAGCTTCCAGGCCCGGGCCGCGGTGCGCGAGGTTGCAAAAGTGTATGGCCTGCCCGAGGGCGAGATCGCCCGGGTGACCCGGCGCCTGCGCCGCTTCTGGGGCGCGGAGAATGTCGAGGAGTTGGTTCGCACCCATCCCCGGTTCAAGGACTTGAAGCTGGAGCCGCCCTGGCCCGAGATCCTCAAGCTGGCCGTCCAACTGGAGGGGATCCCGAAGAACCTCTCGGTCCATTGCGGCGGGGTGGTGATCGCGCCGAATCAGCTCACCCGGCGGGTGCCGCTCGAGCGCGCGGCCAAGGGCGTCAACATCATCCACTGGGAAAAGGACCAGACCGAGGACGCCGGCCTGGTCAAGATTGACCTGCTCGGGAACCGCAGCCTGGCCGTGATCCGGGACGCGCTCGCCGCGATCAAAAGAAACTACGGACTCGATTACCCCTACGCCAGCTTCAATCCGCTCGACGACCCGGAGACGCAGGCGCTCTTGGCGCGGGGCGACACCATCGGCGTGTTCTACGTGGAAAGCCCGGCCATGCGCCAGCTCCAGCGGAAGTGCGGGACCGGCGATTTCGAGCGGCTGGTGGTGCATTCTTCGATCATCCGGCCCGCGGCCAACAAGTTTATCCGGGAGTACGTGCGCCGGCTGCGGGGCGGGACTTATCAGCCGCTGCACCCGGTTCTGGAGGAGATTTTGCGGGAGACCTTCGGGATCATGTGCTTTCAGGAGGACGTGTGCAAGGTGGCCATGGCGCTGGCCGGGTTTGACGCGGTGGACGGGGACGGGCTTCGGAAGATTCTCTCGAAAAAGCGCCGGACCAGGAAGCTGGCCGAGTACCGGGAGCAGTTCTTCCAGGGCGCGCGGGCGCGGGGCGTGGCCGAGCCGGTGCTCGAGCAGGTCTGGGAGATGATCCTGTCCTTCAGCGGCTACTCCTTCTGCAAGCCCCATTCGGCCAGCTACGCGCTGGTGAGCTTCAAGTCGGCCTGGCTGCGGGCCCATTACCCGGCCGAGTTCATGGCCGCGGTGATCTCGAACCAGGGCGGCTATTATTCCACTTTTGCATACAGCTCCGAGGCCCGGCGGATGGGGCTGACGGTCCTGCCGCCGGAGATCAACGCGAGCGAGGAGGCCTACACCGGCCGGGACCGGAGCCTCCGGGTGGGCCTGATGCAGATCAAGGGGCTGGCGCCGGCCGGGCTGAAGAATCTGCTCGAGGAACGCCGGCGCGGCCCCTTCCGTTCCTTCGCCGATTTCCTCTTCCGGGTGAACCCGGCGCCGGCGGACGCGCGCCGGCTGGTGCTCGCGGGTTGCTGCGACGCGCTCGAGCCCGGGCTTAGCCGGCCGGCCCTGCTCTGGCGCCTGGCCGAGCACCGGCAGCGGCGGAAGAAATCTTCCGCGCCTTCGCTGTTCGAGCCGCCGGCTTCGCCGCTGCCCCGGCCGGCGGACTATGACGAGCCGACCCTGCTCCGCCAGGAATTGGAGACGCTCGGCTTCCTGGCGAGCCGCCATCCGCTCACGCTCCACCAGGCGATGCTCAAACCCTTGAGCTGGGTTCCGGCCGCCGAGTTGCGGCGCTGGGTGGGGAAAAGAGTGACCACCCTCGGCTGGTACGTGACCGGCAAGCCGGTCGAGACCAAGGACGGCGAGCCGATGGAGTTCCTCTCCTTCGAGGACACCACCGCGATTTACGAGGCCACTTTCTTTCCCGAAACCTATCGCCGCTTCTGCCACCTACTTGACCGCGAGCGGCCCTACCTGCTGGAGGGGAAAGTGGAGGAAGACTTCGGCGCGATCAGCCTGACCGTGGACCGGGTCCGATTTTTGGAGGGGGGCAGGGGGAAAGCCGGCGCTCAAGAAAAGCGTTTGCCTTCGGTTACTTTCCCGGCGGGTTCCGGGTGTCAGCCGTCAAGCCCTTTTTGGAAAAAATAATGCTTGGGCATTTTCCCTGGGACTTGTTATAATGGCGGGCCAGACCTATCCGGAAGAATCGCCGGAGAAAGGAGGAGCCATGCTGGAAAAGACCGGTCGGTTGGCCCGGCTCTTGAGCGCGGCCGGGCAAATCCGCCAGGAAGTGCTGACAGCTAAAGCGGCCCTGGTGGACGCGGAGGCGCGGATTCCGGTCGAGACCCTGGCCCGACTTTGGGACCAGGGTTTCTTGAGCCTGCTCGTGCCGCGCGAGTTTGACGGCCAGGGCGCCAGTCTGCTCGAGGCGACCCTGCTGATCGAGGAGCTTGCCCGCGGTTGTCCTTCGACCGCGCTGCTGGTGGTGATTCAAGCTCTGGGCACTTTGCCCATCCTGCTGGCCGCGGCGCCGGAACCGAAAGAAAAGTGGCTGAAAGAAATCGTGCACGGCCGCAAGCTTCTCGCTTTCGCCCTCAGCGAGCCGGAAGGGGAGGACCCCCGCGAGAGCCGGGCCGACCGCGAGGAAGACAGCTATCGGCTGACCGGTCGCAAGGCTTTTGTCACCCACGCGAGCGAGGCGGACTGGCTGGTGGTATTCGCGACGACGGATTCCGCGGCCGGGCTCAAGTCCGGCCTTTCCGCCTTTCTGCTCGAGCGGGGCGCCGCCGGCCTGCACCTGGCCCGCACCGAGCCTCGGCTGGGTCTGCGCGGGTTGCCGCCGGCGGACCTGGTTTTCGACGCTTGCACGGTCAGCGCCGATCACCTGATTGGAATCCCGGGCCAGGGCTACAGTCTGGCCGAGAATTCCCTCTCGGCCGGCGGGGTCCTGCTCGCGGGTCTGGCCGTGGGTGTAATGCAGTCAGCCGTGGACAGGTTGCAGGAAGAAGGCATCCTGGCGCGGATCGCGGCCGGAGAAGCGAAGAGCCATCCCCCCGAGCACCTGGCGGCCGAGATCGCCTTGACCCTCGAAGCGGGCCGCGCTTTGGCTTACCGGGCGGCCGGGGCCTGGGACCTGAGCGCAGGTGAATCCGGCTCGGCCGGAGCCGGCGACTTCAAGCGGCTGGGCTCCCATGCCAAGTGCTTTGCCACCGAAGCCGCGGTGCGGGTGCTGCAGGCCGCGATGGAGCTCAAGGGCCAGGCCGGCCTGCTCTCCGGTCATCCGCTCAGCCGCTTGCTCCGCGACGCGCAGTGCTTGCCCGTGTTGCTGCGTCCCAATCCTTCGCAGCGCAAAATCATCGCCCGGTCCATGCTGAAGTGAGGTCGAAGGCCATGGCCGAAAGAAAAAGTCCCCCTGCCTCTCGCCGAGCCTTTCTGGCCGCGACCGGTTTGAGTCTGCCCGCGATGGCCGCGGGCCGGCCGGTGCTGGCGGCAAGCCAGCGCGCCGCCCCGGGAGAAGCGATCCGGGCGACCCTGACCGCGGACGCGGGAGAAATTTTGCATCCGCTGCCCAAGACTCAGTACGGTCATTTCATCGAGCACCTGGGCCATTGCATCAAGGGCGGGATCTGGGCCGAGGGAGAGCGGCTCGACCTGTTCCTGGGCGGGGTTCGACCGGAGCTGGTGGAGGCGATCCGCTCGATCCATCCGGCCCTGATCCGCTACCCTGGCGGCTGTTTCGCCGACGGGTACCACTGGAAGGACGGGATCGGACCGCGCGCCGGCCGGCCCCTTCGCCCCAACCTCGCCTGGGGGAAATTGGGTCCCCAGGCGGGCCCGCCGGAAAACAACCACTTCGGCACGGACGAATTTCTGCAGTTATGCGCCGCGGTGGGGGCGGAGCCGATGCTCACGGTCAACGTCGGCTCGGGCACGGCCGCGGAGGCCGCGGACTGGGTCGAGTACGCCAACGGCTCTTCCTTAACGCGCTGGGGCGGGGAGCGGAAGCGGAACGGTCACCCGGCTCCGTATGGGGTCAAGGATTGGTTTATCGGCAACGAAATTTTCGGCTTTTATGAAATCGGACACCTGACGCCGGAGCAATACGTGAAAGTGTTTCGGGAATATGCCCGGGCCATGCGGGCCGTGGATCCTTCGATCAAGCTGATCGCGGTGGGAAACCACTTCTCGCGGTCGAAACCTTCCAAGATGGACATTAACCGGCAGGTGCTCGAGGGCACGGCCGGGGAAATTGATTATTTGTCCGTGCATCAATACGTCCACACCCCGCGGCTGACGTTGGAGGACTTTTTGCGGTTCCAGTTTGTCTGGGCCGAGCGGAACCGGTCCGCCCGGTTTTACTATGAGATCCTGGCCACCGCGGAAGAGTATCGTTCGTTCCTCGACCAGACCATTGCCACCGTGCGGCAATCCTCTCCGGCCGGGAACCCGGTGCCGATCGCGTTTGATGAATGGAACGTGTGGTATCACTCCTATCAGGACATTGTCCAGGCCAATTACAATTTGCGCGACGGGCTCTGGTGCGCGACCGTGCTCAACCTGCTCCACCAGCGCGCGCCGGACATCCCGATTGCCAACCTGGCCCAGATGGTCAATTGCCTGGGCCTCATCACCTCGGAACCCGGCGGCACCTTCCTTACCCCTTCGGCCTGGGTGTTCAAGCTGTATGCGGAGAACGCCGGCACGCACCTGGCGCGCTTCCAGGTCGAGAGCCCGGCGGTCCCGCATCCTTCGCAAATGCCGGCGGTGGACGCCTCGGTGACCGTTTCCGAAGACCGGGTCGCCCTCTTCCTGGTCAACCGGCACCTCGAGGCTCCGGTCGAGCTTACCGGCCGGCTGGCCGGCATCCGGGTGGAGCCGGAAGTGCAGGAGCAGGTTCTGACTCATGCCAATCCAGTTCAGTATAACACGCTCCGCCAGCCGGAGGCGGTGAAGCCCCGGAGCCGGATGATCCAGCCGGTCACCGGGCAGAGCCAGGATGGATTAACCTTGAGCGTGCTCCTGCCTCCGCACTCATTGACTTGCCTGGTATTGAAGCGGATAGCTTAGTTCAGGGTTTCATAAATAATGAGCCATCATTGCCGCTTTGGTAGGGGCGGGTTTGAAACCCGCCCCTACAGGGCTTTTTCGGTCGGCATGGCAAGATAATAATGTGGCGTATTTGCGGGACACCACACTTAGT
>Ga0315282_10004840_pt1 | contig 23232 bp, 20 predicted proteins | sample YL17G07_20_MG_FD_203693 | JGI IMG/M metagenome (GOLD analysis project Ga0315282, IMG submission 203693) | Sediment microbial communities from Yellowstone Lake, YNP, Wyoming, USA - YL17G07_20 | ecosystem: Environmental > Aquatic > Freshwater > Lake > Sediment | place: USA: Wyoming | collected... | reverse complement strand
AAAGAGACGATGAAGATTGTCTCTTGGGTCATTTGCATTCAAAAATCTCTGAATAGCTTTGTAGTTGGCATCGCTTTTGACATCACTCTTATTCTTACTTTTGACATCACTTTTGGTATTACTCTTAACCTTACTCTTAACTTTACTCTTACTTTTGGCATTCATATTGTTAGATATATCAGAGATTCTTGGAGAACGTGCATCAAGTATTCCTTTTATGATACGAGTAGCTATATCATTATCTCTATCAAAGCATTGATCTGTGAACTTTTTTATGTTATCTATAGTAGTGATATGTTCGTTCATAAAGCACCTCCTGTGATTTTATAGTGTTGTATTTACTATATTGTATCACAGGAGGTTATTTTTGTCCGAACTCATGTCCGATCATCAGGTGTTGTTGTGTTTTACATCAATTCTTTCTTGATTGGGTGTTAAGAAAGAGTTATACTAGCAAAGTATAAAAGGTAAATTTAGATGAAGTGGACATAAAAAACGGTGTTAAATGGAGGACTACGAATGATAGGAGAAAATTGCAGTATCACACGACGACAATTCATTAGTAACACATCAACTGTTGCCTTGCTTACAATGGAAGGCTGATTGTCCCGAACTCTTGTCGAAAAATCAGGTAAGTCACAGATGAATAAAACAATCTTGTCATTCTATTGTGATGATACCGGTCCATATACGGCTGGCGCTAAGGCATTCGAGATATTTCTCGACTACTGCGCAGAAAATGGCATTGCTGGTGAATCCAGTGTTATTCTAGGCGCCGGTGGTAAATCCATGTCTCGCAATACAACAGATGAAGAAAAAGCGTACCTAAGTCAGGTTAGTCGTGCCTTCAAGTGTGGAGTTGATACTCACATGGAGATTATGACACATGGAGGCTTATTTGATTTTAAGAACAACAGTATCCCGAAAGACATTATCCACGAAGGATTGTGGTTACATGAGCCGAAGGTCACAGTTGAGGAATACCAGAATTATTTCGCCAACATCATTATAGAGGGGGAGAAAGCTGACATCCAGTTCACCGGACTTACATGGCCCGGATGCGGTTGTGATGCCTGTACACAACGTTACGCCGAACTGCGAAGAGATAGTGTGACGGAACCGAATCCAGGAGTATGGCAGGCATTGCTCAATTTAGCCAAACAGGGAAAGTTCCGCAGTCAGACCGTACCGTGCTTCTTTGGCTCCAGCGAAACGAATTACGGTATTCATACAAAAGCTCATGATGCTGAATACGGTGTTTACGACCTGATGCCCAATGTAATGGATAACTTCGGAATCTGGGAGAATAACCCGGATCGAGTTAAACCAGACTATTACATCACTGAAAATGGCGAATCAGGCATTATCGTAGAACACATACGAAAGGGAGCGCCATACTGTATTTGGTATGCACACTGGCAAGGATTGAACCCTATTAATGGCATTGGGTGGCACGCATTTACAACAGTGGTAGAGCGAATACATAAGCATTTACACAACCAAGTAGTGTGGATGCGCCCTAGTGATATAACAGATCATTATCACGCTTCCGGTGGATGGAGTTTCCTTGACAGCATAAAAAGTCGGGAGTAACTAAATAAAATCAATTTAATTATTAAACTTATAAACATCAAAGTAGGTTGGGTTGAGGAACGAAACCCAACATAATATTATCAAAGTTGGGTCTCATACTTCGACCCAACCTACAATTATATTTTATAAGTCAAAAAAATAATTTGGTTGACCAGTAGTAGGGATGTAAGAACCATAACTAAAAGGGTTGGTAAAAATGACATCACAAGAAAGAATTAAGATAGTGTTATCAGGCAAGGTTCCAGATCGAGTGCCATTTCATGATTCATACTGGGCAACGACAATGCAACGGTGGCATCGTGAGGGTTTACCGTTGAATATATCAGCAGACGAATACTTTGGCTGTGAGATAGCACGAATCGGCGGAGACTATACACTTCAAATACCTTATCAGTTGATAGAAGAAACAGACCGCTATCGTGTATATACCGATTCCAACGGTGCTACGAGAAGGGATTTGAATACTCCAGACGGTTGGACTCCGCAATGGCTAGATTTCAAAATTAAGAGTAGAGATGATTGGTATCGTTTAAAAGATCACGCCATATATAATGCATCGAGGATATCCAGGGGAATTCTGGATGCTTATAACTCGGAACATGAAAAGGGTAGATTTGTAACCTATTCCGTTCATGGGTGTTTTCATGCAACTTGGAACAAGATCGGCATGGAGAATCTGCTGATCTGGATGCTGGAAGACCCTGACTTAATAACAGATATGTTTGCGGTGCATACGCAATTAGCTATTGATCTTTACGAAGGGATTAAATCATTGGGTGTAAAGCATGACGGCGCCTGGGTCAGTGATGATCTTGGTTATCGCAACGCTTCACTAATCTCACCAGCCATGTACCATGGCCTTGTTATGCCATATCACAAGCAATTATGCGATCATTTCACCAAAGATGGCTTGAAAACTATCCTTCATTCTGATGGAGATGTAAGGTCGCTTATACCGAATTTCCTTACAGCAGGATTTACTGCATTGCACCCGCTTGAAGTGAAGGCTGGAATGGACGTGAGAACACTTAAACCAATGTATGGTGATCGGTTGGTGTTATTTGGCAATATTGATGTGCGTAAACTTGCCGGCACAAAGGAGGAAATCGAGGATGAGATACGCACCAAATTTGCAGTTGCCAAACAAGGAGGCGGATACATCTATCATTCAGATCATTCTGTACCATCTAACGTATCGTTTGAAAACTATTCGTTTGCAGTGAGTATGATTAACAAATATGGTGAGTATAAATAATGGAGGACGTTATGAAAATCGTTGATTTACAAGTCATTCCTTTTCGTTACAAACGAAGTTCGTTCGGTAACGGGATATTTTATCCAGATGTTACCGCAATCCAAACGCTAACTAAAATCATCACCGATGAGGGCGCGGAAGGCTACTACTTTGGCGGAAGCGGCCACGGGGATCAGGATGGTATGTCAGATCATCAAAAAGCGGCTTTGGAGCATGGACTCAAGTATAGAGTTATCGGACAAGACCCTTTCGACCGAGAAAAATTCTGGCATTGGATGTGGGTAGCAAATGTTGATGAAAATCTACTCAGCGTACTTGACATGGTTCTGTGGGACCTTCAGGCGCGCATGTTCGGGGTTCCAATACACAAGCTTTTAGGGGGATGTCGGGATAAGGTAAAGGCTTATGCCAGCACTTATCCAAACATGGGTACGCCTGAAGAATACGCTGAACATGCCGATGAATGTAAAGCTAGAGGATATACTCATTACAAAATTCATCCTTATTACTTCTGGGATCCGATCAAGAAACAGCCTGATCCCGGTCGTCCTTCACATATCGATCAGGATATTGAAGTATGTAGAGCGATTCGCGCAAAGGTAGGCGATGATATGGTACTGAGCTTTGACCCATGGGGAACCTATCGCACCTATGAGGAAGCCATACGGGTTGGTCGAGAACTGGAAAGGTTAAATTTTTATTGGTATGAACACCCAATGTCTGAGTATAGAGTGTCGGCTTATGAAAAACTCTGTCAGGAGTTGGATATACCTATCCTTTCCCCCGAAATTGCCGCAGGCAGTATATATACACGGGCAGATTGGATTAAACATGGCGCTTCAGATATGAGCAGGATTGACGTACTTCGTGGAGGCATAACCGGTGTTAAAAAGATGGTGTCTATCTGTGAGGCTTATGGTGTCAAATGCGAGATTCACATGAGTGGTTTTGCCAATCTGCAAATACTTGGTGCAACGAGTGAGGACGTCTGCGAGTATTACGAACGTGGTCTTTTAGCTCCCGGAATTGATTGTGATACTATCCCACCATATTTGCATGAAATCTGTGATCCAATGGATAATGAAGGCTACGTTCAAGTGCCACAAGAACCCGGAATGGGTTATAAAATCAACTGGGATTACATCAATGAAAACAAAATTGGCTCTTTGGTGTAAAGCGTGAAAATATGGAATAGCACAGCTTTAGCTTGTGTTTTTATTGCGAAATCCTGTATTTAACGCCGGCTAAAGCCCTGCTACTCCGAATATTTTTTGCTGCGCAAGAATCATTCCCACACTCAACACGGAAGAACCAAGAACACGAAGACACAAAGAAACACAAAGGAGATTGATAGTTGAAAAGTTTGAATATCGAATTCAGCCTAAACATTTAACTTTTAACTCATAATTCTTTGTGTCCTTCGTGTCTTTGTGTTTAGATTTCCGCGGACGAGAAGTTTATGCTTGGCTTACGATAATGAATCTTGCAATATGCCTATAAATGTGATAATCTGATAAGAAATTGAGTATCTGTTATCATTTTAATATAACGCAAAATAGATTATAAGGAATATATGGCGATTGTAGGGAACAGGATTGAGCGAGTATTAATAAATCAAAAACTCTAAACACTGAAATGCAAAGGAGCAGGAAATATGTTTTCTTCAACAGATCACTTCTGGTATCGTCAACCGTCAGGAGACCTGTATATTGATTCACAGCGCAATAATAAGGCGTTCGGTTTTGCGGATGGAACTATTTTCCTATCTGAAGACAACGGACACACTTGGCGTTACAGTATCGAGTTTCCCGATGCCAAAAATATAACGTTCAGCCACATTCTAAAGAACGGAAACATTATCTTCGGCACTGGCTCAAAACTATACATCAGCACGGACAACCTGAAGACATACAAGCAAATGACATTGAAGAATGCTGACGGCTCTGATTACATCCCGCACACACCCCAGAACTCGGGCTGCCCGGGTTGGTATTTCCATACCCTTGCAGGTATAAACTCATGGGACATAAACGGTGTGGAAATGCTTGTATGGGGAAATTACTGCAACGTCATTGGTGGTGCAACTCCTGTCAACATTTACTACTCAACCGACAACGGGCATACTGTAAAGATTGCATATACCTTTGGTCAGAATCCATATTTTCGGGATAACGGTTCTGAGGGTGGAGGCGCAACAGGCACACTACTTGGCGACCCCAATAACCCGGTTTTCTGCCGACATATTCACACAGTAGCGTATAATCCTGCCGAAGATGCGTTCTATGCCTGCACAGGCGACTTTAATAAAGAGTGGTATGAGTGCCACTGGCTTAGAGGCACCTACGATGCCGAAAATGACCAGTGGGACTGGAAGGTCATTGTGTCAGACAGTATGAATTCACGGTATAAGTCCGGTGGAATCAGCTTTGTTGACGGGAAACTCTACTGGATCAGTGATGCAAACGGACCGGAACCGCATGATCGGGGAATTTTCCGATGTGATCCTGCTGACATAACCAATCCTGAGTCTCATACGATGCTATTCAATCCGGGAGTCGAATCCGGAAGCATGATTATTCAGGACAACGTGATCTTGGCATCGCATTGTGCCCCTGCATCGCCACTCGACACAGGATTTATCGTTTCCCTTGATTTAGGTCAGACATGGGCGCAGTATGATCTCAAGGAATTTGGTAAACGGTCGCCAACCCGCTTCCACGAGAAAAATGGTGAGGGCTGGTTTAGAGTGGATCTGAGATCAGGATGGGTTACGTATGCTGAGACGTTGTTCATAAAGCCAAAGGAAGCGTAAGTCCTGATCTGGATGAATTAAAGATTGCTCACAACAAATGAAGGTATGATAACAATTCAGATTCCAAAACGTGAAGGTGATCCTGCTACAGTATATCTTTCGGGAAGACGCCATAAATCTTGGTCACTGATACAAATATCCTCTAACATTGAGGATGCGGTCTCAAAATCAATATCATAAGTGGATGAATGACAATCTGAACCAATACAGAGCTTCACTCCCCGGGATTTTAGTTCCGCTAGATATTCCAGATATTGCTCCTTAAAACGCTGAGGATATTGTGGATTCAGGAGCATAGCACTGATATTAATCTCTATCACCTTATCGTGCTGAATCGCTGATGATGCAAATTCATCATGTATAGATTTTGGGATTTTGTCAAAATCATCAAACCAGGGTTCTGTCCTATAAATATTATCAGAATCCTGCCAATACCTATGCCACCACCATGGATGAGCGACGATATCCACCAGTTGATGAGAAACGAGAAACATATTCTGTCTGTGATAATCGCGGATAACTGCTTCACGTTCGATGGGAACATACATGGGCCAATGTGTTCCACCAACTATATATTCAATCTGATAGCTATTAATATCACTCTTATCTAAGCCAATAGCTAACTGACAGCCAGAAACACCGCCAGATCGTAAACCATAAACAGGTGAATTATATTTTCCTGTAGTGATCTCATCAATCTCCCATTGTGATACACAGCTAACCTCTACACCAAAATGGAAGTTTGGTGCGGGATTGCTTTCCATGAATTCTTTTCGGGATGCAACCAAATCAGGCATGTTGTAAGGTGTATGAATGTGGTCAGTTAGGCCATAATCAATTATACCCTTGCTATCTGCCATTCGGGTCAATATCGAAACTTCCATGCTAGCCTCATCACATGAGTTGCGGGAATGAATATGCCAGTCTGAGGTAATTCTCATTTTTTTATTCCTTCTTTACCAATCACGAACTGATCCATCGAGTCCGTTCAACTTGGGTATGCGACCGGGATGAAATTCTGTTTCTTTTGCGACTTGCTCATCAAACTCAATACCAAGTGATCTTCATAAATTAACCTCTTGGTTTTATGGAATATACAGCTTCACGCAGACCTTTGATGTATCCAATAGCAAAAAGACGGCCAATAGATGAATACATTGGATTGTCATTGTTGTCACCTTCCATAGTCGGAACATGATCAGGACGACACACTCCCTCATAACCTATGTCTTTATATGCCTTTATACACTCTAGCATGTTGGTCTTTCCATCATCGTGAAATGTTTCCTCAAATTTCTCAGGTGTGCCTCGCACATCACGGAAATGCACAAAGAATATTTTTTTCTGATTTCCAAAATGACGTATAACAGAGGGAAGATCGTCGGTCATCAATGTAAAATTGCCCTGGCATAAAGCAATACCATTAACCGGACTGGGAACAAGGTCTATCAACCTTTGATAATTCTCGATACTACTCATAATTCGGCTGATTCCGCGTATTGGTGAAAGCGGAGGATCATCCGGGTGCATTGCTAATTTGACATTGGCTTTCTCCGCAACGGGAACCACGCGCTCAAGGAAATACTTGAGATTATCCCACATCTGTTCGTCTGTAATAATGCCATACTCAGTCAGAGATTTATCAGGTAACTGATCATGATCATATCCTGTCACAAAAGCACCACCCCTTGATGGTATTGTATTGGATGTGCGTATAACACCAAGAACTGCCATCCATTCAGGACACCAGACTGGTATCTCCAATGCACCCATGTTGCGGATCATCTCACATATAACCTTAATCTCTTCATCACGACCCGGCAATCCCAGTTTAGTCTTGTGCATTGGCGGTCTGCTTTCGATCACAGACATTTTGAATCCAGCATCCTCATAGGCAGATTTGACATTAGCTAGAGATTTATAACTCCATGGTTGGTCCTCTTCGCTGACATTCGGGATCGGATAAAGACCTATACCGGCTACTACATGATCAACACCGCACTGTTTAACCATTCTTGCCAGACTCGTTTGATTCGGTGAAAAAACTTCTGCTATCTTGATCATTTCCCAACCTCCATTATCATCTAGATCACATGCTTTGCGAACCTGTTGCAGATGCAGAACTGGCCATGTCGCTAGAATAAGCAGATCTAATTCCTCTGTTTCCATCATTTTCTAAAGAGAATCATAAATATCTTCTATCCCATATTGCAGGACATATATGTATTCGCTCCTGACTCATTCATCTATGGTGTGATGTCTGAAATCAAAAATCGCTGGTATTATAGACGAGAACATTTGGGAAGTAAAGAGAAAAGTAGATTGCTTTAAAACTATTTGATAACTTTATGCAGTGTATGTTATACTGTTTAATAAAAGTTGCGATTAATAAATACTGACTAGAAAAATACCACATTAGTTGAAAAGAATATCTGGATATCCTATGTGTTTACCGGTGGTTTCAAAGTATTAAAAAACTAATTTGGTTGACTACTAGCATATTGCATAAAAGGAGGCAATCCAATTGTCATCAGGTAATAGATTCGGATTCGGACCATTAACACAAATACCTAACCCAAAGACACTTCCACAGCCTTCTTCCATAGCGGAGCCGCTAATGATCAACGCTCCAATGCCAATACCTGAACCATTCGTCTTGCCTTCTTCCACAGCTGTAAATTTTACATTTGAAGACAGCAATATGGTTGGATGGGTTCCAGTTGATGAACCACCGCAATTACTCAGTGCGGGCATATCAAGATGGTTTGTTGATGATGGTCCTATATCCGGCAAGGCATTGATCCAGACAGCAGATATATGGGGTGATAAGCCAGATGTCGTACCATTGGGAACATTCGTAATTTATGATCTTCTGGAATTATTCGACTTTGTTATGGAGTTTGACGCAGTTATCAAAGGCAATGATGGTATCGGAATGGTCTGGGGATGGAAAAGCAGAACTAATCATTTTAGATTTCTCACTATGATCAATCCATATCACCCATGGGGAGCGCCACAAGACAGAAAAGGTCCATTTTCAATGATTGAAAGGCGCACAAGTGATACTTCACCTTATTACATAACAAGAGTGATGAAGAAAGAGGCTTCAATTATTCAAGACGAGGTTACGCACTACAAACTGGAATTACTTGATAGAGTCGCCAAAGTATACTGGAACGGCGCACTTACGTTGCAGATACGTCTTGGCGGATATGTGGGTGGAAAAGTAGGTTTCACTATTTATTCTCCACATGACATTATTTACTTTGATAATGTAAGGATTGAAGCTATAGTGCCAGAACCTATCGATCAGATGTATAGATTTTCGACTATGCAAAGATAGGGAGAGGATGAAATTATGCAAAATTCAGAGCAAATAATAGCTGAGATTATACTGGATGGTTGTCCCGAAGGTGCTGTCCTTCAACCATTGGAATATCAGGATGAGATCAAAGACAAATACTTTGCAGGATGGGAAACACCGCTTGCGCCGTGGGGTGGATTTGGTCTGAATTCAGGCTTGTCCGTAGTAAAAGATGGTTCCCGTCAGGTGCTTGAATGGACTGGCGCTGACCGTGCTATTGTCGCAGGTTCCCCTGATATGCGTGACTACAAAGTCGTTGCAGAGGCTAAACCCATAGATACTCAAGCTTCACCAAACGATGATCGGGCGGATTACACAGAAGCGATTGTGGGTATAGTCTTCCGTATAAAAACTTCAAGGCATTATTATCAATTCGGGATCGAAGGCTCCTACGCAGTGCTTTACCGTCGATCAGATGATGAATGGTTCGTCTTAGCGAAACAGGAAATTAATTTGACAGGTAATTACGTGACCCTTGAAATTAGTTTGGACGGGGATGCGATACATTGCAGATGCAAGGACCTTGACGTCAATTTCTTTTGCACGGATAATACGTTCCGTGAAGGCAAAGCAGGAATACGTGCTATCGGAAAGGCAAGAGTCGCATCACTGCGGGTCACGCAGACGTCACTTCAAAAATCGCTTTATGATTTTCGGCAAATATACCGTCAAGAAGAGGAACAAAAACTTAGCGAGAATATCCCGGATCCAGAGCTTATAAGAATATTGGATTTATCTAAATTCAGTGGTTCTCTACAATTCAATGATTTTGTCATTCCTGATCGTCACGACATGCTTATCTCCGGTAAATCCCTTCAAGCAATGACTTTAGATGGTCAATTGCTCTGGGAAACTCCACTCAAAGTTGATGGAATCGTTTTTTCACAGCACTCCGATAAGGGAAGATTGATCTATGGCTTCATGGGTGAACGCAAAACTGAGACGAGGGCAGGCGTAACCGGTGGCATTGGTCACTCGATAGTGTCAGACGAGGTGGTCGTTATACGTGGCTGTGATGGGGAAGTCCTTGCCCGTACAAAGATTCCGGAACTTGACAGCGCTGTCAGAATAACTGCATTCACTGTAATGAGCGGTAATCTAAAAGGTTCAGGCGCTTATGATATTATATTGCGTGAATGGCGAAGCGATTGCGGTGACGGCGGGATCAATCTCTGGGCTTACAATAAAGACTTAAACCTTTTGTGGCATAATAGAGTTAATGCGCCTTATGGTCACGGGAACGCTGTTCAGTTCGTTGATATGGATAGCGATGGCAGGGATGAAGTCCTTGCAGGTGGGACGCTTTTTTCACCTGATGGCGACATCGTATGGGTTCATGACAGAGAACCAGAAATGGCAATGATCCCCGGCGCTCATCACTACGATGCTGTAACGGTGATAGACTTTTCTGATGAGTCGTTAGCGGAAAAACCCGATCCAGTCGCATTTCTGATGGGTGGAAGTGCAGGGGTTTACGTTGTTGATGGTCTAACAGGGCATACGAGGATGATTCACCGCGTTGGTCATGCACAGGGGCGTTCTATCGGGAAAGTAAGAAAGGACTTGCCCGGTAAACAGGTTCTTGTAGCCTGTCGTTGGGGAAATATGGGTATATTAAATCTGTTCTCTGGCTACGGTGATAGGCTATGGACAGTCCAGCCCGATTACATCGGTCAGGGAGCGTTTCCTGTAACGTGGGGTAATTCCAAAGAACAGCTTATCTGGACGAATACATCAGGGCAGGTTCAGGCGCTTTACGATGGGAATGGTCATCGTGTTAAGGTTTTACATGAACTGCGAAAGCTATGGGGAAATCGGATGCGCAGGGACGTTGGTATCAGCGTAACTCGCATGGGTGACGACCCAACTGAATTATTATGCCTTGCTTTTGATGGCAAAATGTACGCTTTTGCACCAAAGAGAGAGCTTTAGATATATTATCACGAATTACACAAATTTTTTGGAATTTCTATTTGTGAAATTCGTGATTTATTAAAACGAGCACATTTTTAGCAAAATTAAGGAGATATATGGATTTACTAGAACATAATCTTGATGAGATCGAGAATTTGAGTCAGCGTGGTAGAACACTCAGTATTGTTGACCTGATCAATGCAAATACGATTGACGTGGATATGTCCGCACATTGCCTTTATGCAGTATCAAACGGCGCGTCATTCCTTACAGCCGCAAGACCCGGTAACGCTGGTAAGACTACCATTATGGCATGCCTGCTGACTTTTTTATCACCCGATATACGCATACTTACAACAGATACACCATCTGTCGTTGCAGAAGCCCACAAAATTGCTAAAGATGATAATAAATTATGCGCTCTCTGTCACGAGATAGGGTCAGGACACTTCTATGGATACCTGTGGGGGATTCATGTTGGTCAACTCTTTGATCTAATGAATTATGGATGTCAAATTGCATCGTGTATGCATGCGGACACTCTATCGGAGATGCAAAGCATACTCGTCTCTAATGAACTGGGCGTGAATAAACATGATTTTACAAGACTTGATTTAATTCTATTCATAAAGTTAATGCGCGAAGGTATGGGATACAAGCGTAGAGTTTCGGCTTTATACGAAAGAGGCATTGAAAAACATAATCTGCTGTTTACATGGGACGAAAAGACGGACAGTTTCATTAAGCATGGTGATTCAACCCTATTGAAAATAATAGCACAAGAACATCGAAAATCCAGCGATCAGGTTACTGATGAGTTTCAACAGTATAGATTATTCATTGAGGATTTGATAAAATCAGGAGTCAATGATTTCAGGCAAGTGAGGAAATCAATCATAGAAATCAAAAAATACAACTGATTAATTGTATATGGAGGACCAATTATGAACAATAAACCCAATGCTTCTGTTGAAATTATAAATCTGCGGTGCGAATATCTCGAAAATCCAGTCGGTATAGATGTGAAATACCCTAGACTAAGCTGGAAACTGAAGGCTGTAAATCCCGATAATCGAGGACAGAAACAGATAGCGTATCACATTCTCGTCAGCAGTAGCCCGAATCTTCTGGATCAGGATCAGGGGGATATATGGGATTCAGGCGAGGTATCATCAGACCGGTCAACTCATATTGCATGTAAGACGATGCTAAAATCGGGAACTGAATATTTCTGGAAGGTTCGTGCCCGTGATGAAAACGGCAACCTTTCTAATTGGAGTAAGCCTGCACGATGGACTATGGGTCTTTTAGACGAATGGCAGGCGAAATGGATCGGCACGGATCAATTAAATCAAGGCAATGAAAATACAATAATTGATCCATTTTTACGCAAAACATTCTTACTGGATAAAAAACCTGAAAAAGCAAATATCTACGTCGCATCTGTCGGCTATCACGAATTATACGTCAATGGCAAAAAAGTTGGCGATGCTGTGCTTATGCCAAGTGTTGTGGATCATACAAAACGGGCAAGATACATAACCTACGAGATCGCTGATTACCTGAATAAAGGAAAGAATGTTATCGCTCTATGGCTGGGCGTCGGATGGTCAATATATCAGGGGTATAAGACAGAAGATAAACCACAGACCCCGATTGTGATAGCACAGGCAGAGATTAATGATATAAAGATCGTCACTGATGAAAGCTGGAAGTGGTATCCAAGCCCGAATATGCTTATAGGCGCATGGTTTTTTACAAACTACGGTGGTGAGTTTTACGATGCTAACAAAGAGGTAGATGGATGGTGCGATGCGGATTTTGATGATTCGTCATGGAAGCCTGTTACCGTTTATAATCCAAATCTAAAATTATCTGGTGAGATGGTGGAACCGGACCGTATTATTCAGGAGATTAATCCCGTTGCCATCGAGGAGCGTGACGGCGAATATCGTGTTGATATGGGCGTAAATTTCAACGGATGGGTGGAGATAGACGTTAAAGGAGAGCAGGGAAAACGAATTGACTTCCAGTTCTCTGAGCGCCACGATCAGCCGATGGTTCATCAACTTCGCAGTGCTTATGTGATCGGTTCATCGGGTAAAGGTATTTTCCACAATCGCTTCAACTATATGACCGGAAGATGGGTCACTATCAAGGGGTTGGATTACAAACCTTCTTTGAAAGATATACGAGGCTACCTTATACGGACAGATTATAAGCGCGCAGGATGGTTTGAGTGTTCAAACAAACTGCTAAATGACATATACAACATGACTCTGTGGACGTTTGAGAACCTTAGTCTAGGCGGATACGTTGTTGATTGCCCGCATCGTGAACGGATGGGCTACGGTGGTGACGCTCATGCCACAACAGAACCAGCATTAAACAACTATCATCTCGGCGCATTCTATACGAAATGGTCTGAGGACTGGCGCGACACACAGAAAAATGACGGAAATCTCCCTCACACTGCCCCGACTTACTGGGGAGGCGGAGGCGTTGGATGGTGTGGTTACTGTATCACTTTACCCTGGTGGATGTATGAATATTATGGTGATGTCCGCATATTGAAGATAAACTTTCAAACGATGCAGAATTGGCTTGCCTTCCTTGAAACTAAAGCGTCTAATAATATGCTTGTGCGCTATGGTGGTGAATGGGATTTTCTTGGTGATTGGTTGTGGCCCGATGCGCAGGGTGTAAATGGCGATACTCGTGAGACTTTATTTTTCAACAACTGCTACTGGATATATAACCTTCAAATAGCATCCAAGATTGCTAAATTGATCGGTAAAGATGAGTATGCCAGAATATATCAAGATCGTGCCGAAGTGATTAAAAAAGCCGTTCACGAAAAGTTTTTTAATCCAGAAGATAATAGCTACGTTGATGGAATGCAGGCATATCTCAGCATTGCCTTGTTAGTGAATTTACCGTCAGAAGAATTGCGATCTAAAGTAATGAAAAGGCTTGAGGACGAGATACTCATTCACAAAAAAGGTCACTTCTGGGCAGGGATCACAGGCGGATATTTTGTCATTAAGGCATTGCTTGAGAATAATCGTCCTGATCTTATATTCGAGATGGCGGCCAAAGAGGACTATCCCAGTTGGGGAGATATGCTCAAAAAGGGTGCAACGACTTTCTGGGAGTCGTGGGAAGGGGATATTTCTTTACTCCATAGCTCTTACTTGCACATCGGATTATTGTTTACACAGGGGATCTGCGGAATTTATCCAGATTCACCGGGATTCAAGTCGTTTATCATCAAACCAAGTATATTAGCTGATATTGATTGGGCAAAGGCAAGATATGACTCGATCTATGGAACTATTGTCAGCGAATGGAAAAAAGAAGATGGTAAGCTGATTATGAACGTTACTGTTCCACCCAATACAACCGCAAAGTTATTTATTTCTGCTGAAAACATGCAGTCTATGACTGAAAGCGGATATCCTTTATCACAGGCAATCGGAATAAAATATCTAGGGCAGGAAGGAGATAGAATCATCCTAAGTCTTGATTCTGGGAGTTATAAATTTGAATCGGATTGAGATTATACAATGTCATTCCAGTGAGGGCTAAGGTCCTCAAGTTATTACACGATTAATTATTTAGTGTTCATCATTGAGCATTTTTAAATGTTCGATAAATCGAACTACTACGAACAGAGCAAGTAAGAGCAAGTATAAGTAGGGGCGAAACATTTTTATGTTAATATAAATTAGCTATAAATCTTGATCCAGCTAAAAATGCTTCGCCCCTACACCATGTCAAAATGGCATTTTTTAATGATTACTAATATAGGATTATCCGATGACAAAAAGCTTGAAAATAATTGTCTTACGAGAAATAGACAAGGTATACACTATCTTACGATTTTTTATTATAACATAAAATCAAAATAAATCAAAATAAAATCCATATAGAAATATTTATCGAAAGTGATAAAAGCAGAATTATTCTGAGAAATTCCATAAAAAAGCCACGATGTGTCTAGAACTCATCGTGGCTTAATTTTTGCGCAATAATACTAATAACTCTAGCTACTTCTTAATATCTCCCCAGCAAATAGCCAGCTTATAATTAGCATTTACAGCAAAAAATCTAAGTGACTGAAAATTCTGCTTGACTTCATCTTCACTTAATGCTCTATTATAGATTGCGACTTCATCAATAGCTCCTATAAATCCGCCGTCACTTGCATGACCTATATCAGTTTCTGGACCATTACCAACCATTGGACCTGAAAATGTTCCCTCAGTTATCTTTTCGCCATCAAGATATAAATACATATTCGGCGGATTCTTTTTCGCTACAATCCCGGTAAGATAGTGCCATTCACCGCTTGGCATCTCTTTTAGTGGTGCTCCAAACCCGCCATCTCCCTGCCAGTTGGGGCATACAATAAACTCAAATTCCTGACCTCCGTTTCGACCATCAAATCTTAACGCCCAGCTAAGTGCGTCCCTTTGGGCAACAATTGTGCCACAGCATCCAGCAACAACACCAACAACAGGCGAGTCGTTATCTGGTTTAACCCATACGGCTACGGAAAATTCCTCTTTGCCAACAAAATCTAATGTATCTGTGCCTTCTATATCCACAGAATTTGCGCCATCAAACTGTAATGCGCCATTGATTTTTCCTGCAACCTTTTTTGGTCCAGATTTCATAACTCCATCATTTTGACCTACGGTATCTTTAACTTTATCACCATTGATTGTACTAGCATCAAATGACCAGTATGCGACCAATCCTTTTGCGACTACATCGGATCGTACTGTGTTTGCAAACATAAGGACAGTCATCAACATGATCATTGCTAAAATATCTAATGATCTCTTTATCATATATTTCACAGATCTCCCTTCTTTATTCTATATAACCCGTTCCAAAAAAGCAAAATCAGCTAAGACCCCATCTTGGGAGGAACTAAAGATATATGGTTTATATTATTGTAGGGACGTATTGATGAAATTTGACCAAATAATCGGGTAATCTAATAAGAAAGCCTTTTAAATCCCCCTTTATCCCCCTTTAGCTAAAGGGGGAAATGACTTGATTCCTCAATATCCACAAATTTGTGGGTAAAGATTAGTTTATTAAGGGGGAATATTGACATATCCACATGAATGCAACAATTGAAAAAGTCAGTATTCATCAATACGTCCCTACAAAACCATATAGCATTCGATTCCTTGCTATTTTGTCTTTGAAAATCTACTCATGGAAATCGCTGTTACTTCGATTTGATCTGTCCCCAGGCAGTCGCTAATTTGCCCTGCAATGACACAGAGCTTATAACTAAACCTGCTGACTGGAAATTCTGCTTGACCTGATCAGCAGTCAATGCTTTATTATACATGACGATTTCATCAATTGTGCCTACGAAACCACCATCGCTTGCATGACCTATATCAGTTTCTGGGCCATTGCTAACCATCGGGCCCGCATATACATCTTCAATTACTAACGCACCATCAAGGTATAATTGCCTTTTATCAACAGCAACTATAGCAGTTATATAGTGCCATTCTCCAGTCGCTATTTTTGGGGCGCCAAACCCGCCGTCTCCCTGCCAGTTAGGGCATACAATAAATTCAAATTCCTGACCTGCGTTTCTACCATCATATCTTAATGCCCAGCTAAGTGCATCTCTTTGGGCAACAATTGAGCCACAGCATCCAGCAACAACACCGACGACAGGGTCATCGCTAGCTGGTTTTGCCCACACAGCAACGGTCATCTCTGATTTGCCATTGAAATTCAGTGCATCTGTGCCTACTACATCCACAGAACTAGCACCATCAAATTCCAATGCTCCATTTACTTTTCCTGCAACTTGTGTGAGATTACCCGTTATGGTCCCATTATTCCCACCGATAACGTCCTTAACATCAGTACCGGAAATTGTGTTTGCATCTAGTGACCAGTATGCAACAAGACCATCTGTAACCAGATCGGCTATTGTCAAATTCGCACACATAAGAATGGCTACTAAAACGAAAAGGGTAAAAGTTATTCTTTTTAACATTGTTATTAAACTCCTTCCATTAAAATTGTTTTAACGTAACACCTTATAAAAACTCTTAAATCAAAAAACATCCTTACTCGCCTGTTTTCAGGCTTAATATGAGCAGAATCATAAATCCTGCTCAATCACGATAATATTATAATAGATTTATATGAAAAGTAAAGTCTTTTTTTAATTGATTTTAATTTTCCCCGGGTTGACGCAAGCTTACTATTGGGTTCAACTGCAAGTAGACTAGCAAAACCGCCCATAATTACTTTGGTTTCATCCTTACTTATAACCCTATTAAAAACAAATACATCATCTAGCGTTCCAGTGTAGTATCCAAGCATAAGAATCTTGTCCGAGTCTTTATCAGAGAAAAAACACAAAGACACTAAAACACAAAGGCACACTAAGCATTTTTTCATTTTTTTGGCTAGATGATACTGTGATTTCAATAGTTTATCCTGACTAAAAATTATGATCCTGTTTTCTTTGTGTCTTCGTGTCTTTGTGGTTATCTCTCCGCGGATGAGAAGTTTATGCTTGGGTGTAGTATGATGCTTTTAACGTACTTCTATGACCTTCTTTACATAGCCAAAAAATTAGCGATGATAGAGTCTCCAGCAGCGACCGGGCAGATCGGTACGGAAATACTCTACGTTTCCAATATCTGCTAGTGTGACGTAACAGGTGCAACCATCTTTACCTCCAAACGTCAGATTAGTACAAAGCTTGCCTGTCAACTGTACTTCGAGCAATACTTCACCTTTCGGTGAGACTTTCGCTATTGTTCCTTTGCCATGTCTTGTAACGTAGATATTGCCTTCAACGTCACACCGCATGCCGTCCATGCCGTAGTCGGGAAACTGTATCAGTAGACGCTTGTTGCTTATCTCACCCTTCGGTGACAGGTCATAAGCCCATATATTTCGTTGAGCGCTCTCGTTGACGTAAAGTGTCTTTTCGTCAGGACTAACCTCGATGCCGTTAGTCGTTCCCATGTTTGCTTCTAGCAGTGTTACTTTGCTATTGGTATCAATCCGCCACATCTGCCCTGTTGACTTTGCCCAATTGGGATCGCTGGCATAGACTATATCATTTGCACCTATGGCGATGTCATTCGGCTGATTCATGGTTGGCTCATGGGCATAAACGCTGATCTGCTTGGTATTCATGTCCACCTTGAGTATATTGTGGTTTGTATAATCCGCTATCAGCATGAATCCCTTGCTGTTGAACCTGATGCCATTTCCAATGCTTCCATTTGGCAATTCGACAAAGATACTGCATTCCCCGTCAGGCGTAACCTTACCGATAGTGTTTTGTTTTTCGTAGTTGACCGCATAGAGATTTCCATCCACATCACATGCAGGACCTTCAATACCTGATGTAAATCCACCCGGTTCCGTAAACTGGTGACTGACAAATAGCTCTTCGTTCATAGTAATTGTATCCTCTCTGTTACTTGGTGAGCAACCAAAACCCAAAGACGTTAAGACGCAAAGAAAAGCGATAATTTTAATAATTTTTGTCATAGTATATTTATGATCATGACTCAACAGGTATAAACTTGCGTAAATACTCAATGCTTGTTTTAGCCCATAAGGCTTCTTTTTCAATAGTTGCATATATATCACCTTCAGACGGAGTCCATTGCTCAAGTATCACATTAAGATCACGCCCATATTCATTGATCTTACGGAATAACCATACTAGATCAAGTATCCCCTTATCTATGGGCGTGCCTTCGATTATGAACCCCATATTCTGGTTAGCTCTGTATATCTTAAAACCTTTTACATGAAGGTCTACTGCCAGAGGTCCCAGTTCCTCTACTACCGTATCAGGACCTTCCATAGAACCGAATGAATTAGCGTTATCAAGGCAGATTCCAGCATATTTGTTATCAAGCCGATGGACGATTTGCTTGAGTGTCTTGATGTTGAAAGTCTCATAGTTCTCAATCGCCAGACTTACACCAGCACGCTCAAATTCAGGCATTATTGGTTTGATAATGTTTACAGCCTCATCCGCGCTTGGATGATAATCAAGCGAATCTAAGACGACCCTAACGATAGGAGAATTCAATCGCTCTGCCAGTCTGAGATAAGTTAATAAATTATTGTTAAGAATTCCACGAGTACCAACCTCGATAGTGATATTTAAACTAGATGCGAATTTAGCAAGGGAATTAATCTCTGCATCTGAAAGGCGATCAAGCGGAAGATTATCAGCGATCTGCAATACGTGGACACCAAGCTCAACTGCCTTATTAAGAAGCTCCATAACTCCCATGCGGCGCTTAGGATAGTATCCGGGAATTCCAACTGCCCAAGTAAAAGTATACGAGCTTATGCCCAATTTCATAGTTTCACCTTCCATTACTATATCGGCACTGTAAAATATACAAACACTGAGGCACTTAGGAAGGATGAGGGATGAAGGATGAGGGATGAAATAGCAATACTTGTTTTCCTCCTTTTCATCCATCATCCTTCCGCCTTCATCCTTTTCTCTGTGTCTCCGTGTTTATTTTCATTTTATTTTTGACAATACCACTATAAACGAAAAAATCAGCTTTGTTCAACAGTAGTTATTAGATAGATTATCTCCTGAATAATATCATCTGCCGAATTTTGAGTTTGCCTAGAAAAGTTTTCGCCAAAATCAAAGTCCACGCCTTTTACTGAATATAGATAAGCCTTCGGATGCTTATGATAAAGGCTTTCACAGATAGCAAGCAGGTTTGATGGCTTCATGATATGAGCGATTAAACCGGGCTTGGGATCAGACTTGACTTCCTCTGACCTGATCCAATCGTCTGATTCACTAACATGAGCATCAACAAATATGACTAAATCACGATCATAAATGTCTTCCACCATCTCAACAGCAAGCTGATCAGCTTTGATAACTTCAATAAGATCGCCTAGCTTTTCCTCGATCTTATCCGCAACGTACCAACCGATGCCATCGTCCATGCGTGTCGGGTTTCCATATCCAATTAATAAAATAGATTTCATATCAATAAGCAGTCCTCAAACTCCCCTCTTATGAATATTGAGGTTTTGTAATTAAACAACTTACCTAATAGGAAACACACCCCCCGCCCCTCTCAAGAGGGGAGTTTAGGTCAATTCCCCCTTTAGCTAAAGGGGGGAAGGGGGGATTTGATTCGTTTTATTATTACCCAATCATTTTCTTAACCTTTATGAGAGGGGTTCGGGGGTGTGTGTTTATTCAGCATATTCTCGGCAATAGCTCTCCAGCCAGCATATCTACTATCCTCGTGGTGCCTAAAGCCGTTTTCAGAAGCACTTTCTTCGGTTCTGCAATGACTTTACCGATTATCTGAGCGTCCTGTCCATATTTGTTTTCTCTCATTTTCATCAAGATATTGTTTGCTTCATTGCTAGGCACAATCGCTGCCAAAACACCTTCATTTGCGACGTAAAGCGGATCGTATCCTAATAATTCACAGGCGCCTTTCACAGCATCATTGATCGGAATACTCGCTTCATCAATTATTATGCCTATACCTGATTGTATAGCAAACTCATTCAAAGTAGTCGCTAATCCGCCTCTGGTTGGGTCTCGAAGGCATCTGATATTATGGCTGACGGAAAGCATATCCATCACCAGAGAATTCAGCGGCGCACAGTCACTCACAATAGTCGAATCAAATTCTAATCCTTCTCTTTTTGATAGGACAGCTATCCCATGATTGCCGATAGTTCCACTGACGATAACCGTATCACCAACCCTTGCATTGCTTCCAGATATATCTATACACTCGTCTATAATTCCGATACCTGATGTATTGATAAAAATTTTATCCAAGTGACCCTTGTTGGCAACCTTTGTATCACCTGTTACGATTTTAACATCGGCTTCGTCAGCAGTTCTTTGCATTGAATAGATAATTTTTTGTAAATCATCAATAGAAAAACCTTCTTCAATGATAAAACCCACACTCAAGTAAAGCGGCCTTGCGCCGCACATCGCCAGATCGTTTACGGTTCCACACACAGCAAGTTTGCCAATATCACCGCCGGGGAAAAATATCGGGTCAATTATGTATGAGTCGGTAGTATATGCAATTCTTTGATCGCCAAATTGTAAAACAGCCTGATCGTTTAGTTGATCCAGAGCAGGATTGCTAAATGCAGGCAGAAAAAGTTCCCTAATGAGATCATGCGATGCTTTTCCACCGCTACCGTGAGATAATAAAATTCCATCACTTTTCAAACTTGTATACCCCATTCGTGCAAATTTATGATTCATCTTGCTTTTTATGTTTAGCTGAACCATGTCCTTGATGTTTAGATAATGGCTCTTCACACTTATGTATAATCTGTCCTGTCTCTGGATCCGTTATTACTTCTTCATATAGATCCATTTTTCGATCAATCGTTCTGCTAATCTTATTCCACTTTCCAGTTTTATGATGAAGATCGTCACCTTGAAGGAATTCTGTTGATGGCTTTTTAGTTTCTTTACTTTTAACTTTTCCGCTAATTTGGTAATGTGGCACAGGAATATCGAGTTTAATACGGACTTCTTTAAGTCGAAGTAAAGAACCACAATTAGAACATGGTTTCTTTTCCTCTTCATTTATATTAGGTGGTTCATCTATTACTTGACCACATTTTTGACACATAATCCGTATAGTTTGTTTTTCTGACATTTTACCTTACCTCCACGAAAAGATCACAACTTTCTCCCATATTTGTAATATGCAGAGCAGGTGCCTTCTGATGATACCATACAAGGTCCAATAGGGTCATCGGGAGTGCAAGTATTGGCAAAGAAAGCACACTCAAGAGGCATGTTTACCCCTCGTAATACTTCCCCACATAAACAGCCTTTTGGTTCGTCTTTGGATTCAACCCTGACGTCAAACAACCTATTAGTATTAAACTGACTATACTTATCCCTGATCGCCAATCCACTTGATGGAACGATACCCAGTCCTCTCCATCTAGTATCGCTTACCTCAAAAACTTCCTTTAGAATATTTAATGCGATAATGTTACCTTCTGGACGAACAGCCCTTTTATATCCGATCTCTACTCTTGGTTTACCTTCCTTAATTTGACGTATTAGCATCAAAATAGTCTGCAATATATCAAGGGGTTCAAATCCTGCGATCACACATGGGACACCATATTTTTTCGGGATGAATTCGTAAGCCTGTGAACCGATTATCGTGCTGACGTGTCCAGGGCATATAAATCCGTCAATCTTAACTTCTCCTGCCTCCAGAAGCAATTTCATAGCAGGTGGTATAAGTTTATGCGATGATAATACGAAGAAATTTTTTACACCTTCTTTTTGCGCTGACAGGATCGCACCGGCGATAGTAGGAGAGGTTGTCTCAAACCCTATACCGAGAAGCACGACTTTTCTATCGGGATTCTGATTGGCAATACTTAGCGCATCCAGAGAGGAATATACAACTCTAACATCGGCACCGTTAGCCCTTTCCTTTTCCAGACTTGAATATGAGCCCGGCACTCTGATCATATCGCCGAAAGTCGTTAGAATCACATCATCTGATTTTGCGATTTCAATCGCAGTGTCAATCTCCTGATTTGGTGTTACGCAGACAGGACAGCCGGGTCCGGAGATCAGTGATATATTATCAGGCAAGATGCTCTTGATCCCGCTTCTGAAAATCGCAACCGTATGAGTACCACAAACCTCCATCAGTCTTATATCTCGATCTGATTCAGTTTGAATACTCGATATAATCTTTTTCGCTAACTCTGGATTTCTGTATTCGTCAAGGTATCTCACCGATCTTCTCCAAAATCTCTAAAGTTTCAAGCGCCTCTTCTTCATTTAATAATTCAATGGCAAATCCAGCGTGTAGCAGAATGTAATCACCGACTCTGGCTTCTGGAGCAAGCTGAATACTTGCCTTCCTTGTCACCCCACCGATCTCTACCTGTGCCATATCATTTTCAATGCTTATTATTTTTGTAGGTACAGCTAAACACATATTAGATCACCTTAAATCTTTATTAGCCACGGAAACACACGGAATAACACAGAAGCAGGAATATAAGATAATGGAACTATAAGCTAATATGCTTATGATCCTATAACCCTATATACCTATAATCCTAATATTTCCGTGTGAACTCGTAGTGAGTAAATGATAAAAATGTGCTATAATAAAGGGAAGATGATATGTTATCAACTGCCCTTTATCAGAAAGGTGGCACATTTAATATGGAAACAGAAACTAATGAGAAAAAACTAAA
>Ga0315282_10004839_pt1 | contig 23237 bp, 30 predicted proteins | sample YL17G07_20_MG_FD_203693 | JGI IMG/M metagenome (GOLD analysis project Ga0315282, IMG submission 203693) | Sediment microbial communities from Yellowstone Lake, YNP, Wyoming, USA - YL17G07_20 | ecosystem: Environmental > Aquatic > Freshwater > Lake > Sediment | place: USA: Wyoming | collected... | reverse complement strand
GCAGTCCCTGCAGTAAACAGGTTTGCCCTCGGTCGGCTTGAAAGGAACCTCACACTCAGCTTTACAGTCGGCGCAGGTCGCCTTGTGCATCTCGCGCGGTCCGAAACTCCTCGGCCCACCGAACCTTTCACCATATGCCATTTTATACTCTCCTTTATTTTTTTCAGATATAACTCGAAGAAACAGCTCGGCCGTTCCATCTAGGACTTTTTAGAAAAGCCCAATATATCTAAATTAATTTGGCGGAACACACTTAAATAACGTGCGGTATTGGACCCACACCCTCTCAAAAAAGAAGTGATTTATCATGGGTTCTTCCGGATGACCCGCCACAGCTTCTTTTTATTTACTTACAATGTAGGCTGTCCGTTCAAGTAGATTGTAAGTTAATTTTTATGGGTAGTTCACTTGAACCACGCCGCGTCCACGAGAACGAGCTTCTCGCCCTTGTCTACTCTGTATCCAAAGCGATGGCGACCGATTCGAAGGCGATAGTCGAACTCAGCCCCCTTCCAAGGAGCGACATCCACTCCCGACCTCGACGTGAACGGATTCATTGCGAGTTCCCGAAGGGCGGCGGCACAGCGCTCCGCATCCTTGGGCGCGTCCCGCTTGAGCTTCACGAGATACCTCGATGCTTCGGGGTGGAGCCGAACTTCATAGCCCAAGCTTCTCAAGGATCTCTTCGAGGGGGATGTACTCATCCTCTCTCATCTCCTTAAGCTCGGAGAGAGTTGGAGGCTTGCGGGGCAGTGTCTCTTCGAGCAGGCGGTTGACGAGCCTGTCGTAACTCTCCCGTTCGAGACGATACCGTTCGAGGCGTCGCTTGGTGTCGGGTTTCAGGGCGATGGTTGTGTGTTTCTCCATTGCAGCTCACCGTTTATAACTGTCTTATAGAATACTTATAACTCTTTCGGAGGGCGGTTCTATTGCATTGTCTCAAAATATTGGGGTGGATAAATCGTTTCTCAACAAGTCGAAGTTGGTGCGCCTGTCTTCACGGTAAAGGTTCTCCCAGACGCCCCGCCCCTGCGCTCCACTTTTGCTGAATGGGCCCGGAGGTACCCACACCCAAACGGTTCGGGTCCGGCGTGTTTAACCGCATTTTTGTATGTTTGGAAGCGCTGGGACACGGTCGGCGCGGCAGGCGATGGCTTTGAGCTGTTTGTATTTCACGGCATTGCCCACCCGATTAACCACCCGATCGCAAATCGGAAGAGCATGTCTATGTTTTTCCCTAAGCTAGTGGCGCACCGGTCTGGGAGTTTCTCCGCCCTTTGCTCCCTTTCCCATAGCTGTATCTGCGTTGTGTGATGGGCACATTCATCGGTGTCTCGCCTGTGCGAGGTGGTTATGTATCGAGCACGGTATGGAGTGCAAAATTTGTGGACTAGGGTTCGCCGACGGGCTTGCGCAGGATCGCGAGACGGGCCGACCTCGCCTGCTCGGAAATCGGTAGCGGGAGGTCTTCCAGCTGCCGCAGAACCTCGGCCGTTTGCAGGACGATCCGCTGGAGATCGCCTTCCTCGCCCCCCGATTCGGCCACGAGGTCCGCCCAGTCGGTGTTCCCCTCGGCCCACCTGAACACTGCGCCAGCGACCGCGTTCGCCGTGCTCCCCCGATCGCCCTCGAACACCTCGCCGAAATCCGACTCCTCCACTCCGTGCTTCCTCTCCCTCGCGTCCAGCTCGAACGCCAGCCTCCCGAGGGGCATCAAATCCAATCTCGCGACCATAAAACGGGGGGCGCGTTCGGCCGTGAGCGCTGCCGCCCATCCCGCCAGCACCTTGGCGGGGAGCCCGTCCATCATCCCGCGCCTGACGGCCTCGGTAATCAGCAGCGAGCGCCCGTGCCTGATCAGTACCCCCCACTTGCCCGTCTCGGTCAACGCCCAATTCTCGTCCAAGTACCCCAGCTCCAGCAGGATCGCCGCGCGGCGTCTGAACTCGGAGACCAACTTCTGTCTCACGGCCTTCTCCCGCCTGCGGCTTCGGTGCGCCATCTGGTACAGAGCGAAGCTGCGGTCCACGATCGTCAGAGCTTCTTCGAAGCTGCGGGTGGCCAGCAGGTTCAACACCTGGTAGTACTGCACGCGGAAGGCCGACATGAGCTCCTCCGGCTCGCTCTCCGCCAGCTCCATCGCCTGCGTGAAGTCCCCCGGCCCGCGCGGCACGACGAGCACGAACCCGATTCTGTCCATCCCCCTCCGCCCGGCCCGTCCCGTCATCTGGTGAAACTCCAGAGCGGTGAGCGGACGTTCGCCGGTGCGGTCACCAACCCACATGGTCGGGAGCACCACCGTCCGCGCCGGGACATCGAGCCCCGACGCCAGCGTCGTGGTCGCGAAAACGGCTTTCACCAGCCCCTCCCCCAACATCCGCTCCACCGCTATCTTCCAAGCCGTGAGGTGGCCCGCGTGATGGGGGGCGACGCCAGCGTTGACCAAGCATCGTGCCATCGGGTATTCGGAGAGTCTCGGGAAGGTCCTCGCCAGCCTCGAGAACGCGGCTTTCCGCCCGCCACGCCCGTCCATCTGGAAACCCCCGAAAGCGCGCGCAGCTTGGTCGCAATCTCGCCGGCGCGGCAGGAAGATGATCGCGGGCAAAAGGTTGTGCTGCTGGAGCATCCGCACCAGCCTGACCGGATCGAGGCTCCGCCAGAACACCTGCCCAAGCTTCCTGCGCGGCAGTCTGCCAGCCGCCTCCAGCGGAAGGGGCCTGCCGAAACGGTCTATGACGCCGTAGCGCAATGGCACGGGGCGCTCCTTGCTCCCCACGAGGATCAGATCCGGTCTTTTCCCCCGTACCTCTTTCATCCACCCCACGAGCTCTTCGGCGTTTGCGATCGTCGCGGACAGCAGGAGGAGACGGACATCGGGCGGCATAAAAATGATTATCTCCTCCCATGTGACGCCTCGCTCTTCCTCGGCGATGTAGTGGGCCTCGTCCAGAACCACGAAGCCGGCGTCCGCATCCCCACCGTACAGGGAATTGCGGAGGATCTCGGTGGTCGCCACGACGAGGGGCGCACGCGGGTTCTCGCGCCGCTCCCCCGTGAGTAGCCCAACGTTTCCTTCGCCGAAGAGCCCCCTGAACCTGTCGTACTTCTGGTTGCTGAGGGCCTTGAGAGGGGTCGTGTACCAGCACCGCTTGCCTCGCTCCAGGAACTTCGCGATCGCACGCTCGGCTATCCAGGTCTTGCCGCTCCCAGTGGGGGCGACTACGACGGTGTCACGCTCCATCACCGAGCTGAGGGCTTTCGACTGGAAAGGTGAGGGAACGAACGACTGCGGTACCGCCTCGCCCAGCCCGGCCAGGAATTCTTCCGTCAGCAGATTCAGATCACGTCGATTCGGCATCGGTTCATCTCGCGATTTTTCTTACATGCGTCGTCTGTGGGGTATCAACTTTATACAGTACTCCCGTAGGTGAATAAAAACTAGCAGATTTTGATTTTTTTGTCCAACCGGGCATTCTCTCGAACGGGTGACAGTCGATTTTATGTTTGCGCTTAACCCCGCGCTTAACGTATTTGAAACGAGCCAACGCCCCGCCCCGCGCACTCTTTGATCTACTTTTGCTGAATGGGCCCGAAGGGATTCACAGCGTTTTTGGGTTCGGGTCCTTCTCTAAAAACAGGCCGTCCTCAGGCTTCCCATCTGAACCTCCTTACTTCCTGTCAAGGGTTTCTAGAGAATAAAAATTAAACGAACTCAGTCATTTCCGTAACTATTTTTTATCCAAATCGATTTTTGCGGTGCCTTTCCAAACTTTGATGCGGGAGTCGATGCCGTAGACTATTTTTACCAAGTGCGGCATTGCCTTCAATATGGTATGGGTTCGCGTCCCAATTTTTTAGGGGTTCGCCTCGGAAAAGTCGGCTGCCTTTCACGATTTCAAATACGTTTTTATCCAAGTGTTTAGAAAGAGCCATCGTTACGAGCTCGTTCAATTCATTCAACCTTTTTATCGCTTTATCTCGGGCTTTAATCCTTTCCTTGGCGCTTCCGCGCGCAAAAACCTTTTGCACTATCTTTTGGTATGGCCTTGGCAACTTTTCAGCTTTCTTCACCACTTCCTTGGTAATCTTATTTTGGCAAAATAAGGAAAAACCCATAGAAACCATAAAAGTATGGAAACTATGGGATTTATGGCTTATTTTGGCAAAAGAAGTAAAAAAACACATAGAAACCATAAAACGAAACACTTTTGAGCCCTTTTTTGGATAGTCAAGGATGGTGGAACGGATGGTATCCGAAATCCGATTGAAAACACTGGCGGCGTGGGCCGCGGCAAATCTGCCGGCTCGCTCGACGTTGAGAGAAGTCTTGCTCACCGAACCCGAGAGGCTAGAGATCAACGCATTCATTAGCAAATTGGGGACTTGGCTGAGAATCTGTGAAATCGAAGCTCCTGAGCTCGCATTCTCGGCACAAGAGGATGGGGCGTCGAAATCCAGAGGTGCTCGTCTGCGGCGTCCATATGGAGGTTCTCTATAGGCGGTGGGAATCTGCAGGCACCGAAGCCGCGCGGATTGTCGAGAAGCGGGTGAGTGTGGTGAAAAATGATCAAGCTCTTCTTTAAAGTTCCAGGCTGGCACTTTCGAACGTTTCCAGACTTATACATCGAGCGCCCCCCCACCGAGGAGGCCGGATATCTGCTGCTTGGGCTTTCGACCCATGGCCCGATGACATGGGACCAGCTGCACGAGTTTTGGAAGGAGGAAGTGGGCTGGCACCCCACTTATCTCACGCGCACCGCGATGAGGCATTGCTTGGACAAAAATTGGATCGTATGGCACAAGGGTTGCTGCCATCTGACGCAATCAGGCGCGGAACTCGTGAACCCCGAGCTACACGGCGTGCACAAATTTGAAGAAGTCGTTATCCGAGGAGCCTCCAAACACTTCAGGGAGCGGCTGTGTTTGGTCTTCGCACGGGCCAGCCAACAGGCCAGCGCGATCCCCCCTAAAAAGCGCGGGGAGCTTTCCACCCTGACAATTATCCCGCGGGTAGGAGTTGGCGTTGGGCACGCGTTCGCAACGGATGTTATACGCCGTCCGAGTCAGTGCGTTGATAGGTTCAACACAAACCGAACGCATGAACTACCCACACATATGGTGCCGGTCTACTCAAACGACGCGGAGTTGCTCAAGGACTTGCTCAGGCGCAACGGTGCTCATATCGTGTCTTCATATAAGGACTTCGAGAACCCGAATCAAGTCGCGGTTGATCCTTCTTTCGGGTTTCGAGACATACCCGATAAAAGTCTGGGGCAAAAATGGGCACTTGTTAAAGATAGTAGGGCTATTAGAGATAGGCCCCTTGAGGAATATGTTCGAGTCCAGTGCGAGGAAATAACTGGAGACGGCCACCAGTGTACAAATTTAGCAAAACGGGCGGTGGAGTTTGAGAGCGGGGTAGAACTCTGTTTATGCGGGGTGCACGCGCGCAGGTGGCAGTAGCGTGAGGATGCGATTCGTTAATCCCGAGGTACTCTTAACGACCGATCTCGCGCAAACCTATAGAGTCCACCCAGGGACTGTCAGGCGGTGGTTGCGCTCTCGGGCGTTGGGCGTTCCAATTGGGAGGAGGTACTCCCAAAGAGACCCTTACTTCATCCGTAAGGACAATCTCCGGCGTGTCCTAAAGTTCGGGACGTTATACCCAGTCCGCGAGGCCGCGAGCATTCTTAACATTCATCCAAACACGGTGAAGCGAAGGATCAAGAGTGGGAAAATCCAGGCGATTGAAACTCCGGGGGGCCATTATCGCGTCTCCCTTTCAGGGATCAGGCCCGTGCCTCCCGCTAGGAGAGAACCACTTGTTAAAGCCATGTTGCTACCCCTCCCAGACATTCTCCCACCTGACTTCTATCTCACGCGATATCGCATCCCGCACGTTAAGCCTCCCAAGTTTCGCAGATCCTTCCATCTCAGCGTCACAATCTCGGATCATGGAGACGCTTTCGAACAAACTGGATACCTCCAACTTCGCGGACGGAGGCTCTGGCTCTGTTCAGTTACCAAAGATCAAGAATACCACTTTCTTGGTCAGCCCCCATTGAAAACCATTTCCCGTTTGACCCCTCTTCTAGACCTCACCGAGTCGCAAGCGACCTACCTCTATGCCGCAAAGTGGAGGGAGGCCACAATGTTTGCACAGAATCTTATCGAGTCCAGTTGTGCGAAGGTCGGAAAATCGTGCAATATCCATGGTACCTTTCGTGGAGCCGGGCGGAAGAGCAAGAGCCCCAAATTTTGAAAAAATGGTACGATTTGTATCATTTCCCCGCATGTATATATTACCTTTGGGCTATTGTAGCAGAGGCTTGGGCTATATTTTTTGATTTTTTATTTTGTATGCGTAAGGTATCGGTACCAGTGGCGGTAACAGGGACGTAGACGGTAACAGTGGGTAAGCCCTTCCCACGCCACCCGACCGCCAGCATCCCTCCGCAACCCATCGACCAACGCCAGAATGTCAAAGGCTATCCCCAGGATTTCCCCATCTCACCCAAACCTCGCCTCCGCTCCGAAAGGTTCCCCTGCGAGAGGTCAGGAAGTGGAGCTCGCGGACGACCGAGTGAGGCACCCCTACCCGACCCCGACCCGACTCAAGACTTTTCAGGTGGCGGCGGCGGTAACGGTACCAGAAACAGTAACGGCGAAATCCTAAAAAATCATACCTCCCCTCTCCGATCTCTAAAAAAATAGTAATGAGGTGAGGTGTCCAAACGCCGTAACACACGTTAGAATGCCGGGAGGTGGAGGCAGATGGTAGCCGACGTTAGAAGCGGGGAGACGCTGTTGGTCAGGATGCTCGGGAACTCGCCGAAGCTCAGGATACTCGACTTCTTCCTCGACAACCCGGCGATGGACTTCTGCAAGAGCGAGGTCGTGAAGGAAACAGGGATGAGCAAGCTGACGTTCTACAAGTACCTCAAGGATCTGGAGGAACTCGGCGCTGTGAAGGTGAGCAGGAAGTTCGGGAAGGCGAAGTTCTACCGCATAAACCTCGAAAACCCGGTCGTGCGGATGCTCGCGCAGAAAGAGATCGAGATGTCCCTAAAAATCGCCGAACCCTGGGCCCCCGCCCCAAGGGATCAAGGTCGTCGCAGCATAGAATTACTAAAAGCGGCGGTAAACCTTTGAAGGTTAACATTCAAAAGTAAACATTTACAGGTTAACCAGCAGCCCTTGCTCCTCGCGAAGCATTCCCATCCTGGGCTTTTGATCGCTAATTTTTACCTCACAACAAGTGCTCGTTCCCACACCGCCCACCGCAGCACCCAACGCCAGCCCCCTCACCGTTCCACCAACTCCACGAACTCATCCGGATACCAGTACCCGTACCAGCAGAGCATAGCAATTGGCGCCCCTCTGAACTCTTTTATGTAGAGATGCCAGCGCTCTTTTTCGGGAATCTTTCGTAACTGATCCTCTATTTTCGGGATGGCGCCCAGCACATTTTGAAGATTTGCTTCCAATCCTTTCATCAGTTTTAACGCGTCGGGGATGGATTTTCCCTTCAGTTCTAGTTGAACGAATTTCGATAAAAGTGCCGTACGCGACGCCATCTCCCGCAGCTTCCTTTTGGAGAGCCTGTTGTTTTTGGTGAGATACCCCGTAAAACCCGCAACAGCGTTGCTCATGGATTCGATATTCCCCAGCAGCGTTTTGTCCCTCACCCACGGAGGAACGTACGGCACTGCGGTCATGATCTTGCATGTATTTGCCAAGTCCGCCAGGGCATCATCGATATCTACCTTCAGATCTCGGAATGCTGACACTTCTGCGAAGCATTTCTGATACGCATCTGCAACACCGTGTAAATCTGTTGAAATTCTCAGTAAATTGTCGATATCGTAGAATTGTTTGATGCAGTCGATAGCTCTCGCGAGCGGGATCCCTATTGTGTTCGGACCTATTGCGGATAACTTATCCCCCAGCATGGAGTTCGCTGTTGGTGTCGCGACCTGAACATCGGAATCATAATAGAATGTTTTCAATTTACTCTTCACCAGCTCATACTCCGGCTTGTGCAGCACGGCATCGAGTTTGATCATTGTCTCTGCTTTCTGTGCGGGAAAATATGTGGGGGCTTCGATGTTAAACATTGCCAACGGCACCTTGTCCAGGCCTTTCTTCGGGACTTTGCAGTATTTGTATACCTTGCCGCCGAATTTCAAACAGATATCGCCGACGATTTTCTCGAGCTCCTTCTCGCCTATGTCCGCAGATATGTCGACATCTATGCTGAGCCTCTGGAGGTCTTCGGCCGTCAGCAGCTGGCAGGCGGTGCCGCCTTTGAAAACAAAATCAAACCCCGCAGCGTTGAGTTGGGCAATATACTCCAGGCAGTGAAGCGCCCTCTCCTGCAGCAGCGGGTCTATGCCCTTTTTCGATGCGGAAAGTATGAAATTTTTTTCAAAGTATTTCTGTTTGCCGTATATCCTGCCGAGCCTCAGTTCATCGTACACCGTTAACGGCTCCTTTTAAGCTCTCTCGCCAGCTCGTTTTTTACGTTTCTTCTCGCGGCATACCTGCTGAAAACTTTTAGATCTATTAGGCCATCTCTCAGGGCGTTTTTCACGGCATCAATCAGCTCAGACGGGGGTATCGGAAATTTTCTTCTTGTGCTGAGGAAATACAAATCGATCAGCGCCTTTTCTAAACTCGCGGTGAGTATATCGCTTATTCTTATCGTTGCATATTTTTCGCTTTTTTTGAATAAAATTACATCGATAGGAGAACTGAAAATATCTTCAAGCTCCTTTGCGGTGGGATCCAGTAAGGGTGCTAATCTCTCCTCCAAAAGGACGTCTTTTATGTTGCCCACCGCATACTCATCGGCTTCGATGAAGATGATGTGTTTTCCCAGCATATGGTGGGATATCGGCGATATTATTTCAGTACTCCAGATAACGAAAGGCGTGAGCGGCATTCTTTTTTGGATGAGTTTCGCTATTTTTCCGACTTCCTTGCCCAAGTACATGCTTCTAGAGATATATTTCCCCTTTGCTATTCTCGTGAGCAAGCCGCACTTTGCAAGCCTGCTCAGGTAACAGGATGCGGTGCGTTTGGTCGTGCCCATGCCTGCCGCCAGCTCATCCGACGTGACAAACCTTTTCTGGCGTTTGAGCCAACGGATGACCTCCGCGGGGACATTCTTCGGGTAATCTCTCATTCTCCATACCCCCTGACCTCTAGTATAACATCTGTCATATTTAAAGGTTTTTTGACAGATTTTATATTTGACTATTTCGCTGGGGTCACCCCCGTAAGGCGGCGGGCGAGCGGTATTGTGCCGCACAAGCGATGGTGACGCGCTTCCAAGGCGATAGGGACATCGTCACAAAAAAAGGAGCCTGGCTCTTCGCTCGATCCGTCATCAGATCTCGAGACCCGCATGACGACAGAGATAGGTTTCGACCTGACCATCCCCTCCGACCGCGACCCAAAGGATTTCAGGAAGCCGGAGCTCCCGATGAAATTAAATGTAAAGGATTACTTGGTGTAAAAAATCAAAACGAAAAACATAAAGGGGAACGAAAGAAGACGAACGTCTGGATTGAGGACTGATTTTGTGGCTGCGATAAAGCCGATCGGCAAGATAAAAGTCATCGGAAAGAGAGAGACCGAGCAACCATTCCCTATCAGCGGTCAAAAGGGGTTGTACTTTTACATCCTAGAGAACCAAGCCCAGCGACTGGAACAGATAAATGAGGCATACAAGTCCGCAGGCAGGCGAAGGGTGGAGCCCCTCGAAAGCGTAAAGATCGTTGGCCGCGGGGGCATTGCTGGCTACAGGTCGTTTTTGCTCGGAGGACACGAGGGAAGATACGTCTGCGTTCTGGCTGACCACCTCAGACGGCTGATGGAGATCAACGAGGCTTCCAAAGAGTTGGCGCGGAAAAAGAAGGGGCCGAAGAGGGCAAAAGGAAAGAGGACACAGTAGATACAGGTAATGGCATGATAGTTGAGGAAACGACCTTTAGGTCCCTACTGGCGATATGCGCGACGCCTATGCCTACACCAATCCACCATTACAAGGATGTCTATTTTGCGCTGGCGCACATCGGCGATGCCACCTATCTTGCGATGAGCAGGGACGGCCCCAAAGGAAATGCGCCGTTCATAGAGTACGATTTGAGGCGGCGGGAATGGAAGCCAGTGGACCCCGCCAAGGGGGGCTTCAGCGAGGAGCCGAGCACGGCGGTCATCCCTGTAGTTGATGTGAAGGAGCTAAGTGGAAAAGTAGGCGAGGAGATAAAGAAAATCCTCGGTGCATAGTCAGAGCAATCTCTTTTCGACAAAACTCTTGGTCCAGAGCACGTTCCCGCATTTTTGGCAGTAATTTACGTTTGGGTTTTTTACCTCCCCACCGCAGTAGACGCACTTCCGAACCATTACCTTCTCAGGTTCCTTCTCCATCTTTCACTCCTCATCAAACCGCTTGCACTGCAATCGGCTCCCCCAGCCCCCCGATTTTTTCCATCGCTCCCTTCAGCCCCATGAGATCCTCCGTGTAGATCCGTGCAATGCCGCCCTCGTTCAACGACACGTAGAGTTCGTCCCGTTCTCTGCCCACATGCATCCCTTTCCTGATCGCCGAACCCCTTATTTCTCCCAGCGGTGCCTCAAACAATATCTCGGGGGCCGTCTTTTTCCTGCCCTGCCGTCTTTCTCGACCCATGCACATCGGCCCGAACGTGAGGAAACGTTTAAATTAATTCACCCGCCCGCGACAAACACCACCACCGTTGGCCTACCCTCATTACTATTTTTTAGGTAATTCATTGCCATTTTTTTAGTAATTTTCATTTTTCCCTTTGGCCATACTATCGTAATCATGCCCATAATTCCACATGCCTTTCCCGCCCATGCAAAACTCACTACGTTCGCTATAATGCCCGCCCACCTGCACACGAACAGGATTACCACGCTGACTTACCACGAGCCAGCCCACACGCGCCAGCAAGCTTGTCTATCAGCTCACGCTTCCAAAGTTAGGCCAGCCCACATCACCCGCCTGCTTACACGAACAGGATCTACCCACCCACTACAAGCAGGACTTTACGCTGTCGCCCCGAGCTGCCGCTGCGAAGCTTTGTCGTTCACCGCAGCCCCGTGTAGCTGACCTCGCCCCTCGCTTGTGCTCGGGTTTTGCTTCGCTCAACCTTGCCCCCGCCCCCGACTGTACTATCGGTTTTCCGCACACCGATATACAACTGTGGCTGCCTTGTTGCCTGCCCTGCTCCCCGCTGTTCAAAACTCTCGTCCCTACTTATTTTTTTGTTCTGCATAACAAACGGAGGAAGCAAAAGCCATGTTTTATTATTGATAACAAAGACCTCTCCCTACGTTCGCACACTCCCCGGACTTCCCCCCGAAACCGCCGTGCCCTTGTGTCTTGTGTATAGACATTGCTTATAAGCGGTGTCGCTACATTTCCATCGCTTTGACGCTCGGGTTGGACGCACAAACGAGGACACCCCTTTTCTAACTTCCCTCTCGGTCGGTTGCCTCGACATTCGTCTCGGCCGAAAAGGGTTTCCTCTTACCTTCCAAAAAACGAGAATTAATCATCCCCCCTCTGTTGGGTTGGTTTTCTTGTGCCCAGTGATGCGCCCCAATTGCTCAGCAATCGCGTTGATCAGACTTCTCTCTTCCTTCAGGAAAGGCCCCTCATCGCTTTCTGGTCTTTCTTTCAGGTAATAGACTTCCACAGCGCCAATCTGTTCGTCGTGCGAGACGATGTTGCTGACCTGCCTCCAGACGGTTTCTTTGAAGTTCTTCGTTTCGTATTCTTTACCTTCCATAGTGATTCTTGCGCAGGCAATCTCCGGATACTGCCAAGCGGGAGGGATAAGGTCAACTGTCCCCTGAATGATTCCCTCCAGCGAAACACCTGGCTTATTAACCATTTCAGAAATATTGTAAAGACAACGCAGTTCCTTGACCCGCTTGCCGAGATCGTGCATTCGCTTCTCCAGTGCCATCTCAAGCCGATTGCGTTCAGTAATGTCATGGGCGATGCCAAATTCCCCAACCACTTTTCCATCCTTGATCTGCGGCATGCTCATGAATTCACCCAAGTAGTACTCGCCAGACTTCGAGAGAATGCGTAGCTTATGGAGTGATGGCGATTCCCCTCGCAAGGTCTTTTGAAAAGATTCCATGGCTAGAGATAAATCGTCTGGGTGGATGAGAGGTGCAAATGATTTGCCAAGCCATTCGGCGCGCGACCAGCCCGTGATTTTTTCGAAAGCTGAGTTCAAAGATGTGAATGTTCCATCTTCGGAAAGGCTGAATATAACATCGGGCAAGGTTTCAACGAGGGATCGATAACGTTCCTCACTCTTCCTTATCTCCTCCTCCGCCCGCTTGCGTTCGGTGATGTCGTGGAAAATACAATGGAATACATCCTTGCCAGAAATTCTTGTTTTCTGCACAATCACTAAAATATCTCTGAGCTTACCATCCTTGGTTCGATGCTTTGTCTCAAAAACATCTTTTCCCTCACGCAATATCTTTGTGATGCGTGCTTTCGTTTCTTGAGGTGTTTCCAGCGCGTCGAAGTCAGAGATTTGGAGCTTTGCGAACCCGTCTCTCGAATAACCCAATTGGCGGTGTGCTGTATCATTGAACTCGATAATCCCTGCAGTTTTAGGATCAATGAGCAAAATGCCGCTTGGCGACTGTTCAAATAGCGTTCGATAACGGTCTTCTGCCTCTTTCAGCTCCTCCTCCGCCCGCTCGCGCTCGATGATTTCCTTAAACAGCTTGCGCTTGATCATTTTTGTGTCCATGGACTCCACATCCCATTTCCTTGTCCTTTTTAGCTGTTCTTTGGGCAACCTGCGTCTAATCTCCAGAAGAAACTCATCAAACTTTTCAACAGGGATCTTCCCTCCCGCCGCCTCCTTGTGACCCCCCCCAACTCCGCCAAAATTCAATGCGCTCTCCTCGATCAGCGAGGCGAGGTCTACATCCGATTCCTTATGCCTCCGCAGGCTCAGATAAACGCTGTTCCCCTCCCGACGAGACGCTAGGCCCACGTCTACGTTATCGAAATTGGTCAGAATGTTAGCAGCTGGGCCTGTGGCCTTAAACGGGGGGTCCCTTATGAGCATCACGTGCTCACAAATCTTCTCAGCTTTCTCTCGCACGTACCTCTCCAGTGTCCTCTGCCGCCTTATAATGGAATCTGCCTCTTCGCCCATGATGGACATCTGATAGGGCCATTTGCCTTGAACGAGTTCTTCGACCACTCCCCGTTTAAACGAGCCCCCGGCCACCATTAGGGCCCATTCCAAAAACAATGCTTCTGGATAGACTCTCCTCTCGCCGTACTTTTTAATTAGCCCCTGCATCTGAGGAGTTTTCTCTGTATAGTCCCCTATCGCTCCAATCACCGCGATAAAATCATGAGAGGGGGCAGGCTTGAAGAACTCCCATGCGAGCTCGGAAGTGCTAGCGTCCGTTTTGTGCACAATCCTGTTACAAGCTAGGCTCCTTTCGGTCAATCCTGGGGGGCGAATGTGGTGGTCGATGTAGATAATGCCGGAGGTCTTGGATAGCTTTTGGAACGCCGCCCGCGCCTCAGCTTCTTTTGTAGCAGATATCCCCAGGTCTAAAATAATGACGCAATCGTGTTCAGACAGGGAGACCAACTTTGATATGAAGTCTGAGGGGGTTGTAAACTCAACTTCTGCTTTGTGATAAGAAGTCTTCGCTATCGCCGCCGCGCATACACCGTCAACATCCCCGTGTGTTAAAATCACCGCATTTTTGGGAGGTGTCACTTGTCATCACCGCCGCAGTAGACGCACTTCCGGACCGTTATATTCTCATGTTCTTTCTCCATATTGTCACCTTCATTATCTCGTTACTTGCACCGCGATTGGCTCCACTGTCACCCCAATTTTTTCCATCGCTTCCATCAGTCCCATGAGATCCTCCGTGCAAACGCGTGCGACGCCGCCTCCGTTCAACGACACGTAAAGTTCGTCCCGTTCTCTACCCACATGCATCCCTTTCTTGATCGCCAACCCTTCTATTTCCCCCAGCTGTGCCTCAAACAACACCTCTGGGGCTGGCTCTTTCCTGAAGAGGAACAACCGCTTGTTAGTCAGGTAAAGGTAACCATGCCTCCATGCGTGGTAGATGCCCTCGCTGTACCAATGGGATCCGAATGTTTGGAGGATGACTTCTTCGCCAGCAGCGAGAGGCACCTGCTTATTCGCGAACTCTTTTGCGTAATACTCCCGTACGCTCTTGTCCCAAGCCTCCATCATGCCGTAATCGAGCATCGTTTCCATCCCAGCGAGCGCGGCGCGCAGGTTCAGCCCGATCAGGGGCACGCCAGCCACGGATATTATCACGTCAGCGTTGATCAGCACGCCTTTATCCAAGATTTTGTCCAACAAGTCGACGAGCGTGCACTCCCGCGTCGGTTTCATCTCAACCCTCCAACCTCGCGAAACTGAACGGCGCCCACGGCCCCGTGAAACGAACGGCGAAACCCTCGAGCTTGTTGATTTCACCGAGTGCGTTGCCGAGTTCCTCAACGCGGTCTTTGTGCACCAAGCACGAAAGGTTCAGGATCATCAGTTTGTCTTTCCACTTCTCGGGCACCCGCTTGCTGGGGTTCTCGGCCTTTATCTCGTCGGCGTGCCCTTTTATTTGCTCGAGAAACTTTTTGGAGTAGCCGTTCGCCTCCGCCGCGACCAAATCTTTAATCATCCCTTCCAACCTTCGCTCGAGCAGGTAGGCCGTTCCCTTTGGCTTCGCCTTGACATCCCCCCTGAGCTTCCTGACTTCATCGCTCTTCTCCTCAACCTTCCCGGCGAGCGTGGATTCATCGCAGAAGATTTGCACCGTGTATTCAGATTTGTCGTTCAGCCGCTCCAGCTCCCGTTTGAACTTAGAGTACTCTTTTCCCAGCCAGTCCTTCACTGCTTCGTCACCCCCTTTCACGATGCTGTCAAATGTGAAAGGTAGAACCGTGCCAAATCGCTTCGTCGCCTGGTCGATGACGTATTGGTGGGCGAATATCCACCCCTTCACCTTTTCCTCGTTTTTCGACTCGTAGGGCTTCGCTTGGCAGGCGTGAACGACCGCCGCAATATCCTCATGCGGGACGGTATAGACCCGGCTATCTTCTATCCCCATCTCACCTAGCTCCAACTCAGTTCCGCCGTTGACGATGCAGTAGAGGTACCTGCCCCCACCGACCTCAGCCTGCGCCGAGCTCATGCTCCTCCCACCTCTTCGGGTTTATCATCTTGTCCAAGACATCGTCGGCTATCTGGTCGAGCCCATCGCGCACGGATTTCACGGTTCCCTCGATGCCGTTCTCCCTTTTTATGCGCTCGAGCGCCTCGTCGAGTTCGATCAGCGCGTTGCCGAGCCTTTCGACCTCCTCCTCCGTCAGCCTGCCGCCCTCCATCCTCCGGATGGCCTGCCTCTCGAGCGTTTCCTGGATGATTTCGACAAGCGCGACGACCAGCCCCAATAGCCCCTGCTTGAGGTTGCCCTCATCAACTTCAAGCGCCATGCTTTCCCACCCTGACCTCCAAAACACCGTTTCTGTAGGAAGTGGTTACCCCGCCATTCGCTGGGGAAGGCAAATCTATCTCTTTGTAGTATTTGTGGTTTGGGACGATTATCACGAGGCTGTGGCTCTTGGGATTGAAACTGGTTTCGATATCGGCCTCAGCAACCCCCGGCAGCTCTGCGACGATTCTAAAACAATCGGGTTCATCGAAAACATCCGTGAGCGGTTCCTTCACGTCAAGTCCTTTTCTAGCCAAAGAAACCGCCCTTCCCTTCAAGGGGCTCGCCCATCCACACAAAGGACAGCCCACTTCGAACAACTGCTCTTTTTCTATGATGTGGTGGCACTCCGGGCATCGATAGTGGGCGACGTGTTTCATGCCATCAACCTATGTGAGGAGCTGCTTCGGTTTCAGCGGGCTGACCCAACCGCAGACCGGGCAGCCCTTCTCGAGCAGCTGCTTCTCCTCCCGCTCGTTCCCGCAGTTGGGGCACTTTGATTTTTTTACCTCGAGCTCCCTCCATCCTGGCGCGTTGAGGTTGACCCCGGATGGAAATTCCAATCCATACCTTGCGGCAGTCTCGAATGACGCGAGCGCCGCCCTGATTTTTATGCCGAGCAACTCGGTGCCCGAAACCGACACCATGATGTCAGCATCGATCACGAGCCCCTTGTCCAAGATCTTCTCTATTGCATCCGCGAGCCCTCTCGGTTCGGGTGTAGGACCAACCATACGGTCACCTTATATCCAACTTCGTATCGAACTTCGATATTTAAAGTGTTATGTCTCGAATCTCGACAAACCAAAAATTCTCTGCTAAGATTTTTTCCTTAATTTCGACGCTTTACCTAATTTTGCCCTCATCGCCCACTTCAGCTTCGAGGTCCGCACGCGGGCCTCTTTCAGGGCCTTCAAGTAAGCTTTCCTAGCTTCAATCCTCTCGGCGAGTCCCATTCATCTTCCCCTCTTTTTTAACCTCGCGTCCCACTTCTCCATCCTTCCAATCCATTTCCTCCTCCACAGGTTCTGCTTCGCGATCTTTACCTTCTCCAGCTCATCGATGCCCGTCTTTGCTTCACCCCTAGCTCTGGCAGCGATTGCCCGCTTCAACTCCTCTTCCCTCTGCCTCTCGATTCTCTTCTTCTGTTCCTCGGCCCTTTTTAGCGCCTCAGCCCGTCGCTCTGAGTAAGCCATCGTTTACCTCCTAACTTGACTCGCCCGTGGATTCTTTGATCTCTGCAGCTAGCTCTTTGGCCCGCTCCGCTATGTCCTTTCGAAGCTCTGCCACACTCTCTGCCATCTTCTGGGCCGCTTCCTGGTATTCCTTTGACATTTGCCCAGACCTGCTCTGCCCAATTTTCTTCTCCCAGACCTCGAACCTCTTGCCGTAAATCCTCGGTTTTGGATCGATCCTCGAATACTTCGGCTTCAGGGGCACGCTTGACCAATTTACGGGGTTTCTGATTTGTTTCGCCCATTTGCGCCTCGACATGGTTTCGAGCCTCGCGGTCGGATTCAAGCTCTTTTGACGTTCTAGCCTCCGCCTGTCCATCTCAGCTTCGTTCCCCGCAACCTTCAGCTTGTACCTCCGCCTCATCTCCCATAGTCTGATCCTAGCCCGATCCCTGGCCAGTTCAGCTTGTCTGGTTACCCTTGTCCTAGCTTGCTTTGCCCTTCTGGGCCTCCTAACAGCCTTGTGACCCAACTGTAACCTTCCAACACCCTCAACCATTTTTTCACCTTAGACCAATTAACCCCAGCTTCGGAGCTTATTTACCCCTTTTCTTTCGAGGTTCGAGGCTTCTTCCTCAACTTGATCTCGAGGATGCCGTTTTTGAACGATGCGCCCAAGATCCTATCGACCTCGCTGCCCCCGGGTATCGATACCTCTCTCTCGATTTTGGTGCCCGCTACATTCGCGCTGATTTTTAAAGCGTCACCAGCTACTTCAAATTTCAGGTCCTCCTCCCTGACGTTCGGGATGGACGCGACGACGGCAATGTGGTCCCCCCTATCGAATACGTCGATCAGCGGCTCCTTTGGCTTGACCTCCACCTCAAGCGGTTTGGGCTTCAGCTCGATGGGCGGCCGTACCTCCGCGGCGGGAGCACCAGGCTCTGGGCGGATGTACCTGACTGAGCGTCGATACTCAACGGCGTACGGTCCCCTTTTCCACTCCTTCCTGACTTCCCCCTTTTGTGCCAGCTCGTCTAGCGCCTTGAGGAGGTCGACTAACCCGGCAAGCATACCGCGAACGGTTTTTTCCTCCCCCATCTACGTCCTCCTCTTGAGCGCTATTTCAAGGGTTCCCTCTTTGGCCAACGCCCTCTCGAGTTTGTAATTTACCAAAGAGATGTCTTTCTCTACCCTACCCTCAGGCGTGCTTACCGCGATTCGCTTTATCTCCACTTTTTTCTTGAGTACCCGGGGATCCCGATACCCTCTTGAGAAGTCCCCCGGTTCGATACCCAACTTGACATTATACCCATAATCGGCCGGCAAACCAAGTATGGATGTCTGGCCAGAACCAACTCGCCCCTTCTCGCCCTTCTTTTCCATTTGCTCCAAGAGTTTCACAAAGCCCAAAGTTTCGAGGAGCCCACGAGGTTTTGTTTTCTTGGACTTGGCGTTTGATTTTCGCATTTAGCCACCTATATTGAGAATGTCTACCCTGCGCTCGAGGTTCATCTCCCTGGCGCGCTGGGCGAGCTTCAGCTTCTCGGTGAGCTCAGCATGCTTGCGCTCGTACTCCTCCTTGGTGATCTCCCCGAGCTCGTAGAGTAGCTGGTTCTCCTTTATCGCGTCGCCGATCTTCTCCGGGTCATAGGCTTCTCGAACTGCGAAATCATGTAACTGCTCGAACAACCATATCATGTCGAACGGCGGGATCGAGATCCCGAGCATCCGGAGAAATATGTCGTCGACTAGGAAGGGCACCTCACCCACCTCCAACTTTTATCGTCGCGAAGTTGAACGGCGGCCACGGGCCGGTGCACTGGATCCTCAGCTGCTTGAACTTCTCCTCCAGCGCTCTGGCCGCGCCCAGGAAAGCTTCCACCTTCTCTTTAGCCACCAAGTAGAACGCGTTCAGAATCAAACGCTTGCTGAACCGCTTGCCGAGCTTGCATTGGGTCGCCAGCTCGCGAAGCGCCTTGATCTCGGATGCAAATGCGTCCTCGTCGAACTCGGCCCCCTTCGGCAGGATCACCTTGACGCCGAGCTCGACCTTGCCCTCGACCTCCTCTAGGGCCTTTTTCAGATCACCGCGCACCTTCTCGAGCACCCCCTTGAGCACCTCCTCGTTTTTGAACACCATTCCGAAAGCCATCGGCACGACCGGGTACTCCTCCATCACGAGCGTTATGACTTGGTTGTGGGTGTGCACGTTGTCCTCGGTGAGCACGTATTCCTTGAAGGGGGCGTTGCTCACGACTGCCGCGATGTCCCCACAGGGTATGGCGTACACATCACCGCTGCCCTCTATGCCTAGGTCCCCGAAGCTAAGCCTGCTGTGGCCCCCTTTCCAAGGGACGATGCAGTAAACGTACCTCCCCTCTTCTGGAGGCCTCCCCGCCGCTTCGATTCTTTTCGCTTCCTCGGCTTTCTTGAGAGCTTCCCCCCTGACCTTTTGGATCAGCTCATTGACTTCTGATGCCAACTCAAAGGTCTTGTCGTACTCCCCGGCGGCTAACGCAGCTTCGATTTCAGCGAGAGATTCGTCAGCACGTCGCATGAACTCGGCCACGTGTTCTGGGGCTCCTACTTTTCGGGTATCCTCAACCGCCGCTTTCACGCTTTCTACAATTTTGCCCGCCCGTTCCCTCTCCTCTAACTTCCTCTCGCGCTCCTCCTCCAGCCCCTTGGCTTCAAGCAATTCCACATACGCGCGGTTGATTTGCTCCAACTGTTCGAGGTGTTCCGCGAGGATGCAGAGGTACCGCCCATAGTGTCCTCTAAGCAAAAATGGCCTGTATCCTTCGACGCCTCCCCTGCCGACTATCTTTATCTTTGAAAGCGGTTCCACCCCTGCTCGATAAAGGGTCTTATAAGCGTCGTTTACCTCCCTCAGCCAATCGAACTCTTCTACCGGGATGAAGAAAAACGAACCCCGTTGCCCCGTAATTGGGAACGGTTCGCCTCCCCTTTTTGTTTTTCCAATTATCATGACCTCGGTTAGGGGTTTTACTTTCTCGGGCATCCAATTCAATCCTCCACAGTCACCACATTGTCACAGCGCTTGCATCTGAGAACCACGTGAGGGTTTGCATAGGCCCAAAATCCAAGCTCCTCACTTTTACAAGCTGAACATTTCATTCGCATCCCCACAATATCCAACTTCGTATCGAACTTCGATATAAGTGGTTTTAAGTATTATGTGTCGGGTTTCGAAAACATCCAACCTCTCGGAAAAAAAATCTTGCATTAAAACGCGCTTGAATCTTAGCTAATCCTAAAGGTGGTAATCGAAAAGCAAACGACGACCCATCGCTCCCGAATCACTTCTCTTTTTTCGCGCCGCGCTTTAATTTCCTACGAAACCACTCCAATCTCCCCATGGGGTCCACCGTGGTTGGAACGGTCAAAATGCCTAATTAAGTTTGTGTGTCGAAATTCGAATATTGAAACAGTTAATGCTTCTCATTTACACCAGTAACTTGCAAAAATCGGCTCAGGAACCTGCTCGCCTTGATGTGCTCTTCGAGCATCCTGCGGATTTTTTCCTCGGCGCCAGCCATTGGTTCGTACGTCTTCGTTTTGACCCCGTACTCGCACTTCAGCAGCCCCTTCTTCTCGAGGTCGTGCAAGAGAGGGTATATCGTGCCTGGGCTCAGAAGCACGTTGAACTTGCTGTGGATCGTTTTTATTATGTCGGTGCCGCACATGGGCTCCCTGAGCGTGAGCGCCAGGACTATGCTTTCAAGCTCGTCCTTCACGAACCGCTGAACCGATTCGGCCGGGAACCCAGCTCGATCCAGCGATTCCGCCGCTAGCATTGTCGTATCACTCGTCGTGAGTACTAGCTTCTCGTGGGATGCAACGAGTTGTTTGACCAGATCAGGGCTGAGTCCACCTATATCGTAGGTGCATAAAATGAAGCAGTCTTTACAGCTTTTGGTTAGATATTTTTCCCGCTCGGAGTGGTCGATATACTTAGCTATCGCTTCCCGCGTTCGACTCAGCCTTCGGAGCACGCTCGGGTCGATCGAACCAGCGTCCACGACTATCCTCAGGCCACGATCGGTGGTTGCCAGGCCTCCCAACTCCCCTGGTTTAATAACCGATAGCTCGATGCCAAGCCCCTCGAACTCCTTCATCACCGTCGCGGGGGCTTCGCTGGTCACATACACGGCCCGCTCCCCCTCCTTTGCAGCGGCCAAAAAAGGCGCCTGGATCGCGTACTTGTTAATGTCGGAGCTGTAGAGGTGCAGGGTGTGCTTGAACTCGATGCTCGACAGGATGACGTCCACATTGGAAGACAGCTTGCCCGCCATATAGATGACCCTTGAATCATTAGGTTGCCGTTTTTATATCAATTTCGTGTCGAAATTCGATAGATTCAGGAGAAGAAAATCTTTTTTTAACGCTTCGTAGTCCGCTCATTTGGTGGATGGATGGGTTCGAAAGAAAGAGCCGAGCTATTGAAAAAAACTTTGGTGATGCTTGAAACAGTGGAGGTCGATACAAAGAAGATCAGGGAGATCGAGAGGCTCGTGAGTCAAATCGTGACTGATATCGAGGAATCGATAAACCTCGGGGAGCCATCAGATATACGCTTATTAGGCAAGCAGCAATCTCTCGTGATCAAGCTTCAGTCTATCCTTGAAAACCTCTGCGACATGGCAGGGGAACTTGAGCAGCTAAAAGAGAAGCTCAAAAGCGCAGGGAATAAGTAGATGAGGAAGAAAAAGTGCCCGAAGTTCGGATTCGAGGTTACAGAAGGGGAATGCCGCAGGTTGTGCGGGCTTTATAACATCTGCCCGCTGTGGTTATCCGATGAAAAAAGGTCGGGCGAAAATCTCGAAGGTAAATAGATGGCACAACCCAACACGAGTCTCCTGCCCAAAGTCCTCGGTCGTGCCCTGGGCTCAGATGTACTGGTTAGCGTGAAGGGTGGACAGCGGTTCCGGGGCAAGCTACGCAGCTACGACATACACATGAACTTGGTGCTCGACGAAGGGGTCAGCCTCGATGGAGGAAAAGTGAGCAAGCGATACGGTTTGCTTTTCATCCGCGGCGATGGTGTAGTGTTTGTGGTATTAGCCTGATTCGCCCCAGGGCCCCCTTCAGAACCTCGTCCATCTCATCACAAGCATCGATTTTTCGCCCAACGTTAAATGCTTGGTGAGGCCTTGTTCATCTCTCAGCCGCTGCGCGTTTTTTCCTCATGAGGTCATGCGCGTCATTATGAGTATCGAATTTCGAAAAATGAACTATTTATGCCGGGGGCGTAGGGTCTGAATAGCAACGCAAGGATGAAAAAGAGGCAAATCAATGGCTGAGAAGAAATCTGCGGCAAACGTAGTTTTTGTGGGAATAAAGCCGGTGATGAACTACGTGCTAGCTGTACTAACCCAATTTGGCACCTCGGGTGAGGTTATCATCAAGGCGCGAGGCCGAGCGATAAGCAAGGCAGTTGATACCGCAGAGGTAGCCAGAAGGCGGTTCCTCTCTGGCGTCAAGACGAAGGAAATCCGCATCGGCACCGAGGAGGTCACGAACAAGGAAGGCGTGAAATCCAACGTGTCGACGATCGAGATAACCCTGAGCAAGTAATCACTGGACCAGCCGTTTCAAAAAGGCGCTCTAGAGCCAGACTATTTCTCGGCCCTCGCGCGCGGCCTTTTCCTTGAGCCGCCCGTGATACCCGATAAGATTTGATCGACGGTCGAGATGCTCGCTGAGACAATTCCCAAGATATGGTCTACAAACTCCGTGAGTCCCTCCAGATCCTCCCGCACTATCTTCACCGCCTTATCGCGGTCGAGCGCCAAGGCGAGGGAAACTATCTTTGGTACGACCTCCTCGGACGGCACGCTGCGCCCCTCGACGTACGCGTAGAATGCTGGTCCTTTTAGCCCAACCTTGCCCAGCGTCGCATAGAACTTCAGATCCTCCTGCTTTATCCGATCCGCTATGAGCTTGCAAAGTTTCAGCCTAGCTTCTGGGCTCAGGTAAACGGGCATTTACAACCCAACTATAAATTGTGGCTTCTAATATTTATCACTTTCGCTAATAAAAATATCATCACTAATGATAACATTTATATAGATGGATTGGCAACGATAAACTCGGAGGGATGTAAAATGGCGGAGGAAAAAAAGGAGAAAAAGCCCGAGGAGAAGCCGGAGCCGGTGCTCGAGTGGGGACTTGACCTAGGCGGATTGTTCACAGGGATCGGCGAGTTCATCGGCCAAGTTACCAAGCTGGCCGAGGATGCAAAGGAGCTAGAGAAGGCGGGTGTTTCGGTCGAGCGAAGGAAGCTGCCCCATGGGATGTATGGGGTGAGCGTCAGGGTCGGCCCAAAGGGTCCGGTGTTCAGCAGGTTCGGCACGATCAAACCAACGCTCGAGCCCGGCGTCGCAGAAGTTAGGGAGCCGCTCGTCGACATCTTCGAGAACGAGAAGGAGATAACAGTGGTCGCGGAACTTCCTGGAGTCGAAGAGAAAGACATTA
>Ga0315282_10004838_pt1 | contig 23245 bp, 20 predicted proteins | sample YL17G07_20_MG_FD_203693 | JGI IMG/M metagenome (GOLD analysis project Ga0315282, IMG submission 203693) | Sediment microbial communities from Yellowstone Lake, YNP, Wyoming, USA - YL17G07_20 | ecosystem: Environmental > Aquatic > Freshwater > Lake > Sediment | place: USA: Wyoming | collected... | reverse complement strand
GCTTTTCTTGGGGGTGTTGGGGGGGGTCTAAGCCGGCTGATTGGCTCTTAACGATTCAAAAGTCGCCCGGCTGGTCCTCATATCGGCTTGCTAGTACGTAGCTCGACACCATACTGGGGGCGCATGACTTGTTCCTCATGATGGATTCAGGCTCGCGCGGGAATGAGCTGTTGCGGGAAGAATGAATCCCGAATTTGCTGTTACCGGCCTCTGAACCCCCAATCCTGAATCCTGCCTTACGGTTTCAGCAATGTGTCCTTCTTGAATTCTCGCCGCAAGTCCCTCAATTTGTCCTCGAGTTCGCGCGCGGCCGCGGTGGCGGCGGGAAGAGTACTGATGATGTGCGGGGTCAGGAGCACAATCAGTTCCGTTTCCTGCGTGTTGTAGGAAGTGCTTCCAAAGAGCGCGCCCAGCCCCGGAATATCACCCAGCAGTGGGATGCGGTTAATAGTTTTAGTATTGGAATAGGAAATCATACCACCAAGGGCAATGGTTTGGCCGTCTTGAGCGATGGCTTGGGTGGTCACCGAGCGCTTCGAGATGGTGGGGGATTGGATGCCGGCGGCCGGAGGCGGCTGCGCGACGCTGACCTCCTGGTTGATGCGGAGGGAGACCAGCCCCGTACTGGTGATGCGCGGCGTCACGGAGAGGATTATCCCGGTGTCCTGATTGCTGACGGTATTGGTGAACAGGCTGGAGGCCCCGGCCTGGGCGCCTGCCACGATCGCCTGGGAAGTGAGCATGGGCACGGAGGCGCCCACCTGGATTCGCGCCTCGCTGCTGTCCGTGGTGAGCAGCGTAGGGGCGGAGAGGGTGCGCACGCGGGAGCGGTTTTCAGTAGCGGTTAGAAAAGCCATAAGTTGGCGGGTCGGGTTGTACCAGATGGCGCCTGAAGCGGCCAACATACCAGGAGCGGTGACGCCGTAGTCACCCAGAGCCGGTGGAACCGACATGCCTGTCTGTCGCTGCTGGAGCGCGTACTCCAGGCCAAGGGAAAGGGAGCCGGTCAGGTCCACCTCGTACACACGGGCCTCGATCTGAACCTGCCGGGGCACAACGTCGAGCTTATCGAGGGTCTTGACGATCTCGGCATACTCTTGCGCGGTGCCCTGCACAATGACCGAATTGCTTACCGGATCAGTTATGATGCGCAGGGTCTTTTCGGGGGCCGTCGCGGTTCCCTGGCCAGCCCCCGGGCTGAAAAGGCCCGTGCCGCCCGCAGTCTCAGTCGAGGCCGGCTGGAAGGCTTCTTCCTGAAGCGATGCCCCGCCTGCGCCGCTCCGCCCCGTTCCCAGGCCGCGACCTGAAGTGCCTGCTCCGGTTTCCCCAGAAGTTCCTCCTCCACCTGAGCCCCGAAGGGCGTTCAGCAGGCGGACGAGGCGACCGGCTTCCGAGTATTGAACTTTATAAACGAAGGTCTGAATTCCGTTGGGGGTGGCCGGCTGATCAAGTTTCCCAATCCATTGTTCGACTTCCGCGAAGGCGGCGGAATCCGCAGCCGCGACCAGAATACCATTGATGCGATCAAGGGGCAGGAAGCGCAAGGGGGTCTGCTTGTCGGAGAGCGCGTAGGTGGAGAAAATGGCCTGGAGTTCGGGAACCAGAGCGGAGGCTACGTTGTTGCGCACCGGTAACAACCGCACGCGTTGCGCGGCAAAGCTGGTATTGTCAAACTGTTGAATGATTTCCGTCAGCCGCTTTACGTTCAAGCTGTCATCGACCAGAATCAGGGTGTTGCCGGCGTCGAGCACGGCCGCCGTGCCCCCCTCCGAAAGAAAGGGGGTGAGCAGCTTGGCCATGTCCGCGGCGAAAACGAACTTCAGTGGGACGATTTCCATGAGCATGCGGTCGTCTGCGGGCAGTTCAGCTCCGCCCTTCAAGGTCGAGATACCCAGGGGATTCTTGGGGGCCGCGGCGAGCGGAACGACGCGATAGAAATTCCCGGTCTTGATGGCTGTGGCGCCATTCATCTTCAGCACGCTCTCGAGGATGGGCAGCAGATCCTCAGGCTTGAGGTCCGCAGAAGTGGAAATGGTCACCGCCCCTTTGACGCCCGGGTCCACAATATAGTTCAGCTTCAACTCGCTGGCCACAAGATTGACGAACTGGAGAAGGTCAGCATTCTCAAGTCGGAATCCCACCCCTGGCCCGCCCCTGACGATAGGAGGCTTGGTCGGTGGGGCCTGCTCGGGCGGCGCCGTTTGGCCGGCAGGCGGAGTTTGCTCCGGGCCCGAGGACGCAGGCTCGGGCTGCGAGGGTTGTGGCGCCGGCGGGCCCACTGGGACTGGTTTGGTTGCAGGCGGCGGGGCTTGTGATGCTTGTGGCGCAGCTTGCTTGGCTTGTGATGCTTGTGGCGCGGCTGGCTCAACATGGGTCCCTGGTGGCGCGGCTGGCTGGGCTTGTGATGCTTGGGACGCAGCTTGCTTGGCTTGCGAGGCCTGTGGCGCGGCTGGCTCAACATGGGTCCCTGGTGGCGCGGCTGGCTGGGCTTGTGATGCTTGGGACGCAGCTTGCTTGGCTTGCGAGGCCTGTGGCGCAGGCGGCTGGGCTTGCTGAGCGCCGGGTGGGGGCGCGCTAAGGGTCGGGGAGGCTGCGGGGGTTAGGGCGAAGACGGCAAACCCGGTCGCAAGCCACAGCACTCCGCGCCAGGGGGCTAGCGCACTCAGCCGGTCGATGACACGGGTCACACGGCGCATTCGCAACCGGCGGCAGTATAGGTCAGAAAGTAATAACAACATATTCCTCCTCGTCCAGGATTCAGGATTCAGGTAACGACGAACTCTGAAACTGGAGAGACGAAATCGGCGAGATCGACTGCAAGTTTCCATTTTCCAATTTCCATTTACCAGTTGCCGCCCTCCTGCATCCGGGCTCCTGAATCCTTACTTGTTGGGAGCACCAGTTGGTTGCGGCGCCGATGAGCCGGACGGGCCGACGTCCTGCCACTGTTCCAAAACGCCAAAAGGCGTCGGCAGCAGAACCTTTCGCTTTCCTCCGACGACAGTGCCTGGCGGGGCATCTGGAGGGGCCCCGGGCGGCGCCAGGCGGGCGGCAGTGGCGGACGCTGTACCCGCGGAAGCAGGCCGTACTGTCATCACTGGGGCAGGAGCGCTTCCGGCTGCTGGTGCCGCTCGGTAACGCGCGCCGCTCGTTCTCTCAACACCGCCAGGGGCATGGTGGACAGAATCAGAAATGTCCACGGTGATCTTCTTTTCCTGCCACTCGAGCACCACATTCGAGGTGCCGACGGAAACCAGCCTGTAACCGCCGATATCGTCCCCGGGCAGGACGCGTTTCGAGGCCGCCGAGGGTTGGTCGCCGGGGGCCATCAACGCAAACCTGCCGTTTCCCAGGTTCATGGTTCCGAACAAGACCGGCGGCTTCGGAGCTTTAGCCTCTTCTTGCGGCGGTTGCGGTGGCTGGCTGCCGCGCAGGGGGCTGAAGAGATTTCGGTCAACAATTTCCACGAAGCTTTGCGGCTGTCCTGCCTGCCTCGAGCCGGTGGCGGATGGGGTTGCAGAGTGTGCCGGCGCGCCGGCGTAGAGCCACTGGCTGCGGCCGCGATAGTCCTTCCAGAGTTGTCCCAAGGACCAGCCCAGCAGGATGTTCAGGCCAATGAGTCCGCCGATAATGAGAAGCTGCTCCCGACGTCTGCCCAGCATGGGTGCCTCCTCCGATTGACGATGGCCGATGGTCGATTGACGATTTGGATTTTCCGCTCGCCAATCTCTAAGCGACAATCGGCAACACCATGTGCCTCCTCCGAATTAAGATTCTTGATTGCCGATAGACGATCTGGGAGTTTCCGATTGGGTATTTTCAATCGCCAATCGGCAATCAGTGGCCGGCTGGCTCGTCCTTGCCCTGCTTCACCGTCCGGGTGGCCGCTCCAATCGTCAACTGCACGTTAATCCTTCCCTGCGGGTCCGACTGGGAGGCGAAGACCGAAAGGCCCGTAACGGACAAGAGCCTGGGAGAGGCAGCTAAAGCCGCCAAAAAATCGACGAGCTGGTCCAAGCGGCAGCGGAACGTCGCCCGACCCGTCACCAGCGAATACCCTGCGCCGAGCTCCTGATTGCGAAGCAACTCACTGCTGCCCAGCTCGATATTCTTACTTTCCGCCAACTGGCGCACCAACCGTTGCCACTCGGCATTGGCGAGAGAAGGCGTGGAGCTTTCCAGAAGGCCTGCCTCGAGTCCTTTCAGCCGTTCCCTGGCGGCAGAGAGATGGGCCTTCTCGAGCTCCTCCTCAGCCAATAGTTGCTTCTCCCGGCGCAGTTCACTTTCCTTCTTCTGGACCGCCTCCGGGCTGGCGCCCAGGCGCTCTAACAGGGGCAGCACGCCAAAGTGCAAAAGTAGGAACAAGGCTGTGGCGCCTGCGCCTACCCCTAAGGCAATGCGATCTCGACGACTTAGCTTCTCAAACATTGGAGCACCTGTCAGAATTGCCGATTGACGATTGTCGAGGGCCGATGGAAGGCCAGCGAATTCTCCCTACACATCAATGCCCATCAACACGTCATTCCCGCGCAAGCGGGAATCCACGATCCACGGCAATGGCCGCCGCTTTCGCGGTGGCGACGTGGCTGGCGGTAAAATCGCAAATCGGCAATCATCAATCCTTCCGGGCCTGCTTCAACCGCATGCGGATTCGAAAAACCTCCTTGTTCTGGTTATCCCGAGTGATCGGAGCCGTGAACTCGACCTGCGCAAAGTAGGGCGAATTCTCGAGGGGCGGAACCACCTCCGCCGCGTGGTTGGAATAGCCGTTGATTTCAACCGTATCTTCGCTGATGCGCAACTCCTGCACCCAAGTGCCGTCCGGCAGCAGCTTGGTCAGTTCCTGGAGCATGCGGAGCTCCTGCCAGTTGCCCGTCCGGAGGTTCGCGAGGACCGCCGCCCGGGCCTCGAGGCTACTGGTCTCCTGATTTTGCCGGCGAAGCTGCTGGGCAGGAGCCGCCAGGCGTTGAAGCACGCGCTCCAGGGCGCGGTCGTACAACACCCTTTCGATCCAGGCGTGAGAAACCAAAGTGAGCGCCAGAAGCGCCGCCGTGCCGCTCAAGGCGTAAATCGGGAGGCGCGCCCCGGCATGCGGCTCCCAACGCTCTTCCGGCGGCAGAAGGTTAATGAAGGGCGAAAGACCGCGGATCAAGCCTGTATAGGCCGCCGCCAAGGCGGGCCACTCGAAGCCCGAGGACCCAGGGCGCAGGCTCAGATTCAGTTTTGGAGCCGGCAAGGGTGACGCCCCCTGGAGGAGCTCGGAAAAGGCCGGGGGCACGGACCCGCAGACGAACCAGGGAAGCGTGGCAGGGTCGGACACAGGTAAAGCGGCGAGAGCGCGATGCCACTCCCGATCGAATCGCTCTTGGGCGCTGGCGCTTGGTTCAAGGGCAATCTCTTGTGTGGCGTGCAAATTGCCCTGGCGGAAGGAGAGCAGCTCCACCCCCGAGCTTCGTCCACACACGATCAAGGCCGTCGGCGGCAGCAGGGGCTTCACCAAGGCAGCCAGCGCCACGGCTCCCAGCGTCAGCCCGCTCAGCCGCAGGCCCAATTCTTGAAGCGCCTGCTTGCAGCGGTTCACCCGCGATTTCTCCGCCAGCACCACCATAACGCTGATCTGCTTCGCCTTCGCATCGCGGTCCACTACCGCGCAATCCCAATAGACCTGATCGTCCCCGTAGGGGTGAAGTGAGCCCAATTGATAGCCTATGACCTTGGCCAACTGCGGCTCCGCTTCCAAGGGCAAGTTCAGGAACCGAACCAGGACCGCTTCGCGCGGCAAGCAAGCCATGACGCGGGCTTCGCGGAGGCGGTGGCGGTCCAGAAAGGCGGCCACTTTGGAGGGCGCATCCTCGTTCAGCGGCTCGGGAAGACGCAGTTCGTCCAGCAGCATAAAGTGCCGAAAGCGGCGGCCCAGCGCGGTGAGAGTGATTGCCCCTCCGCCGCTATCGACGCCTACAACGAGTTTGGTAAAAGCAAGTGACATAGAAGGATTCAGGATTCGGGGTTCAGGAAAGAGGAAACTGGAAAATCGAAACTGGAAAATGGCTGTGGACCTCGCCAGCTACGATTTTGCATTTTCCAGTTTCCATTTTCCGCCCTCCTGAATCCTGACTTTCTTCATTCCGTGACATCGTCGTACCAGGCAATGATGCGGTGCAGGGCCAGGCCGTCTGGCGTAACCTGGACAACAGCTTTGATCGTCCGGCGAACCCGTGAACCCTTAACCATCCCCACCGAAGCAATGCTGTAGGTCTTGTCGTCGTCGCAGTTGAGGAACGGCAGCGCCGCGTCCGGCACAGATGTCCCCAAACGGTCCACCATTTCGTCCAGTGACTGGAAGGGCTTCCTACGCCGCTCCTGAACAATGGACCCAGCCAATTCCTCGGTGACGCCCGGCACGCTGCGCAAGACGGCCTCAGAGGCGTAATTCAGATTGACCAGCGGGGATTTCGAATAAATCGTCAAGTCTTGACCCACTCCGTATTGGTACTGAATGCCCTCCTTGCGGCGATACTGTGCCGTGCCGTAAAAGATGTCCCGGCTCATCCCGCGAACGCGCAGCACTTCTTCCACGGAAGTGAAGCTATCGTGCGCGGGACGATACCCGGCATCGTGATAATAGTCATCCAGGGTTCTGAACCCCTCCTCGTCAGTACCCTGGGGGCTACGCCAGTGCTCGATTGCCGTCGCCAAATCCGCCGCCTGCTCGGTTGGCACGCCCCGCGCTTGAAACAAACGTGCCAGTTGCTTTCGCCCGGCAACGTTCAGGTCGACCTTGCCGGCCTCATTCACAATTTCCACAAGCGCCACCCCCTGTTCGAACGGCACGCGCATCAAACGCTGCCCTTTTTTCCAGAGCTGGGGTTTGTCTTTTTCCTCCTCGGCGGGCGGGTAGGCAATCTGTAGAATGGCGGATTGAACTCCACCCGCCGCCAGGGCATAAGCCTGAGTGGCCTCCTTGCGATAAATGGCCGTTCGAGTCTCGATCTGGACTGAACCTGAAAACGCCATGGCCACCAGGAGCATTACGGTGACCGCTGTCATCACGGCCAGCAAGACTACGCCCGCATCCCTCTTGCCTGTAGGATTCGGGATTCGAGGCGCAGGAAAGAGGAAACTGGAAATGGGAAAATGGAAAATGGAAAATGGCTGTCGATCTCGCCAGCTTCGATTTTCCAGTTTCCATTTTCCAGTTTGCATTTTCCGACTTCCTGAATCCTGCCTCATTGGGCCGTTGTCGATAGCGGAATCAACTTGGCGCGCACGGGGACGACCTCCTCCCCCTCCTGTCCGCCGAGTTCCCAGCGCAGCCGAACCGCTCCCGGGTAAGGAGCCTCGTCGCTACTCTTCCAATCCTTCCGCCAAACCGGGACGGAGCCTTTCTTAGGGTGTAGATCCAAGTATTCAAACCAAGCGTCGCTTAGGCCCTTCATCAACAGTAAGTCTGTCGCTCTTAGTGAAAACGGCTGGTAGTTGATCAAGGGCCCCCCGGTGTCAGGATCGTTCGTGACATTCTGAACGAGCATGTGAAAAAGGGCGTCGTTGTCCCTCACCGGAGTTTCGCGCAACGCCACCTCCACGTGTCTGGGAGAAGCCTCGACGACCCCGTACTCGACCAGCACCAGCCCTGTCCGGCTTCGATAAATGCTGCTATAAGTGCTGACGAAACGCAGACACCTGGCGCTGGCTTCCAGGACCGTGAACGTTCCGGGCAGGTGAGGATCATTTGTGGTCACCCGATAAGGAACCAGGGAGGCGATCTGCTGAACGGCAAAAGTTTTGCTCTCAGCCGCCGCATGCACCTGGCGGAGCCGCGCTTCTCCGGTTCGCCAAGCCCGGTTTGCTACCCGCAGCCCAATCAGCAAAGCGACCATGATGAACCCAGTCAGCGTTATGCTGAGCATTACCTCGAAGAGCGTGAACCCCCTTTGATCGCGTGATCGGGAGGTCGGGTAAGCAGGATTCAGGATTCGGGATTCAGGATTCAGGGAAGCGCCGCCCTTGCAGTTTCTCCCTGTTGCCTGCGCGCTGTTTCTTAATCCTTGCATTTCCAGCTCCTAAATCCTGGGACCTGGATCCTAAATTCCGAATCCTGAATCCTGCTTACCCGATCACCTGATTAACAGGTCACCCGACCCAGAATTCAGGAGGGTTCGTGTCTTCCTGAATCCTGATTCCCGAATCCTGAATCCTGCTTGTTACGGACCGGGCGGCGGCTGCGGGATGCAAAGCTTAAGTGTTTCCAGATTCAGACTCTGCTGACCCGAGCGCGTGCGCCAGGAAACCTTCAATAGGATTCGAACCAGTTGAGCCGGCTTCTTAGGATCGTAAAGCGGCCTGGCTTCAACCAATTCGGTCTTCGCCTGCCACGAGATACCGGAAGGAGAGGATCCGGAACGCAGTTCCCCGTCCGTTAGCGAAGGGTCCAAAAACAGTTCGTTGAGCTTTCTTGTGGCAAATTCATTACCGCGATCGTAAAGATCCAGGCGGCCAGTAACACGAAGACCCGCAGAGAGGCCGGAGAAAATGGTGGCGAAGCTGATTCCCAGAAGTGAAATCGCCATCAGAACTTCCAGCAGGCTGATCCCGGCCTCGCGCCTCTTACGCCGACGTTGGATGATCTTCTGCACTTAGCGTGATCCCTGTTTAACGGCCTCCACAACCGGACTGCCGAGCATGAAATTTACATGGATCCTGAATTTGCTTCCCCGCCGGTTGCTGAGCCACAAATTCCTTTCCTCGACCACCCCGGAGGGCGGGAGCAGGAGTCGTACGACCGGTGGTGTGGGATTCTCGCCGTCCTCCACGGTCACGTCCCGGGGCAGCGCAAACCCTCGTAAAAAACCGGTGGCAGGATTAAACACCCGGACCAAGCGCGCGCGTGGCTCGATTTCCATCACGTAATAGCTCTGCTCGAAAAGCGCGCGCGTCCGAGCGTAGCGGACCGTCTGCGCCACCCGTTCTGCCGCGCTTTTAAGCGTCCATTCATCGCTCCAGTTGCCAAAACGCGGAGCAACCAACGACACTCCCAAGGAGATAATCATTAGGACGATCACCAGCTCGAGAAGCGTCACACCGGCCTCCCGCTGCCGGCGATGACGGCGCTCATTTCCAACTGAGGATATCGGCATTCTCTCCGTCCCCGCCCGGCTGTCCGTCGGCTCCATAACTGATGATGTCCGGTTCGTCACCATGATCGCCGGGATATTTGTAGACATAAGGGCGATTCCAGGGATCTAAGGGAATATCCTTGGGCAAGTAGGGCCCGTTCCAATTCATGACGCCCGCCGGGACTGCCCGCAGCGCCTGCAAGCCCTGGTCCGTGGAGGGGAAATTACCCGTATCCAGCTTGTAAGCCCCGAGCGCCGTCTGGAAGGCTGCAATCTGCGCCTTCGCCACGGTGATCTTGGCCTGCGTTGCGTGCCTGAACAAGCGGGGGACCACCAGGCCGGCGAGCAGTCCGAGGATGAGGACCACCACGATCAGTTCGATCAAGGTAAATCCCTGCATGGATTCCTGTCCCGATAAATGCCTTCCCTGTTTTCTTGGTGGGCGCATCAGAAGGGCACCTCATTTATGCTGACAATCGCCAGCAGAGTAGAAACTACTATCGTTCCAACAACCAAGCCCATGGCTAAAATCACGGCCGGCTCGACAAGCGCCACCAAGCGCTTGGTGGCCACACGGACTTCCCGGTCGTAAATCGCGGCCAACTCGAGCAGCATGGAGTCCAATTTTCCTGTCTGCTCTCCCAGAGTCATCAACTGCACGGCGAGCGCCGGAAACAGGCCGGTTTCGGCCAGTGGGGTGGCCAGCCCCTGACCGCGCTTGACTCCCTGAATCAGCGGCTCGACGGCCGCGGCCACGCGGCGATTGCTCAACACTTCGCGGGTCAGGCGCAGAGCCGAGATGATGGGAACCGCCTGATTCAACAGGGTTCCCATGGTCTTGGCAAAACGCGCGATTTCGAGTTTCAAGCTGACGTCCCCGAGCAAGGGCGACTTCAGGCGCCACTGGTCCCAACGCAGCCGGCCGGACTCGGTTCGCACCCAGCGATTCGCGAACAATACCACAGCAATGATGATTAAGGCCGCCAGCCAGCCGTAGTTGCGAAAGGCCTGAGAAACGTCCATTAAGATCTGAGTTGGCAAGGGCAGTTCCTTCCCCGCCTCTTCAAAGATCTGCGCGAAGCGCGGGACTACAAACCCTAGCAGGAAGGCGATCGCCACGCCGCCTACAACGAGCAATAGCATAGGATAAATGAGTGCCGAAATAAGATAGCCGCGCAGCTCGGCGCTGAACTCTTCAAACTCCACCAAACGATCCAGGACCGCCGGCAGCGTGCCGCTGGCCTCGCCGGCCCGCACCATGGCCACATAAAGAGGGGGGAAAAAGCGCTCGTTGGCGGCCAGGCTGTGAGCCAGCGATTGTCCACTGCGCAATTCCTTAAGCGTGCCCTCAATGACGGCGCGCAGCGCCGGCTTCTCAGCTAAGTCCCGGCTGAGCGAAAGGCTGCGGTCGAGCGGAATGCCCGCCCGCACCAGCGTGGCCAGTTGGCGGGCGAAAGTCAGCCGGTCCTGGGAAGTCAAGCCCCGGTGGGTGAGGCGTGACCAGCCCAGGCCCTGCGCGCCGTCTTTGGCGCTCACGTGGATGGGCATGCATCCCATGCGGCGAAGTTGCGCCAGCATTGCCGGCTCGGTCTCTGCGACCAGCGTCCCTTGGACCAGTTCGCCGCTGTCTTTGATCGCCTTGTAGGAAAACTCCGGCATCTTGTCAGGATCCAGGATTCAGGGTAAAGGTGTCATTCCGAGCGAAGCGAGGAATCTCGCTCTGCCTCCGGGCGGATCACGCAACAAGGATCAGAGCAAGATTCCTCGCTTCGCTCGGAATGACACCTCACCGTTGACTACCGACAGCCGACTACTGACAACTGACGACTGACAGCTTCTTCTAAACTTCCTGCGTAACGCGCAACACCTCTTCGAGGGTCGTCTGGCCGGAGGCAATCTTCAGCCAGCCGTCCTCTCGCAGGCTGCGCATCCCGCGCTCGCGTGCTGCTACCCGCAAAGTACTGGCGTCGGCGCGGGAGACGATCGCCCGCCGGATTCCTTCATCGAGCTCCATGAATTCAAAAATTCCCACTCGCCCCAGAAAGCCAGTATTACCGCAATGCGCACACCCTCCGGCGGCGTAAAGCGTCAAAGGTCCCCCCGCGCCCTCCCAACCTTGCTTCCGCAGTTCGTCGCCATCCGCCGCGTAGGGGCTCTTGCAGTCATCGCATAAAACGCGCACCAACCGTTGCGCGAGTACGGCAACCAAAGAAGACGAAACCAGGTAGTGTTCGACCCCCATATCCGTAAGACGCGTGACCGCGCTTGGAGCGTCATTGGTGTGCAAGGTGCTGAAGACCAAGTGGCCAGTGAGCGCCGCGCGCATGGCGATCTCAGCGGTCTCGAGATCCCGGATCTCACCGATCATGATGATGTCCGGATCCTGGCGGACAATGTGGCGCAGGCCCGCCGCAAAGGTTAGACCGATCTGGGGATTAACGTGGATCTGGTTGACACCCGGCAACTGGTACTCCACCGGATCCTCGACCGTGATCACCTTCTTATCTATGGTGTTTAGCCGCCGCAGGGAACCATAAAGCGTGGTGGACTTGCCGCTGCCGGTAGGGCCGGTAACCAGGAAAAGACCGTGGGGAAGGCTGAGGTAATATTCCATTTTCTTCAGCAGCCTTTCCGGGAAGCCCAAAGTCGCCAAAGAATAGCGCTCGCTTGCGCTGCGGTCCAGAAGACGCATCACGACGCTCTCCCCATAGAGCGTTGGAAGGGTCGAGACTCGCAGGTCGATTTCGCGGCCTAAAACCCGCAGGGGAATCCTGCCGTCCTGGGGCAGGCGCTGCTCGGCAATGTTAAGCTTCGCCATGAGCTTGATCCTGGAGGTAATGGCCGCCTGCATCTCGCGTGGCGGAGCCTGCACTTCGTACAGAACTCCATCGATCCGGTAGCGGACTCTGAACTGCTTCTCGAAAGGCTCGAAGTGGATGTCGCTGGAACGACGCTCCAGGGCCCGCGCCACCAACTGGTTCACCCAGCGAATCACCGGCGCTTCCGAAGCCAGGTCCCGCAGTTGGTCAATGTCAGCAGCCTCGGCCTCTGCGACCCCAGGCGACTCGTCGGAGTCCGGCGCCGCCACACCCTCTTCAGCCTGTTCCGCCCCGAGCCAGACATCCAGGGCCTTCAAGATGGCGGCTTCACTCGCCAGGCGCACCTCCACTTTTCGCCCCATCAACCGCTCGATGGCCCGAATGTTGTCGCTATCCAGTGGATCGGCCATGGCGATGAAAACCGTGCCGTCCTCAACTCGGTAGGGATAAAGAAGAGACTGGCGCAAGAATCCCGAAGGCAAGGAGGCGGCCTCCATGGGCACCTCCTGGAGTTCTCCCGGGTCAACGCGCGGGATACCGAGCTGCTCGGACAGAACACTCTGCAAGTCTTGCTGCGAAACGTAACCCAGGTCCAAAAGGATCTTTCCCAAGCGCCCCTTTCGTTCCCGCTGCAAGGCAAGCGCCTTTTGCAGGTCGTCTTCCGGCAACAGGCCGCGCTCCACCAGCAATTGTCCCAATAATTTGTGGCTGACCGCTACAGAAGTCATCGCGCGCCCTCAGAGTTCCAGAATCTTCATCTTGGCTACCAACTCTTCATACGAAATCTTCTTGTCCCAAAACTGATCCAAGTCCGACTTCTTGGTTTCGATGACCAATTGGTCAGGAAACTTGGCATCTCCGACTCGCAATTCAAAAAGGTGCACGACCACAGCCACGGAATCGTCTGCGGTTAGGTTCCGCAAACTAACTGCATGGTCGGCAAGCAGGCGGGGAACTGAAGTTTTGACGCTGGCGATACGTTCCCGCTCCATTTTTTGTGCCTTGTCGATTTCCGCCTTGCTCAAGGGTTCCATATTGAAGGGATTGGGAGCGCGTGTAGAATAGAGGGCGACTTCCAGGCTGAAGGCCAGACCGAATCCGGGCAAATAAGCTCCCTTGGTCTTCTGCAACAGCCCGAAGGGCGGTGCGAAAGTTTGGGACATGGTTCCATCAATGACTGCTTCGAAGACTTTCATTTCGCTTTTCAGCGCGCGGAGATTGGATGGGGTTGATTGCGCCCAGACACTCCCCAGCGACAAAAGCCAACAGGCAAGTCCGACCCCTATTGCCTCACCTGCCCTTCTTAGCTTGAAATGCATCCTAGTTACCTCCCGGGGGGCTGCGAGGGCGATTTAGCAGGTGGCTGCTGATAGTGGGCCACGAGGCTGATGACCTCGTTCTGCCGCTGAGTTTGCTTCCAGACCTCAGCCTGAGTCAGTTGCAAATACTGTAACCGCCGTCCGATGCGCGCCAGGTTCCCATTCTCCTCCGTGCGCAGGCTCGCCGCCAGCTCCCTGGTGGCGGCCCGTATCTCTTTGGTCTGCGCGGATACTTGTTCAGCGACGGTCTGCGCAACTAAGGCTTGGACCTCGGTCCGCGTCAACGTCGGCTCCACCCGCGCGGCAGTCGGGAGCAACCAGCGTTGCCCGTGCCGGAAACCAACCGACACGGCAACTAAAAAGATCGCCGCTGCCGCCGCCGAAAGCGCTGCTGCCCGGAGGAGCCCTGCCCAGAAGTCTGCAAATAAGCTCTGAGGCTTCTCTCCTACCAGGACCAAGTGGGCGGGCATCTCGCGGTCAGTCAGGCCGTTCAGCAACGCCTGCCGCACTGCCCGCAAGCGCTGGGCCGAGCGCCCACACTCCTCGCATTGCGCGATATGCTGCTCGAGCGGTCGAACCTTCTCGGGGGGCAGCTCGTCCAGCGTCCAATCGGTCAACTCGGTTCTCCATTCGCGACATCCCATGACGTTTACCTCTTCTGCGCAGAAGTCAGAAAAATGGGGTCCAGGACGCAGGATTCAGAGACGCGGAAACTGGACAGCTCGCGAGCCAGCGCGCAAGTTCATTGTTGCCAGATTCCACTCCTCTGGGTCCCACGTACTGCATTGTAGTGATTGTTCTGCTTGCTCTTTGTTTGACTAATGACGATAAACTTCTGGCTTCTTCTCAACTCCGTTGTGGCCTGCACGGGCAGTTGTAAGCTGCCCTCGTCACCCAAGGGAAAGGGCCAGGTCGCAGGCCGGACCTCTGTACCCAACGGCACCATCCTCTCCCCACGGGAGAGGGTAAGGAGAGGAAAGGAACGTCATTTCAGATGACGTAAAACCCTCTCCCGCCGGGACAGGATGGCGCCTGCCGTGGGCGGCCAATAATCGCTGCGCTTCACGAGTCGCCACACCGACAAGGGAAACGATTACATTATCACTCTTCAAACTGCGAAACGCAGTATTAACCTTCAATAAACTTCCTCAGCTGTTCAAAGCCGGAGTAGACGCGGGTCTTGGCCGTACTCACCGGGCAACCCTGGATCTCGGCAATCTCCGACAACTTGAAGCCCTGATAGAATTTCAGCACGATCGCTTCCCGCTGCTCGAAGGGCAATCCAGCCAGCGCTTTTTCCAGCAAGATTTTCAGGTCGCCTCGTTCCCACTGCCCTGCCTCGCCCACCCTCACCTTAGAATGATCTTCACTCCCCTCAAGATCCGTCAGGCTGGCTTCTTCCCCCCCACGCTCGCGCCGGGCGTGCGAGTGAGCCGTGTTGCGCGCGATCCGAAACAACCATTGAGGAAACTTGTCCGGCTCTTTCAGTTGGTCCAGATGACGATAAGCGGACAGGAAAACCTCCTGGCACATGTCGAAGGCATCTTCCGTCCGTCCGGTCAGATACACGAGAAAACTGTAAACTTTCCGCTCCCAACGCCGCACCAACACGTTAAATGCATCCGGCTGGCCCCTCCTCGCCTCTCGTACCAGTGCGGCATCCGGACGATCAGAAATCTGAAATCCCGATTCCATTCTTGTTGACGCAAGAAAAAGGAAAAAAGTTTGCGGCGCCCTTCGAGGCCGTTCCGTTTCTTCTTTTTTCGCCTACCCTTCCCCTGCCAGACAGGCTCGGAGAGCCCACCGAAAGGCCGGTCATCACGTAGAATACAAGATCGCTCATCCTCAATAAAGCGTGAAAATGGAACCGAGGACGCAGCATGGGGCGCAGGATTCAGGAGTCAGGACGGGGGAAATTGGAAAATAGAAACTGGAAACGGTAAACCTAACGGCTAGTTTCCAGTGTCCAGTTTCTATTTTCCAGTTTCCGCTCTGAAGGGTCATGGTGTAGCGCCGACGCCCTGTTGCCGTAGATTCTGGACAGCCGCCAGGGCCCGGGCGTTGGTGGGATCCTTCAGCAAGCCGGCCTGGTATTGGCTGAGAGCCTCGGCCTTGCGGCCCGCGGCTTTGTAGATGTAGCCCAGTCCGAAATGGGCGTTGCTGTCAGACTCATCCAAGCTGAGGGCGGCCCGGAAGTCGCGCTCCGCCGCCTCCCAAGCGTGGCGGCGGATGTCAATCATGCCGAGAAAGTCGTAGGCAAGGACAGTCGGCTCGATCCGGAGGGAGGCGCGGAACTGCTCCTCGGCCTCGTCCGGGCGTCCTGTTTCTACGAGAACCTGACCGAGCGTATTGCGTGCGCGGGTACTGAGGGGAGAGAGCGCCACGGCCGCCCGAAGTTGGGCTTCGGCCGGTTCCCTCTCGTCCATCTTCATGAACGTCTCGGCCAAGTTGAGATGTGGATCGCCCAAGTTTGGCCTCGCCCGTATGGCGCGTTGGAAAAACCCGACGGCTTCCCCATACCGATGTCTCCGGCTCGCCAACAGGCCCAGATTGTTGAGCACGTCGGCGTGGTTGGGATTCACGGCTAGCACGCGTCGCCACGCGCTCTCAGCATTGTCCAAGTCGCCCTGCTGCCAGTAAACCGTCCCCAGGTTGTTCAAGATGAGGTAGGCGTCCGGCGAATGTTCAAGGGTCCGGCTGTACAACACGATGTCGTTGTTCCAGTCGCGGTTGCGGGTCACGATTCGAAAGGCGCAAAGTACGCACAGCGCCACACCGGCGAGCACAAGCGCGCTCCGCCTGGCGGGACGCGACGCGGCGCGTGACCACAACCTCGACGCGCCCAGGCCGACAACCCATGCGACGCCTACTGAAGGCAGGTACAGGTAGCGTTCCGTGAACACGTTGGCGACTAGCCAACGAGGATTGAGAACAGGAGCCAGCGTGGCAAAGAACCATACTATCCCGAAAGAGGCGAAGCGGATGTTTGAATCACGGCTGCGCCAGAAGACCAGAAAAAGGGCCGCAAGCGCCAGCAAGACCAGCAGACCAGCAAGGACACCAAAGTCGAATAGGCTCTTGCTGGCGTGGAAAACGTAGAAGGCGCAGAGCTGGACAGGCCAGAGGAGCTTGCCCACGTACTGGCCGATGAGAGCAATGGCCGAGAGCGCGATTTGCATCGAGGTAAGGTGGATGAAACTCTCGTGCGGCGCCAGCGCTCCGAAAAAGTGGATGCGAAAGAGCACGTAGGCTAAGCCCAAAAGCCACAGCGGACCGTAACGGGCCAACTTCTGGGAAGCGGAGGTTGCGGAGCGGTCCGCACGATAGCAATGCTCATAGACAGTGGCCAGGGCCGGCAGAGTCATCGCCTGCTCCTTCGAAAGCAAGGCGAGAAGAAAGGCGCCCGCCATCCCGGCCAGCATAGGCTCCGAACGCCCGCCTCCCGGCCTCGCCATGGCCAGAAAGAGCCCAAAGGTGAGGAGATAGAAAAACGTAAGCTCGAGGTCCGTCACGGCGGCAATCCAGGCCACCGACTCGGTGTGAATCGGATGCAGGGCGAAGAAGACGCCCGCCACGAAGGCAGCCGGGCGGTCCCGGGTCAGACGCTCGGCAAGCACAAAGACAAGGCAGACGATGATAACGTGAAGCAAAAGGCTAACGAGGTGGAAGCCGTAAGCTCGCATCCCGAACAGCCGATAGCAAACAAGGTATCCCAGCGTCATCATTGGCCGGTAGTAATTGGTGATGGAACCCACGCCCCTGAATGACCAAACGTTGGTGGTAAAAACCTGCTTCAGGTACCGGAAGCTGCGGACGTAGGGATTCAGCACCACTTGGGTATCGTCGTCGTAGACAAAACCATTGAAAAGAATGTTGAGATAAGGCAGGGTGGCGCAGGCCACCAGGATGGCGAAAAGGAGTGCGCGGGCGCGGTCCAGCCGGGATGCAACCGGCTCGCCCCCCGAGGGCGGAGCCTGAGAAGCTTTCCTCACTTTGGCCGTGGATGTGGGGCTGGGTTGCTGAGTCGCCGCCCGGGCCCGGCGCCCTGACGGACGCGCCAGACCGAAGCTCTTCGACCGCGTTTTTCGCCCGAATGCCTCCTGCATCAAAGTCATGCCGATAATATACACCGCCACGCTACCGGTGTCCCGTAGCCTGGGTTACCGATTGTCGATTGCCGAGGTTCGAAACTCGAAACTAGAAATTCGAAACCCGGAAAAGACACTGCGGCGCCTTAGTAGAGGCGGAGTTTCGATTTTCGAATTTCGATTGTCCGCTCCCACAATCGGCAATCCGCAATCGACAATCGGTAATGCCAGTGGTGAGGATTATGGGACGCTCCCGGCCATCTGCTGCCGCAGCTTCCGGACAGCCGCCAGCGCATCCTGGTTGGTCGGATCCTTCACAAGCCCGGCTTGGTAATGGCTGAGCGCCTCGGCCCGGCGGCCCGCAAGCACGCAAATATCACCCAGTCCGAACTGGGCGTAGCTATCCGACCCTGATATACTGAGGGCGGCGTAAAAGTCACGCGCCGCCTCCCCCACATCGCCGCGGCGAATACTGATCATCCCGAGATAATCATAGGCAAGGGCATTCGGCACAATTCGGACGGAAGCGCGGAACTGCTCCTCGGCCTCCGTCGAGCGTCCTGCCGCGAACAGAAGCTGACCGAGCTCATTCCGAGCGCGGGGGTCGACGGGAGATAGCGTCACTGCTGCTTGGAATTGGAGTTCGGCCTGGCCCTTCAACCCCATCTCGAGATAGGCCTTTCCCAGATCGACATGGGGCTCCGCCAAACTTGGCGACTGCTGCGCGGCACGCCGGAACAATTCCACTGCTTGGGCATAACGCTTTTTCTCGCTGGCCGCCAGTCCCAAATTGTAAAGCACCGCTGTAGGGTCAGGGCTCAGCGGCAGCGCGCTTCGCCACAAGCTCTCAGCCTTGTCCAAGTCGCCCCGATGCCAGTAAACATTACCCAGATTGTATAGCATGGCGTAGGAATCAGGCGAGAGTTCGAGGGACCGGCTGTACAACACGAAATCATTCTTCCAGTCGCGGTTGCGGATGACGGTGCGAGCGGCGTAAAGGCCGCCCAGCGCCACGCCGGCCAGCACAAGCGCGCGCTTCTGCGCGGGATGCGGCGCTGCGCGGGACCACAGCTTCGACGCGCTCAGGCCCACCAGCCATGCGACGCCGACGGATGGCAGATAAAGGTAACGTTCGGTGAAAACGTTGTCCCCCACCCAGTGGGCGTTGAGGACGGGAGCCAGGGTGGCGAGAAACCATACCATCCCAAAGGAAGCTAAGCGGAGGCTGCGCTCGCGGCTGCGCCCGTAAAATAAGACAAAGCCGCCGAGCGCTAGAAGAATCGCCAGGCCGACGAGAACACGGCGATCAAACGGGCTCGAGCTTGGGTGGAAGACGTAAAAGGCGCAAAGGCGAACGGGCCAGAGGAGTTTGCCGACGTACTGGGCGACCAGCGCGATGGCGGAGAGCACGATTTGCAGAGGGGTGACTTGGCCAGCCTTCACTTTCGGCGCCCACCCTCCCAGAAAGTGGATGCGGAAAATCACGTAAGCCAAGCCGATCAGCCACAGCACATCATAACGGGCCAGCTTCTGCGAGGTACTGGTTTCAGCGCGGTCTTCGCGGCAGAAGTGCTCATAGACAGTGGCCAGGGCCGGCAGAGTCATCGCCTGCTCCTTCGAGAGCAAGGCAAGAAGAAAGGCGCCCGCCATCGCGGCCAGCCGGGACTCCGAACGCCCGCCTCCCGGCCTAGCCACCGCCAGAAAAAGACCAAAGGTGAGGAGATAAAAGAAAGTGACCTCGAGGTCTGTCACCGCAGCAATCCAGGCCACCGACTCGGTGTGAATGGGATGCAGGGCAAAAAAGGCGCCGGCACCAAGGCCCGACACGCGGTCCCCGGTCAGGCGCTCGGTGAGCAGAAAGACGAGGCAAACCGCGAGCACGTGTAGCAAAAGGCTGACGAGGTGGAACCCGTAAGCCCGCATCCCGAAGACCTTATAACAGAGCAAGTATCCAAGCGTCATCAGCGGGCGATAGTAATTGGAGACGGTCACGCCTTGGAAAGACCAAACGTTGGTGGTGAAAATCTGCTTCAGGTACCGGAAGCTGCGGACGTAGATATTCCTAACCAACTGGTTGTCGTCGTCATAGACGAAACCATTGAACAGAATGTTGAGATAAGGCAAGCTGGCGCAGGCTACGACGGCCACGATGAGGAGGGTACGCGTGCGGTCCAGCCGGGACTTGGCCTGCGCGAACCAAGAGGGTGGGGCGGAGGTAGTCTTTCTGACTTCGGCCGCGGAGGTGGCGTCCGCTCGGCGAGCGGCTGCCCGTGACCGACGCCCTGGCGGGCGCGCAGAACTGAGAATCCTGGAGGAGGGTTTTTTCTTGGATTCCTTCTGCATTGAAATCATGGCGATCATCCCGCGCGCCGCCTGGCTCCTCAAAAGGCGGATAGATACAGTTTCACCCCGCGCATGGCGTCTCGCCCAACCCCTGTTGGAATTGTGCCTGATTCCTTTCTGCCTGTCCAATATTTGATCGGCTTCGCGGGCTGTGAAACAATACGTTTCCCCAGGAGGGGTAACACATGGGGGAAGCAAGAACCACACCAAGGCGGGTGAGAGCCGCAGCGGACAATGAGAGGGTCGTTTATAATGCGGCCAAGAGCCGCGCCGTTCAAACAATGCCAATTCATCGGAGGTCATCATGAGCACTAGCACCGCAAAGGGAGAAGCATCCGGAAGGACACAACCTACACGCCGCGAAATCTTGCAAGCACTGGGCGCCTCGAGCGCGCTGGCGCTCGCGGGAGTGACTCCGGGGGCCGCGGCCCCGCCCCAGGCTGAAGCCAGCACGCCGACCGCGAACCTACAGGCGGATGCTGCCAAGAAGTGGAAGGGGTCAGGGCTAGGCAGTCTCTATCCCTTTGTCAAGCAGGTGCAGGGGAAGGCGCTCTCGAGTCTGGCCTATCTTAAAGTTCGCCCGAAAAACCTCGAAGCCTGGAAGGCTGAGGCTCGGGCCAGAGTGTTCGATCTGTTCTTGTACCGGCCTGCGGCGTTCGACCCGATGCCCAAGGTCCTCGAGCGAGTGGACAAAGGCGATTACATCCGGGAATATCTGCGATTTCACACCACACCGGATATTGAAGTCCCGGCGTATTTTCTGATCCCCAAGCGCGCGAAGTTTCCCGTGCCCGCCGTGGTGGCGTTGCATTGCCACGGGGGATTCTACTACTGGGGCAAGGAAAAAATTGTCGAAACTGAGAACGAGCATCCCGCCTTGGTGGAGTATCGCCGGGCCTACTACGACGGCTTGAGTTATCCGGCGACCCTGGCGCGCAATGGCTACGCGGTAATCGTGATCGACATGTTTTATTTCGGGGAGAGACGTTTGATCCTGGATTCGGACCTGGAGCAGGGCATTAACGACCGCAACAAGCAGGAGCCGACCGAAACCATCAACAAACTTAATGGGCGTAATGGCGGGGCTGAAGGGTATTTTCTGCGCAACATGCTCATGTCCGGCTTCACCTGGGCAGGCGTTCTGGCTTGGGACGACATCCGCACTGTCGACTATCTCCAGACGCGGCCCGAGGTGGACCCCCACCGCATTGCCTGCGTGGGGCTTTCGGTGGGAGGCTATCGGACCAACTTTTTGGCCGGACTGGATCCCCGGATCAAAGCGGCGTGCGTGGTCGGGTGGATGACCTCTTGGCGAGACCTGGTTCCCGGATTCGAACCCAATACCATAATCTCCGGTGTTACCCCCGGCTTGCTCAAGTACCTGGATTATCCTGACGTGGGGTCGCTCACGATGCCCAACCCTCTGATGGCGGTGCATGGGTGGCGCGACGGTCTTTTCTCCACCCAGGGTGTGCTTTCCGCCTTCAGTACTTTGCGTCAGTGTTATGAAGCTATCGGCAAACCCGAACGCTTCACCACCTACACCTACGACGGGCCCCACAAGTTTCCGGCGCGCGCCCAGCAACTCATGCTGGAATGGTTTAACCGCTGGGTGTAACTCCCTGGAAGGACGCAGCAAGACGTGTATTAACACGGTCATTCCGAGCGAAGCGAGGAATCTCGCTTTGATTCTTTCTTCCACCGACCCTTAGCCCACCTCGAGCTCTGATCAACCCAACGCAGAGCGAAATTCCTCGCTCCGCTCGGAATGACATAAGGGCCGACGTAGCTTGCCGAACGTCCAAACTCGAGCGGGGGCGTTAAGACCCCGCCTTGCTCTGCCCGATGAGGAATGCCGCGAGGATGAGCACAGCGCTGCCGGCGATCATCCGGAAGAATGCGGCCCTGGTAGCTTGTCTCCATTCTGCCAACAAGACTCCCCAGGCATTTGACGTGAGAATAATCAACGCTACAAAAACCGGCCAGCCAAAGCTGTTGCCAAGCGGGCCCAGGCCGAAGGCGCTGCGGCCGTAAAGGAACACGCTGGAGATCCACAGCAAACTCATCGCGGGCACCTCAAGAGCGTCACGCGTGAGTATCCCCGCAGCGAAGACTCCTGTCGAATGTTCACGGAGGACGCGCGAGAAGCAGTACCCGGCCTGAACCACTGCCGCAGAAGAAAGGAATACGGCCCAAGCAAGATAGATTTCGACCGGAAAACCTTGCTTCCACGGGGCCCCGGCAACTTTACTGAGGAGAGCAGTCCCGTATTGAATTCCGAAATTGAGAGTGGGCGCTAAAACGCCCCCCACAATCGCAATCAAAAGTCCCAAGCGGAACCGCTTGGTACTCGAGCCGGCGGACTTGCCTTTGCTGCCTCCTGCCTGGGCGCAGAGGATGACCCCCACCACCATCAAGGCAAGCCCCAAAACGAAAAACCAATCTCCTCGGGATCGCAACCCAAATGCCCCGGCCCACAACAAGGGCAGCAACGCCCCCAGTACGATGGAAAGTCCAAGTTGGATGGCGAAGCCAAGGGCAATTCCCAGCAGGTCCACAGCGATGCCGTACAACAGGGATGCAATGCCAAACAGCACTCCCCACCCGATCAAGATCAGCCATCCCTGCAAGCCGACGCGGGTCAGAAGATCGCTCCAGCGAGGCACTGCCACCATCACAACCATCCATGGGATCACACCCATGGCCAGGAGCGAATGGAGGGTCCAGATGTGGTTGAACTTCCAGACGCGCGTGGTCTTCAAAGGGACGGCGAAACTGCCGTTTAACAGCCCCGCCAGAACTACCCCAGCCCAACTCAACATGAATTAACCTCTTCCGAGGGCATGAATGTCATTGCGAGCGCAGCGAGGAATGACACGGGCTCCGGGGCTCATCTTAGCCGTGGCGCGACCCTGGCGATGTAATCGTCGAACACCTGACGGTTATTCTCCGGGCCGACGGTAGCAACATTAGGAGAAACAAATGCCCGGAAGCTTACGCCACGTTTTGCGAGCTCTGCCGCCACTTCCGCCACCAGAGCCATGGAAATGGCAATCACCGCCAGGGTCGAGCTGGCGCCCACGGGGATGCCAGCCACCTCGACGAGAGAGTCACGCGGGGGACAGCAGTTGTCAATCACCACGTCGCTCAGGTCGGCAAGTTTCTTGCCGCTGGAGTGGGTGGCGGTGGCCATTCGAGTGTTTTCGAGCGAGGTGACCGCAACCACCTTCAGCCCTAGCCTTTTGGCGTGCAGGGCCACGTCGATTCCCGCTGCGTTCAGGCCGCCATGCGAGTAGATCACCATGGTGTCCCTCGCCTCGAACTTGAAATTGGAGAGAAAGGTGGAGACATATCCTTCCGTGCGCTCGAGCTTCAGCAGTTCGCGGACGCCGCCGGAGCCGAGCACCTGCGTCCACATCAGCCGAGCGTCCATCAAAGGATGGAAGCCGGCAAAGCTGCCGTAACGTGGGAAAACGTCCATCACCGGGATCACGGAGTGCCCGCTGCCGAACAGGTGAACCAACCCCCCTTGCGTTATCGAATCCGCGCCGCATTGCGCGGCT
>Ga0315282_10004837_pt1 | contig 23245 bp, 31 predicted proteins | sample YL17G07_20_MG_FD_203693 | JGI IMG/M metagenome (GOLD analysis project Ga0315282, IMG submission 203693) | Sediment microbial communities from Yellowstone Lake, YNP, Wyoming, USA - YL17G07_20 | ecosystem: Environmental > Aquatic > Freshwater > Lake > Sediment | place: USA: Wyoming | collected... | reverse complement strand
TTCTTCATTGATGCGAGGAGGACGCAACTGGTGAGATAGTGATGCTCCACACCATACATTGGTATGGAAGGGTGTTTCATTAACAGATCAGCAATCTTGGAAGGATCTTTCTCTTTCGTATGCTTGCAGGTTTTTCTGACCAGCTCTTCAGCTGAGGAAAGCCTACACTCTTCGCAAATGTAGTGGCCATTGCTGCACAGGTAGTCAGCTATTTCCATTTTTCCGCAATAAATGCATGTTGAATTTTGAGAGGATGCCTGTAACTTGCCTTTGCATATGAGGCAATCATAGGATTCTTCCATTTGACAGTTCCCCAACATGACTTATTGAGTGCTCTTTCCAATTTGTCGGCTTCTAGTCTGGCCGTACCATTGTTTGCGATCGTGCCTCACTTCAAGATGATATCTGGCTGCACTTCCACTGAGCACTTCACAGAGTTGGATACGATGCAATTCTTTTCAGCGATCTTCAGGAGCCTGAGAACCTTCTCCTCGCTGGAGTCTTTGACGACGATCTTGGGTCGGAGTGTTACCTTTGAGAAATGGTATATGTTTCCGATTTCACTTTCAGTCTCTCCTTTCGCTTTACACTCGTATTGAAGGAGGTTTAGTCTTGCTCTCATGGCAACCTTCAGGAAGGTCATGTGTATGCACATGTTTACGGACGCTACGAAGGCATCCTCTGGCGTGAAAATGCCTTTCTTGCCGCCGAATTCTGGTGGAGACGAGAAAAGTGCCGAATGCCCATTTCCACATTTCAGGACGCCCCCAAACTCTTTTTTCCATTCAACATAGGCTGAATACTCTGACATATAGTCTCAATAGACCTCCTGATCCCGTAGTAGATTGTATTCGCGTAGCCATATGGTAAGACTCGAGTATGGCAGTATTCGTCTGAAGAAACCAGTGGTTTACCAGGTTATCTTTCTGAAGATTAGGTCTTCTTGAGTTTACTATACTCTTTCTCGGCCTTTTTCTTCATGACCTCTAGGTATGCGCTTGCGTCGATGAGGTTAGTTTTGTCTGAAGCAGGATCCGAGAGTTGGATCTTGATGAACCATCCTTTTCCGTATGGATCAGTATTTGCGATATCTGGCGTATCCTTAAGCTCGTTGTTCACATCTACAATAGTGCCAGAGGCTGGGGAGATTATGTCCAGGTTGGCTTTGGTTGATTCAAGTGATCCCACTTCATCGAATTGTTCAACATGTTTACCGATATCAGGCAGTTCAACATAGACTATGTCGCTTACAACGTTCTGTAGAAAGTCTGTTATTCCAACTATGGCGATGTTATCTTCGATCCGAGCCCAGCAATCGTTTTCATTGTATAGAAGGTCTTTTGGGACTTTGAACGTCCACTTGTCGAGTTTGTACTCCAGGTGATCCATGGGCTTCACTGCAAGAGCCTATCGACCATGGTTGCGACTTCTTCAGCTATTTTTGTTACGAGTTGTTCTCCTTCAGAGCCTATTTCGGTTCTGGATGCTGGTTTCAAACCGTATTTCTTCAGTAGCTGCGGTAGAAACAGTTTGCCTTTGATCGATCCATTGTTTTCGGATATTATCTTGGTTGCACACCTTTCGACGCAGCCGTCCAGGATAATTGAGGGGTAGTCTCTCAAGTGATTCTTGTATTCCCCTACGTTCGCGGCCAATGAAGGAATACAGATTAGTACTGTTTTCTCTGGTCTTAGGTCTTCTACAACCTTGTACGCGACTTGTCTGGCTACTGTTCCTAGGGATTTGCCCATTCCGGTGCAGGCGACTATTGCAACCTTCTTTTCAGTCAAATATCATCACCCTGAGATTATCTCGTCGACTTTTTTCGCTGCGATCTCGCCCACGATCTGTGCCAGTTTCATTCCTTTGGGTCCTAGTTTGGTTCTTGATTCGGGCTGGAGGTCTTTGTTCTGTTCTAGAACGTCTTTCACGTTTACGATCGCCTTTATGTTTCCATTCGAGTTCTTGACTATCTTTTCACAGCATTTTTCTTCGCATCCGTCTATAACCAAGGCGGGGTTGTTCTTCACGAAGTCTATGTCTTCTTGGACGCCTCCTAGTAGCGCTGGCGTGCAGAGTAAGACTGTTTTGTCTGGTCTCAGTGTCTCTAGAAGATGGTATCCCGCATATCTGGCTACTGTTGCAAGCGGCTGATCCATACCTGTGCATACGGCTACGGCAACTTTCTTTTTCTCTTCTGACATTCTAATCTTTACCTTCCTGTACCTCTTTTATTTCTTGATTTATGGTACTCATGACCTCTTGAACAAGTTTCTCGTCTTGTGATAGTATTTTTCTTCGGGATGATGGCCTCGGAAAGTTAAGTTCTTTCACGATATCCGAGATCACTATTGAAGACTTTGCATCAACTCCACCGTATTTCTTCACGCCTACTGCAGCGCATCTTTTCTCGCAGCCATCCACGGTTACGCATGGGTTCTCCTTTGCAAAGTCTCTCTCTTCTTGGCCTCCTGCGAGGAAGAGAGGCAGACATATGGTTACCGTGTCGTCTCTCTCTTCGAGCACTCTTCTTGTCGCAACTCTGGATATGGTGCCTTCTGGTAGATCTTCTCCACTGCAGGAAATGAGGCCAATCTTTCTAGACTTTATCTTCATTTCGAGTCCTCGATTGCGTTGATTATTTTCTCGGCTACTTTTTTGGCGAGTTTTTCTCCGTCTGGTCCTATATCTAATACGGTGCCTGGTTTCAGTCGATTATTCTGTTTTAGAACATCTAGAACATTGATGTCAGCTTTGAGTTGTCCTTTGTGGTATTCGACGTTTTTCCTTGCGCATTCGGCTATGCAGCCTTCTATCGTTATGCATGGGTTGCTTCTGATCTTCTCGATAGCTTCACTGTCTTCGATTGTGAGCAGGGGAAGGCACATGGTAGCTGCTTTGTTGGGTAGTGTCTCGTCTGTTACGATGTATGCAGCTCTGCGGGCGACTGTGCCTACGGCTTTTCCTATTCCGCTGCAAGGAATGATAATGTGTTTATCCTTTGTCTCGGACATTTTTGATTAGCTCCAGTATTTCCTTCTTGATTGGAAAACTGAGTGCGTCAGGTGCGCAGACTTTGGAGCATGCTCTACAAAAAACTACGCAGTTGTTCGGGTTCTTGACTGTTAGTTTCTTGTTTGCTTTGTCGTACTCGTAGACATTGTGTGGACAGAACTTTATGCATTGTGGGTCTCCGTCGCAGAGATTGCATTTTTCGTAATCTATTCTTGGATACCATGGGATTTTGCTTCGTTGCACTCCCATGTAGGTTTCTTCTGTCAATTCAACTTGAACTCTCTAGTGCTTTCTTCACGGTTTCAAGGGCCTTCTCAGTCGTCATGTTTCTGACGTCAAGCGATATCAGATCTTTCTCTACGTCAAGTCCAGCTCTCTCGAAAGCGTCTCGGAATAGTTTCTTCTGCATTATTGGAGCGCAGCCCGCGATGAAGTATTTTCTGTCTTTTCGCAGGAAATCTTGGAAGAATCTGTCTCCATCTTCGTCGCAGAGCATGGGATGTATGAACCCATATTCGACAGGATACTCTGCTCGAATCGTGTTTATGAAATCCCACATATCCATATCTTTGAATCCTGGGCATTTACCTGTGCAAACACAGAATAGAAAACTGAGCTTTTTCTTCTCATTTGATTGTTGATTGTTGCTCATTGATCTTCTCTCCTCTGATGTTGGTTCTTTCTATCTGTAACCGCGTTGTATTCTGGTCATAATAGTCCGGCTAAGAGATTCTACAAGAGTTGAGTTGACAGAGTCAATCAACTCATAGATCGTATGTGATGTCACAGAATAGAACACCTTGTTCCCTTCCTTACGTCTTCGCAGTACTCCGCAATCAAGCAGGACTTTGAGCTGCCTTGATACTGTGGGTTGACTGAAGCCGACAGCGGGCACTATCTCGCAGGCGCATCTTTCACCCTTCCTCAGAAGGTCTAGAATCTTCAATCTGCTTGGGTCGCCAAGAGCTTTGAAGACGGTGGACTTGAAGTTGGTCATACTTAACTCATCCTTAGGAAGCATAGCCATTACGCTATTAAGACATATATAAATAGTTCTATTGACCTATTACGCTGTCAGCGAATAATTCGTCTGGAGAGAGATGTCTATGAAATATACGATGTGTTGCACCAGCCTTCTCAGATTCTCTCAAATGAGTCGTAAAGTACGTAACTGTCAGTATCGATCTCATGGAATACATGTGATACAACTTCCTATGCAATTCAATAGACATTGGGTCAACACCTGATAAGTGCGGGCTACTATTGGTCAAGGCTGTCGCATACATCTATGAGGTTCTTCCCCAGATCAGTGATCTTGTATATAATGAATCTACCTTCTGATTGTTGAGTGATGAGGCCTGCTGATTTGAGATTGGCAAGATGATATGAAAGCTTCGAATCTGGAACTTTCACAATAGATTTCAGCAAACACACGCAAAGAGGCGATTTGGATAGGGCGTATAGAATCGATAGCCTAATGGAATCAGAAAGGCACTGGAATATCTTACAGGTGTCTTCCAAGCGCCTGCGCTCGGGAACGTTCTCGGAGACGCTTTTCAGTCCCCCAATTCTCTTCAAATCCTCTGCCACTACGTGAGGAATTTCAACGCTTTGCATAGACACTAAAGAGCGGTGGAAGCCATATTTCAATATTTCTTGAACTCACAATCTTCAGGAAAAGATTGAAAAAAATTCATTGATTAGCTGAGAGATCTATGCGTATGCTCGGATGGAGCCACGCTTCGTCGGCCGGAGTTCAGGGACAAGGACTAGTTCAGATACCGAGGAGTTGACTGATTTGCAGGAGCAGCTTATGGTGACATGTCTGAGACATATGTCAAATGGGCAAAGGAGATGATTGAATGGTACATTGCAAGGAAGTGCTGGTCGCTGATGATGAAGTGGCTTTACAGTTTTTCATCTGACCGGTTGAATGGAGGGGACTCGGAGAAAACGTTTCTGGGATTCTGGAGAAGATGCAGAAAGCTGTTCCCGCGCCATTCTAATTGGGGCTCGTGTCTGCGTAACACTAAGTGCGCCTAGATTCTCCTGATCTGATGCGCCGGTATTTCTCTGTATCTGGTGGAACACTTCCGTCCTATGGCATGGTTTCTTGTGGATGCCCATTTTAGCAATGGGATGATTGCTTTTCTCAGCTCGGCACCATCTCTGGTCAGAGAGTACTCGACCTTTGGAGGTATCTCATTGAAGCTTTCTCTCCTGACTAGTCTCTCTTTCTGAAGTTCTTTCAAAGTCTCAGTGAGGGTTGTTGGGCTAATCCCCTTGAGTTCATCGATCATCTGGCTGAACCTCGCTTTTTCACGGTTTCCAATGGCATTGATCACGAGTAGAGTCCACTTCTTGCCTATCGTGTCTATGATGCCTTCCAACGGGCAAAGACAGACAGGCTCTGCGTGATTGCTACACTCGGACATAGTTGCTACGCGCCTACATACTTCATAGTTAAAATACTCCAATTATTGTATTAAGTTTTAGGTCGTGAGAAATATGTGCCACGAATGTATGCCTAGGCATTCTATGCGAGGGATAGGACACCGTGGATGCAAGTTTAGACAGTTCCTATCGCCCAAGGAAGAGATTGAACTTCTAGAGGAATACGAAAAGGAACTGCAGAGAGAGATAGCTGGAGTAGATGGGAGAATCAAAGAGCTAAGAGAGAAGTGATAGGCAAACCTCCATAGCCGTACTTGAATTCGGCAGTTCCATCCGGGTCCCTACTGCTTCATTCGCGTGTGTCTTAAGAACCACGCGGAAAGAGGAAACGCTTGATGAGAAATGTAATAGATGCAGTGAATCTGACGAAACAGTATGGTTCTGTCAAGGCGGTTGACCATGTCAGCTTCCATGTAGAGGATGGAGAGTTCTTCGGATTCCTCGGCCCCAACGGTGCAGGAAAGACAACTACAATCCGCATGTTAACAGGAGTGATTAAACCTGACTCCGGCACAGCGTCTATTATGGGCCATGACATTCGAAAAGAACCCCTCAAAGCAAAACAGGTGCTGGGAATCCTACCTGAAATGGCTAACGCCTACGTCGACTTGACAGCATGGCAGAATCTCATGTTCCAAAGCGAGCTCTACGGCGTATCCAAGAAGGCGAAAGAGGAGCATGCTGTGGAGCTTCTGAAGAAACTTGGGCTCTATGACAGAAAGGTTCAGCCGGTCAAGGGATTCTCTAAAGGGATGAAGCAAAGACTTCTTGTCTGCATGGCTCTGGTGAATGATCCTCGAATCTTGGTTCTGGACGAGCCTACAACAGGCCTAGATGTGCAAAGCGCTAGGTTGATCAGGGAGATGCTGCAAGACCTCGCCCAAACGGGAGTTACGATCTTTCTGACTACCCACAACATGGAAGAGGCAAACCAGCTCTGCGATCGAGTCGCAATTATCAACAATGGAAAGATAGCCGCCATAGATAGACCAGAAAAACTGAGAGCGGCAACGAAGGAGCTGGAGTCGATTGAAATCGCTTTCGACAAACCCGTAGAAATCGAATCTTTAGCCAGACTTCCAAACGTCATCGACGCAAAGAAGATGGGAGATAAGATTAGACTATACACCACAGACCCAGACGATCTGATCCACCAGATAGTAGGCTACGCCAAAGCTAATGAACTGAAGTTCGTAACGCTGAACGTGTTAGCTCCAAGCTTGGAAGACGTCTTCATCAAATTGACTGAGGAAAAGTAGAGTAATGACGGCGATGCAGGACTCATCAAGCGTAATGGTTCTTGACCAGTTGAAGAGGGCTTTCGCAATCTGCAAGAAAGATATACGTGTTTACTATCTTAAGGGGCCGGTCGTAGTCTTCGGTATTCTGATTCCGCTCTTCTTGTTTGCAGCATTCTTGGTAGGCAGGAACGTGCCGCTAAGATTTCTATTGTCGAGTTTGATGTCTATGACCATTTTCTTCACAGCCACAGCGGTAGTGCCGGCGATCATGCCGTGGGAGGGGCAGGCAAGAACCTTGGAAAGGCTTGTCTCCTCTCCAGTATCTATTACAGCCATAATCCTCGGCGACGTATTGGCCTCATTCATTTTTGGCGTATTTCTCTCCTTTGTTCCATTCGCGGTGGGATTAGTGATGGGTGTGACCTTAATCAATCCTGCAACGCTTCTGATATGTGTTCCACTCGCCTCCTTCTGTTTCTCGTCGTTGGCAGCCATTTTATCCACTCGGCCGACGAATGTTCCATCGAACGTCATGATGCTTTCCACATTCGTAAAGTTCCCCTTACTGTTTGTTAGTGGAATCTTCATTCCCGTCGAGCAGTTGCCAAGTTGGAGTAGGTTAGTCGCTTCGTTCTCACCATTAACCTACTGCGCCGATTTGGCAAGATACTCGATAGAAGGAGTCAACCAATATCCCCCACTCCTCAGCATCGCGGTTCTAACGGGATTCTCCATGCTATTTTTTGCGGCGGCTGCAAAGCTACACGAGAAGAACATGCCAAGAAGACTTTAGTTCGATTCAAGAAAGGCACGAAGCGACTCCATTTCAAAACTCTTACGCATTAGCAGCCTGGTGCTTGGCAGTGGCTTGGGTACGACATTATTCATCATAAGCTAGACATGTAACTTAGGGTTGCCATATGAAGGATTTTGCCTTCAGGTCGGAGCCTTCACATCCCACCTCTAATGGCGAAGTCACTGTAGGTTTTGAAAAAGAGAGGTGCGAAGCCAAACCCTTTGTTTCTCCAAATGTGAATTATTGCGAAATCTCATCTATCTCCAATGTTACGAACTTCATCATGCTTGTGGATTTTGCAGGCGCTTGAGAACGTCGTAGGCTGGTCGAGCATCACTTCAACATTTCTTGAAATAGAAACGTTTATACGACCGCGTGGTTGTTTCAAATAAATCTGAAATATGCATTCAATGTGAAAAACCAATGGGAAAAGAAATAGATGTTGAGGTGATCGGGGTCAATCCGCCCTGCATGAGATGTGAGGCCACATGGAAGGGTGTGGAGAAGGCGGCTTCGATACTTCGATCCGAGGATGCCAATGTCTCGATGAAGAAGCTTGACGTCATGTCCAAGGATGTAATCTCGCGGTATGGTGTGCTGACGTCACCGACGATCGTGGTGAACGGAATCGTGAAGATAATGGGTCGAGTACCGGACACGAAAGAAGTTGTAACACTCCTCTACATGGTTATCGCTTGGGCAGGGAGCGTCATATTTGGCGTTCTCTATGGCGTACTCAGCGGAAGCCTCTAGGAGGTGGAAATGGTGGAAACGAAACATCTCGAGGCGACTCGTGGTGATGTTGAAGGCTCTCGACGTGAACTGTTTCAGCAGTTATACGATGAGCTGATGGGTTCTATTCGTCCGAAGACGTTTCCATTCGGAGTAAAATTCTACGCGACACTGGAAGAGAAGCCTCCTAAGACGATGCGACCCCCGCATCCGATGAATGCATGTCAGGTGACGGCGGCAACCCGCTACTATGGGCGTTCCCTCTATTTCACGTTGGAGGATATGGCGTGCGTTATTGGCGCGGCAGCCTTGGGAATGATGGATCCACCCGAGAATATGCGGTCGGGCAAGATAGCTGCCATGTTGCATGCTGACCTTGAATCGGCCAGACGATTTACCGAATTGGTTCCTCGTATCCCGTCGGGGCGTGTTAAGGCAGTTGCAACTGCGCCGCTGAACCGTTTGACATTTGACCCCGACTTGGTGGTGATTTATGGAAACACGTCGCAGGCGATGCGTATCGTGCAGGCATATCTGTGGAAGCGTGGTGGCCGCGTGAATTTTTCAACGGGTGGCGAGTACAGCCTATGTGCAGATGCGTTAGCTGACGCATACAATAAACAGGACATTTCGCTGGCGATTCCATGTTTCGGAGATCGCAAGACCGCCATGGCCCAGGATGATGAGTTGACAGTTGCTTTCCCAGCTTCGATGGCTCAGGAGATTCTGGAAGGCATTAGAGGAACGGCTCAAACAGCCGCCTATCCTACACCCTTTGACATCGGATTCCCGCGGATGCCCGACTATACGCTGACCGAATGGGCCGCAGCGTATCGAAAAAGGAAGAAGAGCGTTTGATGGCGTTCAGATGTTTTGGAGGCATGATCAATGTTGGGTAGAGAGACAATTGGACAAGCGAAAACAGGCAGAATCGATGTTACGTCCATGAACTTCAATGCATTCCACTGGATGTACCTAGACTGCGGGAGGTGAAAAGCACGATGGAACAGAAACATTGGCAAGAAGGGATGAAGACTCATGAGAACATCGTCTACGCCTGCTTCGGATGCCTCTCGAACACGGGGATCACTGCGGGTCTGGGAAGCCTTGAGGCTGTTAAGGAGCTCGGCCTTGACAAGGTTGCTGTCGGCTGTCTCGCATCGCTCCCGCTCGGCATAGCACCAGTGATTGGGAAGACCAAAGCCGCGAAGAAGATCATCACCGTAGACGGTTGTCCTTTCGAGTGCAGTAGAAAGACCGTAGAAGCGGCTGGGTTCAAGCCTTACAAGGGCTTCATGCTGGTGAGAGACATCGGCATGAGCAAGAAGGCGCTTCACGAAGACATCGGAGCAAGCCTGAAGCCGGTTATGGACTACGTTTCGCCCACGGATGTACAGAGGACCAAGGAGCTCGTCAAGAAAGCAATTCTCGAAGAATAATGAATGCCAGCGGATGTAAGTGAACAGAGATCTGACCAGATGATCAAAAGAGAGGAAACTCGAAAGCTTCTGCATACCATGCTCGATTGGAAGGGAGCAGGGAAGAAACGATCTCGGCCCCACGGTAGAAAGACTGTGGAGGCCACCAGGTTCAAACCCTACAGGCGCTTCATGCTCGCAAGGGACATTGGAATGAAGAAGAAGACAAAATACGTGAGGTAGATCAAAATACGGAACAAGACTTGCAAGAAACAAATCTAGAAAACGGGCTGGGCGCTCAGGAAGTCCAGAAGAGACTTGCAAAATACGGGTACAATGAGACTCCGGAGAAGAAAGTAAGCTTTCTCGTAAGACTTGGAAAACGCTTCTGGGGCATCGTACCATGGATGCTTGAAGCCACAGCTATCATCACGTGGCTGATGGGCAAGTATCCACAGACACTCGTTATCGTGTTCCTCCTTCTATTCAACGCCACAATGTCACTATGGCGAGAGAACAGAGCAAGAGCGGCGATGACCGCCCTGAAGCAGAGGCTAAGGATCCAGAGCAGAGTAAAAAGGGATGGAAAATGGTCAATTATCCCAGCTAGGGAACTTGTCCCCGGGGACCTCGTCAGGGTCAGAGCAGGCGACCTGTTACCAGCAGACATAGAAATCATTAACGGCTCTTTCGGCGTTGATCAGTCAGTCCTCACCGGCGAATCTATAATAGTAGAAAAGTCCGATAGAGAAGTAGCCTACTCTGGATCAGCAGTCAAGCGCGGTGAAGCCACAGGCATAGTCGTTGCCACAGGAACAAAAACTTACTTTGGAAAAACCGTTTCCCTGCTCGAACTTGCAAAACCCAAACTGCACATGGAGGAGGTAACGGTTAAAGTTGCACACCGACTTCTCATAATAGTTCTCGCATCCCTTCTAGTCGTATTTGTCTACGCGCTGTTGACAGGTTTCCCACTTGCAGTGCTGCTCCCGCTCGCAGGTGTACTCCTTGTGGCCTCTGTGCCAGTTGCAATGCCAACAATGTTCACCATGAATATGGCGCTTGGCTCGTCGGTGCTTGGCAAGCAAGGAGTCCTTGTGACGAGGCTCAGCGCAATCGAGGACGCAGCTACAATGGATGTGCTATGCATAGACAAAACAGGCACAATCACTATGAATAAACTCTTCATTGAAGAGAAAGTACCGACTAATGGATTCAGTGAAAGCGACGTCTTGTTCTATGGGGCGCTCGCATCACAGGAAGCCAATCAGGACCCTATAGACATAGCTTTTCTGGCGGCCGCGGAGGAGGCACATATTTCATTAGACAGTTACTCCCAGATGGAGTTCGTGCCGTTTGACCCCAAAACTAGAATGACAGAAGCTGCGATTCAGAAATCTGATGAAACATTCTTTGTGGGAAAGGGCTCATTCGATGCTATATGCTCTTCTTGCAATTTGTCAAATAAGGAGACGAAAGATCTACTCAAGCACGCTGAGGCGTTCTCGGCTAAAGGGCTAAGAGTAATCGCTGTCGCAAAAGGCGATGATCGGAGCAGGCTGCAGTTTGTTGGTCTCGCAGGGGTAGCCGACAGGGTGAGGGAAGACTCACGTGAGACATTAGACCGAATCCGCGATTTGGGTATATCTGCGAAAATGCTTACTGGTGATGCACTTCCGATTGCAAGAAACATCGCCCAGCAGGTAGGTCTAGGCGACAAGATAATCAGAATGTCAGAGATTGAAAAGATGCAAAGGGAGAGTCTTGACTCAACGGTCGAAGATAGCGATGGTATCGCTGAGATTTACCCTGAAGACAAGTTCACAATAGTGAAGGCTCTTCAGGACCGAGGGCATGTGGTTGGGATGACTGGTGACGGTATAAATGACGCTCCCGCTCTGAGACAGGCGGAAGTGGGAATTGCTGTGAAGAATGCAACGGACATTGCTAAAGATTCGGCAAGTGCCATACTCACTGTTGAGGGCCTCGGAGGCAAAATAGCTATGATCAAGACGGCGCGGACGATCTACCAAAGGATCTATAGCTGGGCGCTGATGATGGTTTCTAGGAAACTCAATATCGTCGGCTACATCGTTGTCATGCTGTTCCTTACTCAATACTTCATGTTGTCAATAACGAGCACGGTACTGCTACTTTTCTTGGGCGACTTCGTCTCAATGGCGATATCGACAGATAAAGTGCAGTTCTCTTTGAAACCTGATTCATTCAACATGTCGCGGCTGTTCGGAGTCAGCGGATCATTGGGGGTACTAATGACGATTGAGAGTGCATTTATGACTCTGGCTGGCTGGTCATATTTTGGGCTGAGTGGCAACGTAGATAAGATCTACACCTTCGGGTTTGCTTACTTGAATCTTGCAGGTGTATTCACCCTCATCATCGTACGTGAGCGTAATTATTTCTGGAAGTCACGGCCCAGCAATTTTCTAAGCATCACAGTCACAGCTGAAATCCTGTTTGTAATCGCGATCTCACTGTTAGGTTTCCTAGAGCTTGCTCCGCTCGGTTACATGCCAGTACTTGCAATCTTTGGCTATACTCTATTAGTGACGTTTCTGATCAACGACCCCATCAAGGTATGCCTGATCCACAAATTCAAGGACAGTCTGCGTTGATCCTGAATGATCCTTCCCAGACTGGAACGCCTCAACGGAAAAGGAGCAAATGAAGCAGATCTAGTTGCAAATGCCGTGAAAACAAGGCTGGGTAACCACGTTTCCAGAACCTTATTAAAACGGGTTTCAAAGCGAACGAAAAAATACGTGGAGGTGAATAAGATGTCACAAGAAAAAGATAGCCACCCCAAGATACTTGCGCTGTGCTACAAGGTTGCTGAACATGAAAATGTAGTCTGGGTTTGTGACGGCGCAGCGAATGTCGGTCAGATAGGACATGCGGTAGGAGTCTTACTCACAAACCTTGACAAAGCGAGGATGTGCTGTACAACAGCGGTAGCTGCTGATTCAAAGCCACATCTCGAAATCGCCGGCAAAGCCAAGAAGAACATTGTCATAAACGGATGCGCCAACAGATGCGCTTCAAAAGTCATTGAGAAAGCCGGAAAAAGAATCGACTACGAGATCGACATATCCAAATACCTGCAGAAAGTACCTACACTTGACATATTCGAGGCCGATGTCAAGAAAATATCCAAGATCATCGCCGACGAGGCGAAACTGTAGCGGGTGAGGCAAGTCTGAGAATGGCAAAGATTAACCTCCTCACAATTGCATGGTTCAAACAAAACGTTCCTAATGAACCACGATAAGTGTGGGTTTGGTTTTGGAGTTGATCGGCATAGCTACCACTGGCGGAGACGCGCCTGGAATGAATGCGGCCATAAGAGCCACAGTAAGAACAGCAGCTGCCCATAATCTGAAGATGGTAGGTTTCGAAAGGGGTTATGCAGGGCTTCTCGCCGATGAGTATAGAGTACTGGGGGTGAGAGAGGTTGGTGGCATCAGTCATATGGGAGGCACTTTTTTGAAAACCTCGAGAGCTGAAGAAATGAGAACTGAAGATGGAATCGCGAGGGCAGCCAAAGTTCTCAGGGAGCGTAGGATGGACGGTCTAGTTGTTATAGGTGGCGACGGCTCTTTCAGAGCAGCGTGCAAGCTTCATGAGGTAAGTGGCATGCCTGTTATAGGCATACCCGCGACGATTGACAATGATCTTGCGGGAACCGACGCTACCATAGGTTTCGACACGGCCGTTAATACCGCACTAGATGCTATTGACAAGATAAGGGACACAGCTACTTCTCATGAAAGAGTCTTCATAGTTGAAGTCATGGGTCGAAATAGTGGTTTCATAGCTCTGGAAGTTGGAGTTGCAGCTGGGGCAGAGGTGATACTTATCCCTGAGATAAAATGTGATGTTGAGACGATAAGTCGCAGACTCGTAGACGGCCATCGTAGAGGCAAGAAATCAGCCATAATAGTTATGGCTGAAGGAGCAGGCGACTGTACTAGCATAGCCAAGGCATTAGCGGGAAACACCGGGTTCGAGGTTAGACTTACAAGGCTGGGCCATGTACAGAGGGGAGGGCATCCCTCCGCGTATAGTAGAGTTCTGGCATGCAAAATGGGCGCAGCAAGTATTAGATTCCTTCTCGAAGGTCGCAAGAGAGATATGACTGGAATTCAGGGAGTCCATATAGTGCCAGTCGACTTAGAATATGCCTCCAAAACACCTAAAGAGATAGACGCGGGATTGTACGAGTTAGCGTTAACACTTGCCAGATAGTCCAGTTCCCATCTGCGTCGGGCTAGAAAACGCATCAAGTCATATGATCTTGAATAAGGTTGGGATCTTCTTGACAGAAGATAGTTTGCAACTACGGGCACTGAACTGTGGCTGTCGCGGCGGCTCCGAATACAGGATCTGTAGAATTCGTAAGAACAGGTAGAGCAGACCTGCACCAACCGGTATTATCCAAAGCCTAGATCCTCATGGATTCGGTCAGCAACAAAGAGTCGATTCTATTCTAATATTGATTTGCTACACGTTGAAACATAGAAAGCTTTAGCAGTTTAGCTGCATTTCGCGTTTAGTTCAGTTCAATCATGAGCGGTGGGTGACCCTTGCCCCTTGAAACTCAGATAGGAACAGGCTCACAAGATTCTCTTCACGAACCGAAACTTTCCCTCCATGCTTCTCTACATGGCTCTTGATCTCATTGATGAACTCCACATGATTTCAGAAATGGTCTAGGATCATACGTGACCTCGGGCGGTATCACTATGGGCATGACCATAACGTGAAGGAGAGTAAGCTCCGCATTCAGCTTTCTCGAGTTCACACACAACTTCAAGCTCGGCGACCTACGTGGGCTTTTCAAAGCTATTGGCCATGTTCAAACAGAGAAAGCAACTCGGATTCTTCGCATGTTGCAACACCGATGACCCTGTCGTTAGCGCCATAGTAGACGAAGATCTTTCCATCCAATCGTACAGCTCCGCATGTGAAAACAACGCCCTGCTCATATGATTCAGTAGGCTCCAGGATAGGACTCTTCCATCTCAATAGCTGTTCTGGGTTGCTCAGGTCAACGATGGCCACCCCTAGTCTATAGACGAAACTTTTGCCGACTCCATGATAGAATAGTAGCCACCCTTTCTCGGTCTTCATGGGAGGTGCACCCGCACCTATCTTCGTACGTTCCCAGTCCTCTCTTGGACTCATCACGATTCGATGATAGCTATCAGACCAGTCTTCAAGAATCTTTGAGTATGCAATCCATATATGCGGAGATATGCGGTGGTAAAGGGCATATCTATCTCCAAATCTCTCTGGAAACAACACACAATTCTTACTGTCAACGTTTGGGAAAGAGTAGACCCTTCTATGCCAGTTCCATCTATGATTCAGAAAGTCGTTGACGGGGATCGTAGTCATCCCTATCTGAGCCAGCCTCGTCTTGTCCGCTAGACACCATCGTCGCGTCTTGCCGTAAGCTGTGTAGCATACGACGTAGTTGTCACCGAATCGCGTGATTCGCGGGTCCTCGCATCCAAATTCTTCATAAGGATTTGACGGAGAAAATATTGGCGTATCTAGTCTCTCGTCTATATTGTATCCGTCTGAGCTGGAAGCGTATCCAAGTCTTGATATCCCATCTGCTCCCTGAGCCCGGTAAATAATATGCACTCTATGTCTTTCGTAGACTGCCGCACAGTTGAAGACTCTTTCCGACTCCCAGTTCTGTTCCCGTAGTGGTTTCAGAATTGGATTTCTTTCATATCGTTGAAGCATTGTGTTGTTATGCACCACATTTGGCTCTGTTACTCGTTGAAAAGTAGTGCCGAAATAGTAACACTTTCCGGAAACGATTAATTGATACCATTATCATAACGGGCCTCTATAATATTTTGTTGCTGGACAACCTACGCATTTGTTGGATCGATATCTCTTGCAGGATTTACAATCAGCTCCACAGGTAGCGACCCTCTTTTCTTTGTATGCATAGTATTGCCTAGTGTTGAGAAAGGGTTCATATTCTACTTCACTTATCGGATAGAATTCGGAGCGGAGGACGCCTTCTTGACTTCTTAGAGAGCACTTTTCTGACGATTCACTTTCAAGGGTGTTCTGATCCTCAGCTATCACAAATGCGATAAGATTGTATCCTGAGAGTGAGGTGAATACGTGGATTATTCTAGGGCATTCCCTGAACTTTTCAAGGATCTTCCTTCTCGCCTCTCCACCCTTAATCTCAAGGAAGATTAATGCGGCATATAGTTTCAATTCATTCAAATTTAGGGACGCCGAAACTCTAACAATCTTTTGCGTGGTTAGTTTGTCAATCCTTCTTTTGACCCCCATGCTTGTGTATCCAGTAGCTTTCGCCATCTCCTTTAGAGTGGCGCGGCCGTTGATTTGAAGCTGAACAATGATCTTTTTGTCTATCTCGTCCAATGATATCACAGTTTACTTTCTAAACGCAATATTGATATATTGATTAATAAATAAACTTTGTTGCAGGTTGAGAAACTTGGGAAAAAAGATTGACGTGGAAGTGATCGGCGTCAACCCACCATGCAAAAGATGCGACGCCACATGGAAGAACGTTGAAAAGGCCGCCTCAACCCTGCAAGCAGAAGGTGTAGAGGTGGAGATGAAAAAACTCGACGTCGCGTCCAAAGACGTGGTATCGAGGTACGGGCCAATCTTGCCGCCGGCTGTCGCCCTGAACGGGACGGTCAAGACGATGGGCAGAATCCCAGAGGTCAAGGAGGTTGAAACACTCCTAAGAGAGGCAGCCAAGTAGCGCTGTTAAGGCGGTTCCTATGTCAGAATTGAAGCGGGCCGTTCGAACAGTTCTTCTCATCGCGTTTATTCTTTTCGTCTTTGGAGCACTGGTCTACTCGCGGATTATGGCGTACTCTCTGGCGCCCACGATGAAGCCGGCCGATTTCCATGGCCTTCCCATATGGTATATTCCAATAGCGTATCTTATAGACTACTTCAGTCACGGCTGGGTCTGCCTCCTCTTCGCCTTCGTGGTTGCAGGTCTCATCTACGAGCTAATTCCCAAAGAAGTGATTACAAAGTACATGAGCGGCAGCAGAGTGACTGGTTACGCCCTCGCTCTCGGGATAGCCCCGTTTCTCACAGTCTGCTCCTGCACCATGGTCCCCCTGTTCGCGGGCATACTTTATGGCGGCGCAGGGATAGGCCCTGCGATAACATTTTTGTTGATGGCTCCTTCGTCTAACATCCTCGCGATACTGCTCACGGGGGATCTGCTCTACTGGGAGCTGGCAGAGGTCCGTATCGTAGTCTCAGTGGTGGTCGCACTCACAGCCGGCCTTATCATATCCAAGACACCGTGGGGCAAAGCGATCGAGAAAGAGCATCACATAAACAATCCTCAGGTGAAGTCAGCTGTGGAACTGGCGAAGCCACCTTTAGACGAGAGGCTCTGGGCAGCACTCAAGTTCGGAGGATATTTAGCTAAACAGATCCTCCCCTATTTCATCGCAGGCCTCGTCGCCGTCTCTTACGTCGAGGCATATCTTCCAGAGGATATCGTCGGCAACTATTTGACGGGTATTCAAGGAGTCCTTATCGCCTCAGTAATAGGTGGCCCCCTCTATACGCCGACCCTGGTCGAAATTGTCATCGGCAGGGGTCTGTGGAGCCTCGGCATGTCCAAAGGCGCCCTCCTCTCCTGGCTGATGGGACAGCCGTACGACGTCGCCAACGCCCTCGCGGTTTCACGGATCGCCCGGTGGAAGGTTGTCCTCACCTACATGGTCATCGCCTGGGCGGGAAGCGTGATCTTCGGGGTCCTCTACGGCGTATTGAGTGGAAGCCTCTAGGAGGTGAAGACTGTGATGGAGAAACATTGGCAGGAAAGAATGAAAGCCCATGAGAAGAAGTCGCTCCACGAAGACATCGGAGCAGACCTGAAACCGGTGATTGACTACGTGTCATCTGAAGACGTAAAGAAAACGAAACAACTTATAATCAAAGCAATTCGAGAAGGTGATTGAAAACGATATTTGCAGGCAAACTTTCCTCTTACTCAGTGAAAGCGTTAACGCCGTACATGCTCTACCTCATCGCTGCAACGATTTGAGCTATGAGCGTGACGATCGAAAAGAAATCCGGTTGTACAACTGAGGTGCTACCCGACGCTTCTTGACGCTCTTAAGCTTCTCAGGTACGGCTTAGGAAATCCTGTGTCACGTCGAATACTTGGCATTGGACTGGGCTATTGCGATGACTGTGGAATGAGTCGACTTGAACATGCCATGATGATTTGTTTGGGTAAGGCTAGGCCCAACACTCTTCGTTGCAAAGCCTACTCGTACATGTTGAGCGCTTTAATCGATCTTGGATTGAGTGCGTTCGATGTTGAGAGGCGATCATTTTATGAATATTTTTCTGAGCCCGTGACTCGAAGAGGCTTTCTCGCCGTTGTGCGTGGCATTGTAAGATATGGCGTGGCGAAGCCTCAGCTCTTGGATGCGCCCTTCCTCGTTGTATGGAACCTAACTGATGCCTGCAACCTCAGATGTAGACATTGCTATCAAAGAGCGGGATTGAAGAAGTCTGATGAACTTTCAACTCTTGAGAAACTTAGAGTGGTCGAGGAACTTGCAGATGCAGGAGTGGTTTCCATAGCCTTCTCCGGCGGCGAACCGTTGGTGGCGAAGGACTTCTTCGAAATTGCTTCGAAGGTCAAGGAGGAGGGGATGTATCTTGCAGTTGCCACAAACGGCACGTTGATCACAAGCGATATGGCAAAGAGATTGAAGTCTCTGGGAACAGATAATGTTGAGGTCAGCCTTGACTTCCCCGACGCCAAATACCATGACGATTTTCGTGGAGTCGAAGGAGCCTTTGAGAGAACGCTACAGGGGATTCAAAACTGCGTAGCAGAGGGAATTTACACTTGCATAGCAACAACAGTAACTAGATTGAACCTTCACCAGATACATAGGATAATCGAACTGGCGAAACAGTTGAAGGTTAGACGGTTCATCGCCTTCAACTTCATCCCGACCGGAAGAGGCGTGGATGCAGCCGATATCGATTTGACACCTGAACAAAGGGAACAGCTTCTCACTCGATTGTTTCATGAAAACAGCAGTGGCGGCATCGAGGTTCTGAGCACAGCCCCACAATACGCCCGTGTCAGCTTGGAATCCTCTGGAGGCGTGAATGTGGCTCCAACTCACTTCTACGTTGGTGAAGCTTCTTGGAATCTTAGGGTGTTGGCTGAGTTTATCGGTGGATGCGGCGCAGGCAGGCTCTACTGTGCCATAGAACCTAACGGAGACGTTTCGCCATGTGTATTCATGCCAGGCCTCACTGTTGGAAACCTGAGAAAAGAAGGGTTCATGAATATTTGGCATCATAGTAGCGTTCTAGCGAGTCTGCGTGACAGAGTCTCGCTTCATGGCAATTGTGGATCATGTGAATACAGGTTCATCTGTGGCGGATGTAGAGCCCGAGCTTTCGCTTACTTTAATGATGTTCTCGCGCCGGATCCTGGATGTATCCACAACAGTTCGTATCGGAAGTCGACTTCCATTCTCTCCCAGATCCATGATAATCCATCATCAACATCGCCAGAGTGTGTCACCTAAGAGAAGGCGATCAAGTGGTACATTTTCACTCAATGAATATCGAAGATGCGCTGAAGACCCTTCAGTCTTCCGTGAAGGGATTAGACGATTCAGAGGCTAGGGCAAGGCTTGAAAGATATGGACCGAACGAGTTGCGACGGGAGAAACGGGCATCACCTTTCAGAATCTTCGCTGAACAATTCAAGGAAATATTGATAATTATTCTCCTAGCCGCAACCCTTCTCTCCTTCCTCGTAGGCGAGACAGTTGATGCATTGGTCATCCTCGCCATAGTCTTCGCATGCGCCATTCTAGGCTTCACCCAAGAGTACCGAACCGAGAAGTCCCTTGAAGCCCTCAAACAGATGACGGCTCCAACAGCAACCGTGATTCGAAACGGAAGGGAAGTGCGAATTGATTCAAGAGACATCGTTCCAGGCGACGTAATTCTGATCAAAACAGGGGACAAGATCTCTGCGGACGCAAGGATCAGAGAAGAGTTCAACCTCAAGATCGACGAGGCACCATTAACGGGAGAATCCACCCCTGTAAAGAAACATGTGAAACTGGTCGCTGAAGACGCATCCGTCATGGATCGAGCAAACATCGCCTGGTCTGGCACAACGGTAACTTATGGACACGGTAAAGCCGCAGTCTTCTCAACTGGGATGGAGACGGAATTCGGAAAGATCGCAAGGATCATTCAAGCCACCACAGAGGAAGAGACACCGCTTGAGAATCGACTGGAGCACGTTGGAAAATGGCTTGGCATATCCTGCATCGCCGTCTGCGCGATCGTCGCCGGCCTCAGCATACTCCGCGGCCACCCGATCCTAGAGATGGTGATATGGGGTGTCAGCCTAGCCGTGGCAGCTGTGCCCGAGGCCTTGCCAGCGGTTGTCACAGGCGCATTGACCATCGGCGTCCAGCGAATGTCAAAACGCAACGCCATTGTCAGAAGACTTCCAGCCGTTGAAACCCTTGGATGTACAACTGCCATCTGCGCCGACAAGACAGGCACGTTAACAAAGGGCGAGATGACGGTGCGCACTATCTACCTCAATGATATGTTCATCGACGTTACGGGCACAGGCTACATGCCGAAAGGCGAATTCCTCCATGATGGAGAGACTGCTAAAGATGAAAGAATCGTGGTCCTAGCTCAAATTGGCCTCCTCTGTAACGACGCTCAACTCAAGCCCCAAAGCAACGCCTGGACCCTCATCGGAGATCCCACCGAAGGAGCGCTCGTTGCGCTGGCCAGTAAAGCAGGCTTAGACCAAGATAGGTTAAGAGACGAGCATCATCGGGTCGGCGAGGTTCCATTCAGCTCCAAGAGGAAGCGGATGACGACCATCCACTCCACGTAGAATAGTGGCTTATGCGAAGGGTGCGCCTGAAATTCTTCTCGAAAGGTGTAGTAGTATCCTAAAGGAGAGTGGTGTTTCACCGCTCACTGATCAGGAAAGAAAGGAAATATTCGCTGCTAATGAAAAGATGGCTGGTGAAGCTCTGAGAATACTCGCCGTGGCGTATCGAAATCTCCCAGTCTCAAGCGGTCCCATCGAATACACAGAGGAGTATGTAGAGCATGACTTCACGTTCGTCGGCCTTGTTGGGATGATAGACCCTCCAAGAGATGAGGCTGAGAAGGCGATTCAAACCTGCAGAAGTGCGGGCGTCAGGACGGTTATGATCACCGGAGATCACAAGCTGACGGCGTCAGCTATCGCGAAGCAGCTGGGAATTCTAGGCGAGGAAGACCGCGTCTTGACGGGGAGAGAGCTGGACAGCCTCAGTGACAACGAGCTGGAAAACCTTGCTGACAATGTTTCGGTTTACGCTCGAGTCTCGCCTGAACATAAAATGCGGATCGTCAAAGCGTTGAAGGCCAGAGGGCACATCGTGGCGATGACGGGAGACGGCGTCAACGATGCACCCGCGCTTAAGAATGCGGACATAGGCGTCGCCATGGGTATAACGGGGACAGATGTTGCCAAAGAGGCGTCGGACATGATCCTCGCCGACGACAACTTCGCATCGATCGTCTCGGCGATGGAGGAAGGCCGAGGAATCTACGACAACATCAAGAAGTATATTGCATATATGCTTTCATGCAACGTCGGCGAGATACTCATAATGTTCATTGCAGGTCTCTTGGCTTGGCCTTTACCCTTGGTCGCAGTCCAGCTCTTATGGGTTAACCTGACGACGGATGGACTTCCCGCCCTAGCGCTTGGCGTCGACCCTCCAGAACCCGACCTTATGAACCGTCCACCCCGAAGCCCACGCGAGAGCGTCTTCACACGACGGGTCAAACTGCTGATATTAGGCGTCTCCCTGATAATGGCTGTCACATTGCTGCCAACCTTCAACTGGGCCTACCAACTGAAGGGGCTTGTCTACGCGCAGACCATAGTCTTCACAACCCTCGTCATCTTCGAGATGTTCAACGCTTTCAACTGCAGGTCAGAGCGACACTCACTCTTCAAGATCGGGCTATTCTCGAATAGGTGGCTTGTAGTCGCCGTTGCGGTGTCGGTTTTGATGCAACTAGTCGTCCTCTACACACCTGCATTCGACATCCTCTTCGATACGATGCCGCTTTCCATCACAGACTGGCTCATCATCCTCCCCCTATCCTCCGCACCACTAGTCGTTGTAGAGCTGGTGAAGCTATACGCAAAAAATCGGGACGCGCAGTTGATGTGAATGACCATTCTATCTTTCTTCTAGGATCAAGCATGTGGAGGTGAATGATTTTGAATAGGAAGATTTCATTCATTGGAACCGGAGTTATGGGAGGCGCGATTCTGGAACGCCTGATCACTACAGGTTTTGTCAGTGCAGACGACGCCCTCGCATGTGACATAAATCAAGACACACTCAACCAGATCAAACGCAGGTTAAACATCAAGACTAACACGGACTGTCGCGAGGCTGTAAGATTTGGAGACGTTGTCATACTTGGAATTCTTCCCAAACAGGCACGCGAACTTTTGGAGCAAATCAGAGACTCATTGTCCGGATCAAAGATTCTCGTCTCGCTTATGGCGCTTGTCTCCACAGATTTCATTGAAGATACATTACGGTCGAGAGTCAAAGTCGCTAGGGTTATGCCTAACGTTCCGAGCCTCATCGGCGCAGGCTTCAACGTCATCTCCTTTGGACGGTACATAAGCTCTGAGGACGAGGAATGGGTTAGAAGCTTCCTTAACGTCTTGGGCGAATACAGAGAGGTGAACGAAGAGATGATGGAGGTCTACTCGATGCTTTCCGCTATGGGCCCAACATACTTCCTACCATTCGTCAATTCTCTAATCGAGTTTGGTGTGAATGAAGGGCTTTCATACGAAGCAGCCAGAAAAGCGGTGGCTCTCACCCTTCGAGGAACAGCGGAACTCGTATCCAAGGTTGATCAACCCATCGAGGACTTGAAGAATATGATTGGAACCCAACCATTGAAGACTCGTGAGCCAGAGCTGAAGGCGATCATGGAAGAAGAACTCAGCAAAACACTTCAACAAATAGGAGCAGCAAAACAGAAGGTGGCCAAGTGACGAAGCAAAGCTGATGCGTAATGGATGTCGTAAATAAAGTGTCGAGGAGCGATGTGGGCGAAGAAGAGGGAAGAAGGTACGCGATTAAGAGTTCCACTCTATGAGCAGACGACGGATTTCACATGCGGCGCATCCGCGACCCTTATGGTCTGGAGGTACTTTGACAAGACGGTTGAATTCTCTGAACAAAACGAATTCTTAATCTGGACAGAGACAGCCGGCTTACCCTTCAAATTCTCTTCGCCATATCGAATCGCAGGGTTTCTAATGAAGAAGGGGTTTGAAACCAAGCTGATAATGAGGCAAGAAGCGATTAGTGAAAGTAAAGCGTCGTTGGAATGCTGCCAGGTCGAACCTGCCGAGAGGAAGTTATTCCTCGACTTCTTCAAAGCACACAACGCGATCCTGAGAAGGCAGATCGCTTCAGCCA
>Ga0315282_10004836_pt1 | contig 23246 bp, 17 predicted proteins | sample YL17G07_20_MG_FD_203693 | JGI IMG/M metagenome (GOLD analysis project Ga0315282, IMG submission 203693) | Sediment microbial communities from Yellowstone Lake, YNP, Wyoming, USA - YL17G07_20 | ecosystem: Environmental > Aquatic > Freshwater > Lake > Sediment | place: USA: Wyoming | collected... | reverse complement strand
ATGATGCGCTGAGGCCGTTTGGCCTTCGGAAGTATCTGCCGAACCCGGAGAAGTTCAAGGGTTTCGTGCCGAAGGATCATTTGCAGACAACTGCGCTTGAGTGCTTCCACGTCGCCTTTGCGGCGATATGCGCTCTTGTGAGACTACGCGGTCGGCTCCCGGAGAACTCGTCCGAGGCCATAGGAGCCGCCGTCGATGCTATCAAGGACAAGAGGAACGAAGACATAGGAATGGCCATGGACACCAGGGGGGACATGGACGATTTTTCCCGCCCAGAAAACGCCAAGACCCCGTGGCGCGCTAACCACGAAGAGGAAATATCGGACAAGAACGCAGGCGACCTCCCGACACCCGGCGAGGATGATAGCGAAGCCTGACCGCCTGATACCCGGCGAATCCCCCCAAAATCCCTCCCAATCCCCCCTCCCCACTATTACGGGAGACCGGCAAACCCCCCGTCGCACAATTGGGGGAAACATGGAATGCCTTTCTATTCGACCTTGCAAGCCGCCGAGAAACTTGGGCTTAGTGCCGGACAATTGCTGCGGGCCGTCTGGCTGCGAAGAATCCCGCCGCCGAGCAAAGGGCCGGGCGGCGCTTATTTCTGGGAGGAGGCCGATCTAAGGCGTGCGTGCTCCTACTTCCTGCATCGTCCTCTTGAGGCCGTGCTCTCAGAACGCGCGGGGCGTGGTGAACCTTCGCCGGGGGTTGTCCGATGACTGAACCCGTTACCCTCTCGACGGGCTGCACATGCCCGAAGACGCCCGACGCCCCGGCTCCCCTGCTCTTGACGTTTGGCGAAGTGTGCCGAGAGCTGCGCCTTGGGGGACGAACCGCGCGCCGGCTGCTATCGAGCGGGCGACTGCCTGCCCCCGACTGCAACATCACCGGCGGCGCAAAGGGCCGGCGGTGGCGCAAGGACCGGCTGGCCAAGTGGATCGACTGCGGCGCGCCGAACGCCGACGCATGGGCGGCACACGTTGCGAGGGGGGGCAAGGCATGAACGCGGACCCCGTGGCGAATATCTTGCAGCATTTCCCAGACGCGCGGCAGACCGGGCCGGGGAAGTGGCAAGCCCGTTGTCCGGCGCATGATGACAAGAAACCTTCCCTGAGTATCGGCCGCGGCGAGGATGCCCGGGTGCTTCTCTACTGCCAAGCGGGGTGTGCGACTGCCGACGTTCTGCGGGCGCGGGGGCTGACCGAAAAAGACCTATTCCCTGCGAACGGGAAACCCGCCCGCAAGGGCTCGGGGCGGATCGTCGCGACATACGATTATCAGGACGCGGCCGGGACGCTGCTTTTCCAGGTTGTGCGACTCGAACCCAAGTCATTCCTCCAACGGCGGCCGGACGGTCACGGGGGCTGGATTTGGAAACTTGGGGAGACGCCGCGCGTGCTGTACCGCTTGCCCGAACTCCTGGCCGCCGACAAGAACGCATGGGTTTTCGTGGTTGAGGGGGAAAAGGACGCCGACAACCTGGCGGCGCTGGGGCTTGTCGTCACGACGAACCCCGGCGGCGCGGGCAAGTGGGGAAAGCTTACCGATGATTCCGCACTACATGGGCGGCGCGTCTGCCTGATTCCCGACGCTGACAAACTGGGCCGGAAACACGTTGACGACGTAGCACAACGGATGCACGGCAAGGCCACCGAGGTGCGGATTCTCGATTTGCAGAAAGCGTCCGAGGGGTTCAAGGGGAAGGACGCAACGGACTGGCTCGACTCTCGCGACTCGCAGACCCCGGAGGACCTCGCCGCGAAACTTGTGCGCATGGCCGACGCTGCCCCGGTCTGGACCCCGAGCGCCGACGCATTGACGGCCCCGGAAGTCATACCCGACACGACGATCACACTGGCGCGTTTTGCGGACGTGGCGGCGTCTCTGCCGAGCGTGCGTTGGTGCTGGCCGGGCTGGCTGCCCTACGGGTTGTTGACCGTGTTGGCAAGCGCGCCAGGCGAGGGCAAGAGCGGGCTGGCGCTGGAAATCGGGCGGCGGGTTCTGACGGGCGGGAACTGGCCGGACGGCTCGCCGGGGCCAGAGGCGGGGCCGATTATCTACCTCGAAACCGAGGGGGCCGCGGCGATTCTTGCGGACCGTGTCCGCGATTGGGGTATTCCGCCCGAGCGGCTCCACGTCTTCACAGTCAAGGACCCGACGCCGGGGCTGGCGACGTTGCTGCTTGACCGTGCGGCCGACTGGACGATTTTCGAGAAAGCCGTGCTCGAAACCGGCCCGGCGTTGGTGATCGTCGATTCCCTCAGCGGCGCGCACGGGGCCGACGAAAACTCTGCCGACTTGCGCGGCCTCTTGCTACAACTCGCACGGCTCACCGCGGCGTCGGGGGCGGCGTTCCTTGTGATTCACCACCTACGCAAGAAGTCGGCCCTTGAACCGGACGGCGTGACGCTTGACCGGCTGCGGGGTTCAGGCGTCATTGCACAGCTCGCGCGCATCGTTTGGGCGCTGGACCGGCCCGACCTGGCCGACGAACGGCGGCGGCTTGTCCAAGTGAAGAACAACCTTGCCCGATTCCCCGCCCCGCTGGGCCTCGAAATCGGCGAGAACGGCGTCACGTTCACCACTGACGCCCCGAGCGTGCCCCACGTCGAAACCGTTGCCGAGCGGGCGGCGCTATTCCTGCGGGATCTCTTGGCGGGCGGGCAACTTCCGGCGGCTGAGGTTTTGAAACGGGCCGAGGTGGCGGGGTTTGGCGGCTGGGCAACTCGCAAGGCGGCAAAGACCCTTGGGATTAAGTTGGGTAAGGCTGACGCTTTCCAAGGGCCGCACTACTGGACGTTGCCAACTTGGACGCCCAAAGAGGACCACTAAGACTGAGACGACTGCAAGGACTGCGAAGACTGCAAAGCTTGCAAAAGCTTGGGCCGTTTGGCGATTTGTGCAAGGTTTTGGTGTTTTTGGGGGCCTCAAGTTTGGCAGACGGGCGTTCTTGCCCAAGTGTGTGCAAGTATAGCAAGCTTGAGGGCCTCGGGGGGGCGGGTGTCTTGCCGCGTTAGTCAGCGATTGCTTGACACGCGCACACCGGCGCGGCATGATGCACCCGACGGGCAAGCCCCCAACGGAGGCGGACGATGAAAGACCTGACGGCGCAACTTGTGAAGCTGATACAGCGGGCGGAGGCTCGGGGCGTGACGAAGTACCGGATTGCCAAGGACGCCGGAATAAGCCCGGCGCAACTGACCCGGCTGACGCACGGCACGGGCGGGGTATCCGTCGATACTTTCGCCCGGCTTGCCGACGCTCTCGGCTATGCTGTGCAACTCTGCAAGAAAAAAGGCAAGTAGTATTTGACAAGTCGCAAATAGCGGGGTATGATCTGTGCAAATGCCCCGGAGTGCTAAGGGCGGAAAGGTGGTGAATCATGGCGGGAGCAATCAGGCCGACGTTCACGAAACCGATACCCGAAGGCGCGAGGCCGTGCAAGCTCAAGGACGGCTCGCCGGGCGTCAAGTACACCGACAAGCACGGCCGGGAACACGCCTGGCCCCTCAGCAAGAGCGGGCGGGGCATGATCGTCACTGAGAAACGCTGGCGGGGTTTCTACACGCTGCCCGACGGCGGGCGCGAGTGGCTCAAGGGGTTTTCCGACTATGACGCGACGGTGCAAGCGGCGGCGAAGCGCGAACGCGAGGCTGCGGGACAAAAGGCCGGGCTGATCCTTGTGACGGCGGCACACCTGGGCGCGCCCATTGACTCGCACCGCGAGGACTACGTCAAGGACCTGCGGCGCGTGGGGCGCGCTGAGGACTACTGCAAGAACACCGATACCCGGCTCAAGAGGATTTTCGACGGCTGCGAGTGGACGACGCTGACGAGCATCCGGCCCGACACGCTGACGAACTACCTGGCGCGGCTCAAGGACGGCGGCGCGGCCGATAAGACCGTCAATGACTACCTCGCAATCGCGCGGTGTTTCTGTAATTGGGCCGTGAAGCAAGCGCGGCTCGGGGCTAGCCCGCTGAAGGGCGTTGAGCGGATCGCCCTTGCCGATAAGACCTATGAGCGCCGGGCACTGACGCTGGCAGAGGTTCAGGCGCTATTGGCAACCGCCCCGCCCTATCGTCGGCTCGTGTACTTGACGGCGCTGCGGACGGGGCTGCGGTATTCGGAACTCAAGTCGCTACAGTGGCAGGACGTCCACCTTGACGACGGGCAGGGGGCGCATATCCGGCTGAGGGCCAAGGCGACGAAAGCGAAGCGCGCCGACGTGCTGCCGCTGAGGGCGGACCTTGCCGACGAACTCCGAGCGGCACGGCCCGCCGACGCGGACCCGAGCGCGGCTGTATTCCCGCGAGTGCCCTACATCACGACGTTTCACGCGGACCGCGAGGCGGCGAAGATTCCGCACCTCGACGCCCAAGGCCGGGCGGTCGATTTCCATTCCTTGCGCGTCACGTTCTGCACGATGCTTCAAATGGCGCGGACGCCCATGCGAACGGCGATGATGCTACTGAGGCACACCGACCCCCGGTTGACCATGAACACCTACATCGACACAACGTTACTCGACGGGGCCGGGGCCGTCGAATCCCTGCCCGACTTGAGCGCGGCCACCAAGGCGCAAGAGGTGCGGGCTGTGCGGACCGGAACCGACGACATACCCGAAACCTTGAACGCGGAAAGCTGTACAAAAAGTCGGGTTTTCATCGGCCAGAATGGGCTAAAATCGGCCGGAATCAATGATATGGACAAACCTTCAGGCGTTGAGCGCAAGGAATCGGGCGGCGACGTAACGCCATTGTCGATAAACGACTTGCGGCAAAAAAGAACCGCCCCGAAAACACGCTCGGGGCGGAGTGAAAAGCTACCCGGCCAGGATTCGAACCTGGAATGGGAGGACCAAAACCTCCTGTGTTGCCAGTTACACCACCGGGTAAATCAGAGCAGGGGAACAGGAGAACAGTAGAGCAGGAGAGACGCTCGAACACCCTCACCTGTTCACCTGCTCTCCTGCTCGCACACCGCCTGTTCGGTTGCTCAACTCACGACTATCACCTTCCCGATGACAATACGAGACAGGTCTCAATCCGTCTTGAAGACCGCGCCGGTCGAAGCACTGGTCACCAGGGCCGCGTAGCGGGCGAGGTAGCCGGTCTTTATGCGAGGCGCCGGTTTCCTCCATCTCTTCCGGCGTGCATCGAGTTCCTCTTTCGTCAGATTCACGTCGAGTCGGCGGTTCGGGATATCGATGGTGATCCGGTCGCCGTCCTTGACCAGGGCAATAGGGCCGCCCTCGGCGGCCTCCGGGGAGATGTGACCCACGCACAGTCCCTGCGTCCCGCCCGAGAACCTCCCGTCGGTGAGGAGTGCGACCTTCCCTGCGAGTCCCATCCCGACGATCGCACCCGTCGGCGAGAGCATCTCGGGCATGCCGGGCCCCCCTTTCGGGCCACAGTACCTTACCACGGCGACCATCCCGGGCTTCACCTTGTGAGCGAGGATCGCCTTCATCGCCGCGCTTTCACCGTCAAAGACCACTGCCCGGCCGCTGAATCGCATCATGCCCTTCCCCACGGCACTCTGCTTGATGACCGAGCCGTCCGGGGCGAGGTTGCCCCCGAGCACGGCGATGCCGCCCTCGCGGTGGTAGGGCCTGTCCAGCCGCCGGATCACCTCCTCGTTCATGATCTCGGCTGAGCGTGCGATCGACTTGATCGAAGGACCCGTGACCGTCGGGTTGTCCTTGAGCTTGGCCACGAGACGCCTCAGGACCGCCGGGATGCCGCCCGCGGACTCGAGGTCTTCCATGAAGTATTCCCCGGCAGGCAGGAGGTCCGTGATGTGGGGCGTGCGTCGGGCGATCCTGTCGAAAAGGTCCAGGCCGATGCGGACGCCGGCCTCGTGCGCGATCGCCGGGATGTGCAGTGCGGTATTCGTGGAACCGCCGAGCGCCATGTCCACGGTGATCGCGTTTTCAAAGGCGCTGCGGGTCATGATGGTCCTGGCGGTCACGTTCTTCCTGACCAGGGTCATGATGCGCTCGCCGCTCTCGTAGGCGAGACGTGTCTTCTTCGCGAAGCCCGCGAGTGCCGACGCCGACCCGGCGAGACTCATCCCCATCGCCTCGCTGACACACGCCATGGTGTTCGCGGTGTAGAGTCCCTGACACGCCCCACAGCCGGGACACGCCTCCATCGTCAGTTCTTCCAGCTCCCGTTCGGAGATTTTCCCGGCCTGTCGTCGCCCGACGGCCTCAAAGGTGTCTCGGACGAGCGAGAGTCTCCGTCCGCGCAGGTTGCCCGAGTGCATGGGACCGCCCGTCACGACGATCGAGGGGATGTCGAGCCGTGCCGCCGCCATCAGCATCCCGGGCGTGATCTTGTCACAGTTCGTCACCAGCACGAGACCATCCAGCTGGTACGCCTGGGTGATGTCTTCCACCATGTCGGCGATGAGCTCCCGGCTGGGGAGCGAATAGAACATGCCCACGTGTCCCATGGCGATCCCGTCGCAGATGCCCGGGACGCCGAAGCGGAAGGACGTCCCCCCTCCGGCGTGAATCCCCTTCTCGACGGCACGCACCAGCGATCCCAGGTGAATGTGACCCGGAATCAGGTCGGTCGTGCTGTCGGCAATCCCGACGAAGGGTTTGGCGATGCTCGACCGTGTGAGTCCCGTCGCGTAAAAGAGCGCCCGGGCGGGAGTCCGTTCGAGACCCCTCTTGGTCTTGTCACTGCGCATGGGTTTTTCCCTCATGCTGCGGCGTGTCCGTAAAGCGCGGTGGATCGACCGCGGCCGTCGTGCATCGGAACTCATTATACACGGACGAGATGCGAAGGTCAAAGGAAAGTCGTCGAAGGACCGTCGCCCGCCGCTCCTATGTCATCGAGCGGAGTTGGAAGGTCAACTGTTCGAGACGGATGGCGAGGTCCACGGAACTCTCCACGACATTGGCCGGCAGGGTGATGGAGGCGGGAGCGAAGTTGAGGACGCCGCGGATGCCCCCGGCGGCCGCCTGGGTGGCCGCCTCCTGGGCCTGGTCGGCGGGGACACAGAGGATGGCGATACGGGAGCCGGTGCGTGTCACCGTGTCGGCCAGCTCGTTCATCGGCTGGACGGTCAACTCCCCGATGCTCTTTCCGATCTTTTTCGGATCGGAATCGAACGCGCCGACGATCTGGAATCCCTGCTTGCGGAACCCCTTGTAGGAGGCAAGCGCCCTGCCCAGGTTCCCACACCCGATCAGCACCACGTCCCACACCCGGTCGGTGCCGAGGATGCGCCGGAGATCCCCGATGAGTTCCTGCACCTGATACCCCACTCCCGGATACCCGAACTGTCCGAAATAGGCGAGGTCCTTGCGGACCTGGGCGCCGGCGAGGCCAAGCAGGTTGGCCAGGTTCGACGAAGAAATCGTCTTCATGCCCTTGTCGTGGAGTCCCAGGAGTTCCCGGAGGTAGAGGGAGAGCCGGAATACGGCGGCCTTGGGGATGGAGCCAAGGTGTGCCATCGGGTCTCCTTGAGGGGTGTGCCCGAGTGAGAACGGACGCTCCGTTCAACAGAAATGCGCACTTTCGTCGGTTGGCACGTGCCGTTCGGTGCGAAACCCCAGGTGAATCATATCCCGCCGTGCATGGACTGTCAACCCTTCGACACCCCGGCCCAAGGGGCGGGGCTTGGGCGCCGCCGAATGGGTCAAGCCGGGTCCACTGACCCGTGCGTGTCGCTCGAACATCGTCTGCGAATCCCCAAAACATGAAAATCCTCACTTGACGAATGGGGAGTGCGTCTCTATGCTGATTCCGGGATGTAGAACGTCTCAGGACCCTGTGAGGACGGGCAATGGCGATAAAATTCAATTGCGATTGTGGACGCGAACTGAACGTGAAAGACGAGCTTGCCGGGAAGAAGGGGAAATGTCCGACATGCGGCCGGATTGTCGAGGTTCCGACGCCCGGGAAAGCTTACACGATCGAGGCGAAGGCCGAGGACATCGTCGTCCCCGCGGCCAAGCCGGAGGTCGAGACCAAACCCTGCATCCACTGCGGGAAGCCTCTCCCGGTGGCCGCCGTCTTTTGCACGAATTGCGGCACCCACCTCCGCACCGGCAAGAAGCAGCAAGTCGAAGGAACCACCGAGGGGGAGGAGGAGTATAACTTCTTCAAGGTCGCTCCGGACCTGCTCACCCGTCCGATGGAGGCCGTCGGCGTGATCGTGGAGGCCCCACTCTCCGTCAAGAATCTCAAGAAAGCTCTGATCTTGCTCGCCGTCGGAATGGTCTTTTTCGCCTGGGTCGTGCCGCTCAACAACGACGAGGCGATGATGTTCTGTCACAAACCCTGGGGTTCCTGGGGTTCGATAGAGGCGTTCGCCCTCGCCGTATTCCTGGGACTCGTCGTCGTCCTGACCGACGCCATCATCTGCAACATCGCCGGCTCGATGTTCGGGACCACCGGGGTGGAATTCGCCTCCATGTTCATGGCGATCCTATCGGTGCGGGCACTGGTCGGACTGGCGATGGTCCCGTTCTGGATTTACGGCATACTGCCCGGGACTCCGCTGACCCTCATCATGGCATGGTTCCCGCGTGCGATTCGACTCCTTTGGGGCACCTTTCTGATGTACTGTGTGATCCTGCGGTCGTATGAGTGCGGGGTGGTTCCGGCACTGGTGTTCGCGGCGGGCACGACGGTCGCGCAGGCCATCCTCTTCTGGCTGCCCGGTCTCATCTTCGGGATCAGACTGATCTAAAGGCGGCCTTGCCGGCGGGACTGGGTTTACTTGTTGTCGGTCGTGCCGGCTTGCGGTTGCGCGGAGGGCTGGTCTTTCCGGGCGCCGGGCGGAACCGTGGGCTTCTCATCCGGCCCCGACGGTTTGATCTCCACGGGCTTCTCCTCTTCCGGCGTGGGCAGCGGCTCGCCCGGAGCGAGCATGCTCAGGAAATGGTCGGTGTACAACCGCGCCTCGGACGGTTCACTCATGAGTCGGCGGGCCGAGCGGAACTCATCCAGGGCCTCGGCGTTCCGTCCCAGACGCCGGAGGGTGTCCGCAAGCAGATAGTTCTGCATCGCACGGTCCCAGCGGTTCTCGTCTTTTCCCGACGACGTGCGGAGCAGATCCACGAGCTTCTTCTGAAAACCAGCCTCCGTCGCGACAAGCCGCTTGAAGAGACCGACAGCCGCCGCCAGCGGAGCACCTGAGCCCATCGACCTTTCCAGGCCTGATATCGCCTCGTCGCGCCTGGCGACAAACCCGGCACGCTGGCACATCATCGCCAGGTGCAGTCTCGGCCGGTTCTGCTCCTCGGGTTTCTTCGACCCCGCAATCTTCTCTTCCATCTCCCCGATCACGTCTTCGATTCCCCTGGTGGACATCCATTCGTTGAGACGCCTGCCCAGGGGGGCGATGATCTCCAGGGGGGAACTGTATGCCACAGTGCCCGACCGGCAGGCTTCCACACGGACGCTCCACGCCGCATACTTGGTGTAGGTGGCTTCCTCTTTCGCGTTGCCGAGAGCCGCCGCACACTTCGCGGCGAGGCGAAATCGCTCCCAGCCGGGGATGTCGGTCAGGCTGTCCGTGACATTCCTGTACGTGCTCCTGGCGAGTGCGCCCAGAATCCGGCGTTTCTCCTGGTCCTTGAGCGTCGCCGGGAAATTCAGCCGGGAGGCCGCATAATTACACCGCGGACAGACCACCAGCGTCTGCGAGAGCGTGTCACCTTGGAGGCCATGCGGACATCCGTCACTGTCCATGCCCCCTCCCTGGTCCAGGGGCTCGCCCCTGGGAACCACGAAGTGACAGCCGTCCACCGGGCAGGTGACCTCCTCAGGTACCGGGGCCTGTCCAAGTGCCGGAGTCGCCAGAAGCAGCACCCACGCCATGGAGCCAAGAGCTCTGTGCATCGGTTTCACTCCTCGTCTCGGGGCGTGCCAAACGCGATACCTTGAGTTTGGGAACCCCTCAATCGCCCTGGAGCCAGTTGATGAGGAACTCACACATCTTGCGGATATCGGGGCGCACCTGTTCCGAGCCGATCACCTTCTTGTAAAGCGTGACCGCCTCGGCGTTCTTTCCCAGCCGACGGGTCATATCGGCGACGAGGTAGAGATAGACGTGCCTCTCCTCGGGATTCGCGAGCCCTTTCTCCAGTGCCACGTTGAAGGAGGCGATGGCGCGTTCCTGGTAGAGGGCCTCGGCGGCGAAGGCTTTCTTCAGCGCCGCCAGCCGCGAGGTCTCGTCCTGACTCAGTTTCATCTCCTCCAGCTTCTTGAGATGCGCGTCCCGTCGTTTGACGTCCCCCGCGCGCTGCGACCCCAGAACCAGCCGAAATGTCTCCTCGATGATCTTCTGAGGGTCCTTCTCCTCCTTCAGGTCCGCCTCCATCGCATCCAACTGCTCGAAGGACGACATGGGATCGCCGAGGGCAAGATGCAGATCACTCATCACCGCCTGTCTAGCGGCCCACGCCGCCCGCAACCACAGGTTCCCCATGAGCGGAGGATGGTCGTTCTTGACGATGCCCGAGACCGCGGCCAGCTCCCAACGCTGACCGCCGGACAATTCGTCCGCCGTTTTCGCCTCCGCGTGATCCTGACGCCATTTCTTCAGAACCGTCTCGAGCGACTTCTTCACCGCCTCGGGAAGCGCGTCATTGAAGAATTCGTTCCGCGAGGCGTAGAAACACTTGGGACACACCTGGACCTCGTACGGAAGCCCCGGGGTCCCCTTGGGCCACGAGCAGAAGTCGCTGTCCATCCCGCCCAGTTTGTCCGTGCTCACCAGCACCCTGCCGGTAAACTTCGTCCCGTCGAGCGGGCAGGTGAACTCCTTGGGCGAAACCGTCGTCGCTGGGACCGGGGGCGCACACAGCAGACAAGCGACAAACACAAAGACAAATTCCAGGGACCGAATTCCAAATTCCAGGCAGCGACCGAATTCGACATTCCAAGTTCGGAACCTGGGGCTTGGAACCTGGTATTTCCCGCAGTATCGCATGGGATCGCCTCCGGGAAAACCGCGGACCACTTTCCCTCCAGGAGGATAGGTTGTTTTCACGCCAAAGTCAATGCTTTTCCGAGCGTTACGGCGACGGAGCCAGGGGTTTGTCCTTGACACAAGCCCCGGCGGAAAATATCTTTTTTCATCATGAAGATCGCGGTGTCAGGAAAAGGGGGAACGGGGAAGACGTCACTGGTGGCGGCGCTGGCAAAGAGCTTCGTCGACGCCGGAGATCAGGTGCTGGCCATCGACGCCGACCCGACCTCCAACCTCGCCCTAGCGTTGGGAGAGGGGTCCCCGAGCGCAAGGAATCGCGTCGGGGAGCCCCATCCCCGGCCGAACGAGATCGTACCCCTCATCCAGATGAAGGAGCTGATCGCCGAGCGTACCGGCACCGACACCAAGGCCGGGTACGGCAAATTCTTCAAGCTCAACCCGCGCGTGGACGACATACCCGACGCCTACCGGAGGACCGCCTCCGGGGTCAACTTCATCGTGCTCGGCGCGGTTCACGTCGCCGCGGGCGGGTGTTACTGCCCGGAGAACGTCTTCCTCCAGTCGCTCCTCTCACACCTCATCCTGGAACGGGACGAGGTGGTCATCATCGACATGGAGGCCGGGATCGAGCACCTCGGACGGGGGACGGTGCGCGGGATCGACGTGCTCATCGTCATGGTGGAGCCCACCCTTCGGAGCATCGAGGCGGCGAGAACCATCCACGAGCTAGCCTCCGAACTGGGCATCCGACGGATCGGCGTCGTGGGGAACAAGATCGAGACCCCCCAAACGCGATTCATTGCGTCTGGGGACCCCGCCGAGACACAGCGGGAATTCATCCGGAAATCGCTCGACACCATGGAAATCCTCGGTTTCCTCTCGCTCAACGAGCGGATCCACGAGACCGACATCACCGGCGAAGCGGTGTTCTCCAACAACCCGCGACTGCTCGACGAAGTGAACCGGATCCGCGAGGCCATCGGGCACGCTTGAGCAGCAGGGCGGTCCCAACCGGAGAGAGGACATGACTTCCCCCGGATTCGGACAGTGGCTCCTCACGGCGTTGCTCGCCCTCGGGGCGTCGGCCGCGTACGGGGGCAGTGGTCTTTGCGCCGGGCCGGAGGAGGAGGAACGCCAGAGCCAGGCGGTCCCCGAACGCGATTCCTTGCGTTCGGGGTCCCCACTGGTGGACGAAGTCTGCCGGGACGTGGCGAAACTGCGGGAGCTCGAGTTCAAGCGGCCGGTTCCGCTCAAGCTGGCCACCCGCCAAGAGGTGGAGGAGTTCGTCCTGAGTGAGATTGCCCGACAGTGGCCCAAGGAGCAGCTGGAAGCCGACGAACGGGCCTTCAAGGTCCTCGGACTTCTCCCCCAGGAATACTCACTGCACCAGGAACTCACTGCACTCTACCGCGAGCAGGTGGCCGGGCTCTACGACCCCCACGCCGGGAGGATGATGCTGGTCAAAGCGGACTCTCTGAAGGGCCTCACCAAGACACTGCTTTCGCACGAGCTGACCCATGCCCTCCAGGACCAGCACTTCGACCTCGGCCGGCTCATCGACCGGAGCGTGCACACGCTCGACCGCGACTTCACTATTGCCTGTGTGGCGGAGGGCGATACAACCGTCCTGATGATGGACTACATGATGACCAAGGGAATGGACGACCCGGCGGCACTGGCTGGTCTCCTGTCGGACGATGCCTTGGCCCAGAGCAAGAAGCTCCTGAGCGCACCTCCCCTCCTCAGAAGGATGATGCTCGATCCCTACCTGGATGGCATAGCCTTCGTGAATCATTTCCGGGGCCCCGAAACGCGATCGGATGCGTTGGGGGACCCCAGCCGGGGGTCTTGGGAACGCGTCAATCGCATCTACGACGATTTCCCGCTCTCCGCCGAGCAGGTCATGCATCCCAGGAAGTACTATCCCCGGCGGGACTTCCCGCAACGGATCGATCTGGCACGCACCTCGCTGGGTCGCGCCGGCTACGTGAGCGAACTGTGGGAGATGAAGACCGACACGACGCTCGGGGAGATCGGCGTCCTCGCACTCGTCGAAAGCTGGGGTGAACTGCTCAAGGACGAGCCACTGAAGCAATCGGCCGGAAAGGTGGCCGCCGGGTGGGACGGCGATCGGCTCGTCAGTTTCGAACATTGGCTGGACCGGAATAAGCCGGACAACAGACGGATTGTGGTCTACTGGGTTTCGACGTGGGATACGTCCGAGGACGCACGGGAAATGTCCGACGCCCTCGAAAAATGGGGAAAGAAATGGGCACGTGCCGAAACAGATAGGAAGTACAAACGGACGTTCATGCTGGAGCGGCCGGACGTCGAAGGGAAACCGGGCCTCGACGTCGTGTGTGTCCTCATCCGCCAACGCCCCGGCGGAAGCGTCACGGCACGGTCGATGCCCCCGTACACCAAGACCGTCGTGCACAAGGCCGAAGATCTCACCGGCAGGAAATAGGGAGGACTCCCCATGACCTTCACAGTGGCGGTTTCGGGAAAGGGAGGCACGGGCAAGACGACCGTCGCGGCACTCATCATCCGTGCGCTTACCGAGCAGTTCGGCGAGACGGTCCTTGCCGTGGACGCCGACCCCAACTCGACCCTGGGCATGATGTTCGGGGTCAGGGTGACGGAGACGGTGTCGGACCTCCGGGAAGACGTGGTCGAGAAGCGCGTCAAGGTGGATCCGGGCGCCAGTCGGGAGCGGCAGATTGAGATGATGATTCACGAGACGCTCGTCGAATGCGAGGGGTTCGACCTGCTGACCATGGGACGTCCTGAGGGTCCGAAGTGCTACTGTTACGTCAACCACATGCTGCGCAATTTCCTGGACGGGCTTTCGACAAGCGCACCGTTCGTCGTGATCGACAACCAGGCGGGCATGGAACATTTGAGCCGACTGACCACGAACGACGTGAATCTGCTGCTGGAAGTGGCGACACCCACGGTGGCGGACATCGTCGCGGCCCGGCGGATCGATGAACTCGTCGGAAAACTTCCCATCAAGGTGGCGCGAAAAGGTCTTGTAATCAACCGCGAACTCGACCATACTTCCGGGGTCCCCGAGCGCAATGAATCGCGTCCGGGGGCCCCCGATAAGGTCGAGAAACCCCTCGGGGGTCCCCAAACGCAATTCCGCGCGTTTGGGGTCCCCGCTCGGGGCCTTGAGCGTGTCGAAAGGCTGATCGCCGAAGGGAGACTCGAACTCCTCGGGCGCATTCCGCTCAGCGAGACCATCGCCGGGCTTTCCGCCGAGGGCAAGCCCATTACGAAGCTCTCCCTGGATGACCCGGCCGCAAAGGCGGTCACCGAAATCGTGAAACGCTGCGTGCTGGGGAAGGGAAATACCAAGACCCGAATTCCAGATTCCAAACCCGGAGGTGCGTAAATTGAAGAGGGCGAATCCCAAACGACAAACTGCACGTTCCAAACTTTGGTTTTGGTTATGGGTCATTGGAATTTGGTGCTTAATGGACGTGGCCCGGGCGGCGGAGCCCGTCGACGAACTGGCGGGCGAGCCGCCAAACCTGAAACCGCGGCGGGCGATCGTCCTCAGCATGGAGGACGCGGTCAAACTCACCCTCCAGAACAGCGTGGACATCAAGATAGACCGCATCGCCCCCCTGACGAGCGCCGCGGACATCCAAAGGGCCATAGCCAGGTTCGACTGGACGTTCGTCAGCTCCTACTCCGGAACCCACTCGGTCCTTCCGAGCTCCTCGGCCCTTGCGGGCGCCACCGACGTCAGATCCGACACCATGAGCGCCAAGGCCGGGTTCCGCAAAGACCTGGTCACCGGCGGAAGAATCGAACCCAACGTCCAGTGGAACCGGAGCAAGACCAACTCCGCCTTTGCCACGATCAATCCCTCTTACACGACCGACGCGTTCATCACCATCAGCCAGCCGCTCCTGAGAAACGCCGGCATCGCGGTGAACATGAGCGACATCCACCTCGCCCGCAACAACGCCGCCATCGCCCGACACACCTTCAAGCAGAACGTCATCTCCACCCTCGCCGACATGCAGGGCACCTACTGGGACCTCGTGTTCGCCATCGAGGACCTGGACGTGAAGAAGAAGTCGCTGCGGCTCACCAAGGACACGCTCGAACAGACGCGGGCCCAGGTGGAAGCGGGACTTCTGGCCCCGATCGAGATCACGCGCGTTCGGGCGGACGTCGCCAGCCAGGAGGAAGTCATCCTCACGGCACAGAAGAACGTCGAAGACAAGGAAGACCTGCTCCGGCGGTTCATCAATCAGAAGTCGAGCAAGCTCGTGGAGGACGTGGGAGTGGTTCCGCTGGAGCGCACGGCCTATCAGGTCGTCGAGCTCGAGTTGGACCGCGAAGTCCGCGACGCGCTCCTCTACCGCCCGGATTACCTCTCCGCCAGGCTGAACATCGAGAGCCGCAACATCCAACTCATCGTCGCCCGGAACGCGAGGTTCCCGACGGTCGACCTCTCCGCAACGCTCAGCCTGAACGGTCTGGGATCCACCACCACGAACAGCTTGGACCAGCTGAGCACAGGCGATTTTCCCGACTGGACCGGCACGGTGTCCGTGGAGATCCCTCTGGGAAATCGTCTGGCGAGGGCCGAGTATTTCCAGGCGCGAATGGCGAAAGTCAAGTCCCTGTGGGACCTGACGAACCTGGAGTACGATATCGTCATCAACGTGAAGCAGGGTGTCAGGCAGGTCCTGACGAACCTCAAGAACATCCGGTCCACGCGTCTGGCGAGAGAACTTGCGGAGGAGAGACTGCGGGCCGAGGAGGAGAGATTCAAGGTCGGCACCGCACTCATCCTGGACGTGCTGGACGCCCAGACGAAGCTGGCCCAGGCCGAGAGCTCGGAGCGCAAGGCCGTCGTCGACTACAACAAGTCCCTCATCTCGCTGGAGAAATTCAAGGGAACGCTTCTGGAACGCAACCGCGTCTACCTGAGCGAGGAGGCCGGTCCGCCCTGGCCCGAAGACTGAGATTCGGTCGGACCCGAGACTCTCCCGCGATGCGCGGCACACGGTGAAGAAAAAGGGAGGCCCTTCCGGGGCGTCCCTTTTCCGTTTCCCACGAGACGAGCGGGTCCCCCAAACGCGATTCATCACGTCGGGGGACCCCTGCTTTCCGGCATCCGGTCCCCGTCGGCCTGTAAGCCGACTTCTGTGCCCCTGGGTATGCCCCGTGGGGTGATGGCCATTTCTCTAGGATTCCGGTTGCCCGGAACCTCGAACGACCTACCCGGAGGTGATCAACGCGCCACAGCCATTCGGCGACGGCGCGTCAAGCGAGACGGACCGTCTCGTCCCCCCTGCTTGGTCTTTCTCCCGGTGGGGTTTGCCGGACCCCGATGTCGCCACCGGAGTCGGTGCGCTCTTGCCGCACCTTTTCACCCTTACCCTGGTGGGACAGGCATTCCTGCCTGTCAACCGGGGCGGTGTACTTTCTGTTGCACTTTCCCTGCGCCGACGGTCACCCATCGACGCGGTGGGCGTTACCCACCACCGTGTCCTGCGGAGGTCGGACTTTCCTCGTTCCCGAAAGTTCGGGACCGCGGCCACCCGGCCGGCGGGGACCGATTGCCGGAAAGCAGAAACCCGATTCGATTCTCAACTCAAAGAACAGAGCCCTGAGGTCGGAAGTCCCTCAAGACAGTAAAGTTTTCCTCGCCTCTCGGAGGGCCTTCCTGGCGAGTGCGTCGGCGGCTTGATTCTCGGCGCGCAAGACGTGCCGGACTTCGAAACGTCTCAGCAGCGAACTCAGCCTCTTGATCCGGCCGCTCAGGAACCGAAGCCCGGGGGCTTTCACCTTGTATTCCCCGCTCGACTGCCTGGTCAGGAGCTCACTGTCGCTGTAGACCACGACGGAATCCGCCCCGAGCACCAGCAGCTCTTCCAGTGCGATCAGGAGGGCGTAGTACTCCGCGACGTTGTTGGTGGCACGTCCGAGGTAATAGCCTTTCTCGTGCACCACCGTTCCGTCATCGGCGGCGGCGATGACCACGCCCGCCGCCGCCGGCCCGGGGTTTCCGGAGCACGCCCCGTCGATGTGAACGACAAAGCTCCGTTCCATCCCGCTCATTCGACCTCACCTTCGAGGAAGATCAGCCGGGCACAGTTGGGACAGTAGAGAAGTTCCTTCTTGGCCCAGAGTCGGGCAATCATCTGTCGGGTGATGCCCATGAAGCAGCCCTGACATACCCCATGCTTGACGGCGACGACCGCCTTGCCGTTCCTGCTGCGGCCGATCCGCTCGTAGCTGGCGGCCACGTTCTTGTCGAGCTGCTGGACCAGTGCCTGTCGCTCGGCCGCGAGTTCCCGGATTTCTCCGGAAAGCGCGTGGATTTCACCGGCGACGGCCGCCTCTTCGCGCCGGACGGCCTCCTGGGCTTCCTTGATCTGTCCGCGGATCACCTCGACCGCCGTCCGTGCCGTCTCGATCCGCTCCATGATCGCCAGCGCCTCATCCTCCTTCCGTGCACCGTCGGCCTGGTGTCCGCTGATCTCGTGTGCCATCGCCGCGTACTGCTTGTTGGATTTCAGGACGTTGAGCTGGCCCTTCAGCTTGTCGATTTTCTCCTGGATGACCTTGAGCTCCAGATCCTTCTTCGCGGAGTCTTTTTCGTCGGACCTGAGTCCCGTGGTCTTTTTTCCCAGCTCGGCCTCGAGTTCCGCGACGCGCTTCTTGTGCTCGTCCACCCGGAGAGACAATGCCGCCACCTTCTCCCGGTGTTCGCCCAGGCGGTCGTCGACCTCCTGCAGCACCTTGAGCGTAGCCAGAACCTGCTCCATCGTCTTTGCCATGTTTCCCCCGTAGAAATACGCTCCTATCCGATGAGTTCAGACGACCCGACCTTGAGAAAATACCACAAAAAAAGGGAGGCCGGAAGGCCTCCCTGGGAGTACCACGGGTCCCGGACGGTGGGACCCGCCTGACGGCCCACACCCGTGCACGGTGACAACCGTTCCGCATTCGGTCCCATAAGGCGCTCCACTCTCTCGGAGACCGTCGTGCCGCCGACCCCTCGACCCGGCTCGGGGTCGCGAGCCTGTCGACCGGGTTTCCGAGGTCAGACGGTGATCGTCGTCGCGCCGTCGAGGAACCCCTCGAGCTTGCGGGCGCGAATCGGATGCTGCAGCTTCCGAATGGCCTTGGCCTCGATCTGCCGCACGCGCTCCCGCGTCACCTTGAAGATCTTGCCGACCTCCTCCAGCGTGTACGTGAAGCCGCTGCCGATCCCGTAGCGCAGCTTGATGATCTCACGCTCCCGGTGCGTCAGCGTGTCCAGCACCTGCTCGATCTTGTCCTTGAGCATCTCCTGGGTCGCCGCGGTCACCGGGGATTCCGCCCCTTCGTCCTCGATGAAGTCGCCGAAGTAGCTGTCCTCGCTTTCCCCCACCGGCCGGTCCAGACTGATGGGGTGTCGGGCCATCTTCAGCACGCCGCGGGTCTCCCCTACGGACAGATTCGCCTCCTTCGCGATCTCCTCGGTCGTCGGCTCACGTCCCTTGTCCTGGACGAGCTTCTTCGAGGCGTTGCGGATCTTGCTCATGGTCTCGATCATGTGCACCGGGATGCGGATCGTCCGTGCCTGGTCGGCGATCGAGCGCGTGATCGCCTGACGAATCCACCAGGTCGCATAGGTGCTGAACTTGTACCCCCGACGGTACTCGTACATGTCCACGGCCCGCATCAGTCCGGCGTTCCCCTCCTGGATGAGGTCGAGGAACGGGAGTCCGCGGTTGCGGTATTTCTTGGCGATGGAGACCACCAGTCGCAGGTTCCCGCTGGAGAACTGTCGCTTGGCGGTTTCATAGTCCTTGAAGCGGCTTTCCATGAGCTCGATCTTCCGACGAAGCGACTGTGGGGACTCCATGACCCGCTCGTCCAGCTCCCGGAGACGCTTCTCGAGCACCGCGATGGTCCCGTTGCTGCCGTCCTTCTGACGGAGAAGATCGATCTCCTGCCGCAGGGCCATCATCTGGTCACAGGTCTTCTTGATGCCCTCCATCATCGGCATGACCTTCTTCGTGCGGAGGTTGAGCTCCTCGAGGAGTGCAACGGCTTTCTTGCGACGGGACCCGATGACCTTGCGCAGGGCCTTGCGCGCCGCGGACGAGCGTCCGTCCGAGCTCAGCGCCACGTAGTCCTGACGGTTCCGCTCGAGCATCTTCTTGATGGTGATCAGGTTGAGCGGCAGTCGCTGCGTGATCTCTTCCTTGTCCAGGTCCAGACTCTTCGTGATCTTCATCGTGCGGTCGAACGGGAGCGACCCGCCCTGCACCTCATCGAGGATATTCACCGCTTCGAGAATCGCCAGTTCCGTCTCGAGGACCTTCTGTCGGAAGCGCTTGCGCGTCACCTCGATCTTCTTGGCGAGACTGATCTCCTCCTCGCGTGTCAAGAGCGGAATCTCGCCCATCTGCTGGAGGTACATCCGCACCGGGTCGTCCACCCGCTTCTGGTGGCCGTCCTCGACGACGACCGGCTCCTCTTCCGCCGCCGCCGGCTTCCCCTCGCGCGGGTGCACCTCGACCTCGTCGACCAGCTCGATCCCCAGCTCGTCCAGCGCCATCAGGATGTTGTCGAGCTTGTCCGGTGCAATGGTCTCCTCCGGCAGCAGGTCGTTCATCTCGTCGTACGTGAGATACCCCTGCTGCTTGCCGCGATCGATCAGTGCCTTGATTCCCTGATCCAGCTTCTCCATGAAAGACGACTCCTCAATCCCGATACAGCCGAATTGCCTGGTCAATTAGGGACAGTCACCTATTATTTGTCGGCGCTACCCCCGGGTTTGGGGTCACGCTGACGCCATCGCTTGGCCTTGCGCCAAACCCACGACTCATCAGACAAATAATAGGTGACTGTCCCCAATTAATCCTAATTAATCGAACGGCTATCTCATCAGCTCCTGGTGTCGCCTGAGAAGTTCGACTTCTTTTCCCTCGTTTCCGCTCGCCCTGGCTTCGGCCAGCTCACGCCTCAGCTGCTGAATCTCACGCCGTCGTGCGTCCTCGCGCAGAACCTTGAGCGCCGCTTCGAACCGCTCCGTCTCGCTCCCCTTCTGCGAACTGTCGTGGTAGAGGTCAACCACCACCTGGGTCAGCCGGTCGTCCTCGAGCCGATCGCACACGCGGTTGACGTCCAGACTTTCCCCCGCGGCGATCGCCGCGAGGAGCGACCCGGCGACTTGCTTGAGCTCGTCGTCGGCGAAATCGTCCGCGGAGACCGCCTCCTTGAATCGCTCCGCCAGCGACTCGTCCGAAAGCATCGTCCCAAGCACTTCCCGCTGGGCGCTGACGCTGCGCGACTCTCTGGGCGTCTTCGGCTGCACCACCGCGCCCCCGCGACGCTGACGCACCAACGACCTCAACCTCGCCCGGAGCGACTCCTCCGTCACTCCCATCTCACGACAGAGCCGTCGGACCACGTTATTCCCCAGCAGCATGTCTTGCCGCAGCGGGTTGGTCTTCGCCAGTGTCTCCAGTACTTCCTCGATCGCTTCTTCCCGGTCTCTTACCCGGGAGAGGTCGTGACGGCCGGCGATCATTTCCATCTTCAGGTCAAAGACGTCCGTGGCGCCCTTGAGAGCCTCGCGAAACGCCTCGAGCCCCTTCTCGACCAGAAAGTCACAGGGGTCCTGTCCGCCCGGAAGCAGGACCACCCGGACGTCCACGTCTTCGGTCAGGAAGAGTTCGACGCTGCGCTCCGCGGCGGCCCGACCCGGGTCATCCCCATCAAACACCAGCAGCACTTCGTCGGCGTACCGCCGCAACGTTCCAACGTGCTCCGGAGTCAGTGCGGTTCCCAGCGTGGCAACAACCCAGTCGACGCCGTGCTGGTGGGCCATGAGACAGTCGGTATATCCCTCGACCACCGCGACGCGCTTTTCCCGCAGCACGCCGTCCTTGGCCACGTCCAGTCCGTAAAGACACGTGCCCTTGCTGAAGACGGAAGTCTCGGGGGAGTTGAGGTACTTCGGCGTCGAGTCATCCAGCGCCCGTCCTCCGAAGCCCAGCACACGTCCGCGGACGTCGAAGATCGGGAACATCACCCGGTTGCGGAAACGGTCGTAATGACCCGGCCCCCCCTCTCGGGGCAGGACAAGACCCGCAGCCGCAAGATCCCCCGGCTCATAGCCCTTACCGCTGCTCAGACCCAGCAAAAAATCCCACGACCCGGGCACATATCCGAGTCGGAAGTTCTTCCACGTCGACTCGTCCAGTCCTCTCGAAGAGAGGTACTCCCGCGCCGGACGACCTTCATCGGTATTCAGCAGACACCGATGAAACACCTTGGCCGCCCAGAAGTTGATTTCGAAGACGGTGTCGCGGCGGCGGTTGCGCTCCTGGAACTCGACGCGACGCTCCAACTGGATGCCGGCTCTCCGCGCCAGGAACTCCACCGCCTCCGGGAACTCCAGGCGTTCCGTCGCCATCACAAAGCTGAATACGTTCCCGCCCTTCCCGCAGCCAAAGCATTTGTAGATCTGCTTCGTGGGGCTGACCTGAAAACTCGGCGTCTTCTCGCTGTGAAACGGACACAGGGCCTTGAAATCTTTCCCGGCTCGTTTCAGCGGAACATATTCCTTGATGACGTCAATGATGTCGTTGGCCCGACGGACCTCCTCTATCTGGTCCTCGCCGAAGAATCCTGCCACAGAGCCCCCGTTTCGAGGCCGAAGCCTCTGTTTCGTGCGCTACCCTATGAATCGCCACCGCTTACAGCCACGCGCAGTAGCGCGAAAAACACGAAAGTATATACCGTCCAGCCCCCAAAGTCAACCCTTCGACTGCCTGGCCCAAGGGCCGGGGCTTGCTCAGGGTTGACCCTGAGCGGTGCGTTGGACCCCGCTCCGAGAGGGACGGACGGGGCTTGGGCACCGTCGAATGGGTCAAGTTACACAGGGTCTCCGCCTCGTCATCCCTGACGAAAAGACCTCACGGCTCGCGTCTATAAACCGTTGGTAGTAAGGGGTTTGCGGAGCGCCTTGCAGGAAGACCCCCTCCTCTTTCCCTGTTCCTCTCTTGCCGCAAGTGCATCAATGGGGCAAATATAAGGTTTATATTCTAATACCCCACAGCTCATTAGTTGTCAAATCGGGGCGCGATATTACCTCAGTTTTTGCCATGAATGTGTCCACTTTTGCGGTTTTCCGGTTGCAAATCGCCGGAAGTCAGCCTAGATTTCGAGGTGCTCAGCTGTGCCTTCTGCTTAACAGGATTGTTATATGACCATTTCGTCGCTTGAAAATCTTGCGCGTTCAATCATGGACCGCGCACGACGACTCGGTACGACCTTTGCCGACCTGCGTGTCATGCGCTCGGAGCACACCCGCGCTCAGGTACAGGACCGCCGGGCCGACCGTCTCGGATACGATGTCGCCGTGGGGGCGGGACTCCGCGTCCTTGTCGACCAGGCCTGGGGCTTCGCGGGCACCGACGACCTGCGTCCGAAGGCTTTGGAAGAAGCACTCGACAAGGCGATCTCCATGGCGCGCGCATCGAGCAGTCACGTCCTTGACAAGGGCTCCGTGGCGGCCGTAGAGGCGGTGGAGGCCGACGAGCGGGTCGAGGCGAAAATCGACCCGCGTTCCGTCCCCATCCAGCAGAAAATGGACCGATTGCTCGCCCTCGAAAAGGCCGCTCTCGACGACTGCGGCAGCATCATCGTCAACTCGCTCCTCGTCTACGCTGACGGCGTCTCTCAGGAACTGCTGGTGAACACCGCCGGGACCTGCATCGAAAAAGAGATCGTCCGGTGCTCGGTCTCGTGTCAGTTTGTGGCGAGTGACGGCCGGATTTTCCAGCGTGCGTCGGAGGCGTATGCCAATCGTGCGGGTTTCGAGCTCGCCCGGGAACTCGACCCGGCCGCGACGACGATCGTCATTGCCCGCGTCGCGGCCGCGCAGCTCAAGGCCAAGCGTCCCCCCGCAGGCAAGTTCCCCGTCGTCTTTCATCCCTCCGTGACCGGGCTCCTGATGCACGAAGCGCTCGGCCACAACGCCGAGGCCGACGCCGTCTGGGCCGGCGAATCCATCCTCGCCGGACGCATCGGGGACGCCATTGCCAGTGCCAAGGTCACGGTCCTTGACGACGCGACCTACCCGGACTCCTACGGCTCCTACCAGTTCGACAGTGAAGGCGTCCCGGGACAGAAGCGTGTCCTCATCGAGCGGGGCGTGCTCCGGAACTACCTGCACAGTCTCGAGACGGCCGACAAGTTCCACGTCGCGCCGACAGGCTCCGCCCGGGCACAGAGTTTCCTCTATCCCCCCATCG
>Ga0315282_10004835_pt1 | contig 23250 bp, 26 predicted proteins | sample YL17G07_20_MG_FD_203693 | JGI IMG/M metagenome (GOLD analysis project Ga0315282, IMG submission 203693) | Sediment microbial communities from Yellowstone Lake, YNP, Wyoming, USA - YL17G07_20 | ecosystem: Environmental > Aquatic > Freshwater > Lake > Sediment | place: USA: Wyoming | collected... | reverse complement strand
TTGCGTTTGGCAGAGAGGAGCGCGGCGTGCAACTGGGTCGCCTCGGGTTGCTGTTCGCCCTCACGTTGGTCAATTTGCTGCTGTTCTACTTTGACCAGTTCACCACGATCGTCACAGCCGTCGTGCAGCTCGTACTCTTGCTCGGGGTGAGCTACTACCGCAGCTCCGTGCTAGGCGAGCGCGCTGCCACTCGCCACAAGCAAATCCCAGGGAATGCATGAGCCCATCACAGGACCCCAAAGGCTTACCAGGCAACCCTTGGGGTCCCACGGTTACCGGGGAGGTTGTGGCGCGTCAGGCGGCTATCGTGACACCCTACCGACCAACCTCTACGAAGCCGGAGATGCGGCAGGAGCCGACGTGTCGACGGCGCATATCGCCCGGATGGTATAGATCTGCTGCTCCGGCTGCAGGTTCCACTCTGAGGCGGGCTTGTCCTTGTCGTACTGGGCGTCGTCCGACGGCTTCCACGTAGAGTAGAGGACACACAACTGGTTGCCTTTGCGAAAACCGGCGGCGGTGCCCATCGGTCCATCGGCCACGTAACGCACGTCCTCGTGCCAGCCCTGCAGGATAAGCACCTTCTTGACAGCTACTGCTGCGCTGGCCGGATCCTTAAAGTTCACGCCGGTGCCGGTCGCAATCACTTGACAGCCCTTGCCCGCGCCCTCCAGGATGGGGTCTCTGAAGTCAGCCTCTGCCGCACTGGCGGGGACGCCCAGCGCCTGGGACATGGCGTCCTTCAGCGACGTGCAGGTGGCCGCGTCTGCCGCGACCCAAACGCTCTGCGCAGCCGGGGTGGACTGGGGCGGATTCGTGGGAGTCGGCAGCGCGCCTGGCGCGCTGGTCGGCCCGGCGGTGGGTGCCGGTTGCGTGGGTGCGACGGGCGTCGGCTTTTCGCGCGTGCAGGCGCTGGCCGCAACCAGCAGGAGCAAGAGCGCAACAACAACCAGGCTGTTTGGTCTCATTCGTCTGTTCACCTTCACTCCTATTCTTTCATTGCCGGGCAGGCACACAGGACCGTGGGTTGGGGTCAACGGTTGCGTTCTCCCACACTCCACTTCAAGTATAGGCGAGCGCCAGAAGTTGTCAAACCCAAGCCAGCGAGGCTGTCACGACAGCTCTGTTGTTGCACTTTCGTGCATCACACTTGAGACTCCAGTTCTCCCAGCATTCGATCCAGCGCCTCCAGCAACTCGTGCACTTGCTCCTTCTCAATGATCAAGGGCGGCAGAAGCTGGTTCACGGACGGATCGTGGTTGGCGTAGATGGTCAGCACGCCATAGCGAAAGCCCAGCAGTGTCAACAACGGCCCGAGTGACTCGTGAGCCAGCTTGAGCCCCATCATCAGCCCACGTTGGCGCACCTCCACAAGCACCCTGGGGTGCTTCGCCTGCAGCCGGGCCAGGCCCTTCCGGAATACACTGGCTGTTTCGCGCACGTGGTCGAGGAATCCTGGCTCCTCAAGTATCCTCAGCACCTCCAGGGCAGCATAGCAACCCACCTCAGCTCCACCAAAGGTGGAGACGTGGATGAACGGGTTCTGGCGCAAGAAGGCGTCGAGGTGCTCGCGGTAGACCGTGGCGGAGATGGGATAGATGCCACCCGACAACCCCTTGGCCGTGAGCAGGATATCCGGAACCACGCCATATGTGTCAATACCCCACACTGCACCACAGCGGCCCAACCCCGTCTGCACCTCGTCCTGGATCATTACCACGCCGTGCCGGTCGCACAGATGGCGCACGCCCGCAAAGTAGTCCTCGGGCGGGATAACGATGCCCATCGTAGCCGGGATGGTTTCCAGGATCACGGCAGCCGTGTCGTCGTCTAGGGCTGCCTCCAGCGCTTCCAGGTCGCCAAAGGGCACCTGCACGAAGCCAGGCGGCATGGGGCCAAACGGCGCGCGGTACGTCTCTTCACCTGCTGCCAGCGCGAATCCGGTGTGGCCGTGGTAGCCGCCCCGCGCGGAAATCACCTTGGCACGGCGCGTGTGCGCGCGGGCCAGCTTGAGCGCCAGATCCACAGCCTCGCCGCCCCCCACGCCAAAAACGACCCGCTGCAAATCGCCCGGGCACAGCGCGGTCAGCTTCTCGGCCAGCAGTGCGCGGTGCTCGCTGACAAAGTGGTGGTTGCCGATGTCCAGCTCCTGCAGGGCCCGCTGCAGGGCCGCAATCACGCGGGGGTTGTGGTGCCCCAGGTTGAACACGCCCCCGTTGCAGTGGCAGTCGATCAGCCGCCGCTCACCGCTCACGTCCCAGACGTAGATGCCCTCGCGCTGTCCAAACACAAAATCGATGCCCACCTGCGCGAAAAAATCCACCTTGCCGCTCGACACGTGACGCGCAAAGCGCTCGGTGATCTTCTGCTTGTCGTCCTGTCCGATGAGTGACATCGCCACCTCCTCTCTTCTCACCTCTGGATCTTCTCTGGCAGTATATAAGGGTACCCTCGCCGCGCGATGCTGGTCCGCAGGAAGCGGTCCACCTTGCGCATGGCCAGGTAGAGTGACCAGATCTGGGCATCTTCGCGGTAGTAGGCGCGCACCTCAGCCTCCTCGATGGGCTTGAGTCCCAGCCCGGGCACCGAGCCGCGGAAAAAGGCGTTGGCCACGTCCAAAACCTCTGGAATCAAATCGGCCTTTTGCTCCTTGTAGAAGTTGGCCACCAGGTCCATCACGACCAGACGCGGGTCATAGTAGCGGTTGACAACGTCTTTGAGGTACAGGATGCGCAGCAGCCAGACCAGAAAGGAAGGAGCACTGCGCAGAAATAACTCGGGGTCAAGCTGTTCCGCTCCTTGCACGCGAAACAGCGGCGTGCTCGTATCAACGTACCACAGCGCCGTAGCCGGCAAGACAGCGGGGTGTTCGGGGTCAAAGCCCTCGATGGACCAGTTGGAGATCTGGCCGTCAATGGCCACCTGCACGCGTGTCTGCCGTCGGTTAAAGTCCCATAGCTTGCGCAGCTCTTCAAGCACGCGGCGCAGCAGCTCACAAACTCCCTGCGCGGTTAGCATGTGCAGAGCACGGTTGCCGATGGAGGCGTAGGGCAGCTTGCGCTGCACGATGTAGAAGACCGGACGGCCAGCATCATCCAGGAACGACGCGTAGCCGTTGGCTGGGATGCGGATGCCGATTTCCTGTTGCAGGAGACGGTCGTATTCCTCGTATACGGTCCTGTACTGCTCCATCTCCACAGCGCTGCGGAAGATGGGCAGACGCTTGAAGGCCAGGCCCTGCAGACCCTCGGCCTCGATCTCAAAGACCGTGCTGATCTCTCCATAGCCCAAGACACGCGCCGGGATCGGGCTGCGCTCTGGGTGCTGTGGATCCAGCCAACGTTCAAACTCACGCAGTCTGCTCATGTCGATCGCCAGGCCCGTCATCAGTGCACCTCCGGCCCTTCACAAACGGCTGCCCCGGCAACGGTACGCAACGAAGATAAGGGCGCGCGGTGGCTAGCCTCCAATCTTGGACGAACTTTACCATACGTCGAGCCCAGAGTGCAAACGGCCAGCGGCACGCGATGGCCGCGAAGCCAGCTTCCCGAAACAACGGCGTGGGCTTGGGGGCTTCCATGCGCTGTGCTATACTATGCCCGCGCCGCATCCAGGGAAAGGAAGACCAACGATAGTGGTTGATCGCAGCACAGCGTGCATGCCCGACCTCGTGCAAGACCTTATGCAGCAATGCACCACCGCGCTCGGACCTTTGGCTCAAGGCATTGGACGCTCGCACATCGAACCGAAGGTGTAACCGTTGTCGCTCTACCGTGTCTACTTTGAGGTAGCTGACGACGGCCTGTGCATGGCGCATGTACCAGAGCTGCCAGGCTGCACGGTGCGTGCACCCTCGCGCGAGGAGGCCCTGCGCCGCCTGCCAGATGCCATGCGCGCCTACCTCGGCTGGCTGAAAACCCACGGCGAGCCCGCTGCCACCGCCGGCCAGTCCATTGAGCTCGAAGAGGCAGGCAGCAGCACCGGCTTTGGACCTTTTGACCCCGGCAACGCCGCCGCGCTGTGGCCTACCGACCGTGAGGCCGTCTCGCCCGAGGACATGGAATCCGCCCTCCGTCGCATGGACTATGCTCGCGCAGACCTGCTGGCGCTCGTGGGTGACCTTCCCGACGGGCTGCTGGATTGGCAGCCCGACCCCGACGCGTGGCCGCTGCGCCGCGTCTTGCGCCACGTCGGCCACGCGGAAAAGTGGTACACCTCTCGCCTGTTGCCCGAGCAGCAACTGCCACCCGAGTGGGAACACGATGAGGGCATGCCTCTCCTGGACTACCTGGGAATGACGCGTCGCACAGCCGTAGCCTGCCTGCGCCAGCTCGGCCCTGCGCAACGCGCTGCGCTGGTCTACCCGGCGCTTTGGACGGAGCACCCCGAGGAAGGCTGGACATTGCGCAAGGTGCTGCGCCGCTTTCAGGAGCACGAACTCGAGCACACCGGCCAAGTACGCGAAATCCTGGCCACCTGGCGCCTCTACTACCAGGCACGCACCGCGACTGCGCGTGCGGGTTTGCTGGCGTCGTTGATCGGCCTGGACGAGGCAACGCTCACCGGGTGCCCTGTCTTTGACGACTGGACCGCCAAAGACCTGCTGGCACACGTGGCTGCGTGGGATGAGACGCACTGGGAACGTATGCAGGCCATCCTGGCGGGACGTGCCCAGGAGCTGCAGGCCGTAGACACCGATGCGCGCAACGCCGCTCTGCATATCGAGCGCCGGGACTGGCCATTAGAGCGAGTCCTCGAACGTCTGACGTGGGCGCGCGCTGCCTACCTGCAGACGCTGGCTGGCTTGTCGGACGAGGACCTGCACCGCCTGCACTCTACGCCCCTCGGCGAGGTCACGCTACGCTACTGGGCCGAGCGCCGCCCCGCGCACGACGGCATGCACACCGCTGACGTCGAGACCTGGCGCAAAGCCAACCGCCTGCGTGGCATGACCGGGCCCAAGTCACTATTGCTGGCCGAACTCGACGCCGCGCGAGAGGAGCTGCTGGCGGCCGCCGCCCTGGTGCCCGCCGCAGAACGCGCCTCGCGTCCTGTGTGCGGCGTGTGGACGCTGCAGGACATGTTGGGCCACGTTGCAGACTGGGAGCAGGTGGCCGTGGACGTGCTGCGCGAGATGGCCGCAGGGCGCAATCCTGTCATCGACATCCCGGATATGGAAGCCTGGAACCAGGACCACTGCCAGGCACGCCGCGGACAACCCTGGGAGGTGGTCTGGGCAGACCTGCACCGCATCCGCGCCGCGCTCCGCGAAACCATGCAGGGCATGCGCCAGGAAGACCTGGCACGCTCTGCCCCCAACCCGTGGGACCCCAGAGGCACGCCCTACCGCTGGGTCCGCCAGGAAGACCTGGGGCACGATCGCCACCATGCAGAGGACGTGAGGAAGGCGATGGGAGTAGCCGCGATTCACGACTGAACCGCGAATACCCGAGGCGTATGGTTGATGGGTGTGCCGCTCTACACCCTGGAGGGGCTCGACGAACCGGGTTCCGCGGTGCTCACACCGTTCGGCCCGCCACAGGTGCATCATTCCGTCCACATCGACGCGTCGTCTGAGGCGAGAGCCATTCACAAGGAGAACGGTTTGAAGCCTCAGGCTTTGACTGCTCTACCTGCACGCCCGCCCGTAGTTGGACGTCACGAGTGTCAGGTCGAGCACATCCACCACGTCATCGCCGTTCAGGTCGGCCAGGCCGTTGGCGGCCGGCGCGCCGGGGTCATAGGCCGCACTGAGCAGCGTCAAGTCCAGCAGGTTGACCGCGCCGTCAGCGTTGGCATCGCCGGGGCAAGTCCGCACGCTGGCCGTGGCCAACTCGCCCACCCGGGCAGTCTCCGTCGTCACCGTCCACGTCATTCCGTTGGTGCTGACGACGACCGTGCCGTCCAGATCGGTGCGATAGACGGCGGGCGTCACAGCCAGTAGTCGCGCTAGCGTCCCCGCGTTGGGATGCTTCTTGTACTGCTCATGGTTGACCTCGATCACCGCCACTTTGGGCTGCACCGCGGCCAGGAACGCGTTTCCCGAGGAACTGGCGCTGCCGTGGTGAGAAACCTTGAGGATTTCCGCTTCCGTCGGCAGTTGACGCTGCAGCACCTGGCGCTCGGCGGTGGTGCTGATATCCCCCGGCAGCATCACGTCCACCTGGCCATAGCTCACGCGCAGGGTCACGGAGTTGTCGTTGTCGCGATTGCTGCCTGCGTCAAGCGGCTCGGCGGGGTTGAGCACAGTGACGGACACTGGCCCCCAGGCAAAGGTCTGCCCCGCGCGAGCCACCACCGCCGGGATGGCCTTGGCGGAAATGGCTTGCGTGAACTCGTCGTAGAGGTCGCCACTGCTGGGCTGGCCGTTGTACACGACCTGCTTGACCGGAAGGTCCTGCAGAACCTGCACCAGCCCGCCCACGTGGTCGTCGTCGGGGTGCGTCAGCACCACCACCTCGAGGTCCTTTACGCCATGACTCTGCAGGTACGTCAGCACTATCGGCCCAGCGACCTCCTTACCTGCATCAATGAGGATGTCCTGCCCATCAGGCGTCTTGATCCACTCGCAATCGCCCTGACCCACGTTGAGAAAAGTAACCGTCAAGGGAGACTGGTTGGGCAACGGGGTGCGGGTGGCGGGGGCGGCTTCACCCCCAGGACCCAGCACGGTCGGCGAGGGCACCCCCGAGGGCACGGGTGTGAGACCCCCGGACGGGGACTGGGTGCAGGCGGTCGCGCACAGCGCAACCAGAGCCAAAAACAGGCACCTGACACGCATGCTAGTCTCCTGCGCCGAACCGCGGCGCACTAGAAGTCCGACCGAAAAGTGGTCTCCGGCCAGGACGCGGCACAAGTCGTAGTGCATCATCCACCGGCAGGCACAACCTGCGGTGTGGCAGATCGTCGGCTAGACTCCCCGGCCAGACTTCTAGGGGACCAGTCGGACTGCAGCGTAGACTCCGCAGAGCGTGCCCGCTCTGCATCCACGTCTCGCCTGCCAGAACTCGCGCACGACGTCCCTCCTAGCCAGTGCTGATCCCGTTCTCCAGTTCCGCCACTTGAGCCGGAAACCTCTTGGTCAACCGGTTCTTCTTCAGGTTCTCCCTGACAATCCACGCCACATCCGCATCCGGGCTGCGTGCCAGTTCGCCTAGGAAGGTAAAGCCGGGATCGGGCGCGGCCTGCACCAGGACACTGATAGAGTAGCCCAACGCCTGGCGAAGGCTTCTGAACTGCTCCGACCTGCGCTCTGCAGAGGTCCGGAGGCGGCCCAGCACCCTCCGGTGCAGCTCCAATGCGGTCGTGACGGTGGTCGCGTCGTGCAGCAGCCGGGGCTCAGCGACGCCCGCTACCACCGCGCGCATGACTAGCCAATCCTTGTCCTGTACCCAGGATTCGAGTGCGCGCAGCGTCTGGGGGCCGTGCGCTTCGATCAAGTCCTGCAGGCCCATCGCCACGCCCTCGCGCACGCGCCAGCGCGGGTCGCGGGCCAGGGCATGCAGCCGGTCCAGCGCCTGGGCAAAGCGATCCGGCAGCGCCGCACCGATGGCCGCCAGGCCACGCGTCCCGCAAAAGGAAAGGAACTCACGCGGATCGTTCATGTCCGCCACATCTGCGCCAAGCGCCACCAATTGCAGGCAGAGCGCCCACAGTGGCTCGCCGGCCTGAGTCGCCTGCTGACCCACGGCCTGTGCAAAGGCACCGGCCAGCTCCAGGTTGCCGCGGGGACCCGGCAAATTGCTCCCAGCCAGGAGGTAGTCTCCCAACAGCTCTGCGTGTGCGCTGCGTATGGACTCTCGCAGGAGAGGCGCCAGCTCCTGCCGGTACACCTCGGTCCTGCCCACTACGCAACCTCAAATTCGCGCTGCTCGCTCCATTCGCCGTCGCGGAACAACTGCACGGCCACCTTGTCCCCGGCCTTGTGGGTCTTGGGGATGAGCACTTGCACCTGGCTATCGGACCACGCCAGCAGGCCATCCTTCTTGGTGCGCAGCGCATGACCATCGAGGGTCACAAAGTTGTTGCCCTGGTCAGCTCCGAACTCCTCCCCTGTGAGCGTGATGGTTGTCCCGGGCGGCCCCTTGAGCGGCAGAACGCCATGCAGGTGGGTCTTTCGTTCCACTTCGCGCGTGACCAGCTTGTTGCCAAAGTACGTGCCCTGCGAGACGCCCATCAGCACCAGCAGCGCACCGTCCACGTCTGGCAGCGCCGAGGTGGCCTGCAGGAAAAGTTGGGAGTTGATCAGGTGCACCACGCTCAGCAAATAGATGCCCGCGCCCACCAGCGACCAGACCACCATTTGCGTCTTGACCAGGTCAGCGTCGCCCTCGGGACTGCTCGTCAGACCACCGCTTTCCTGCGGGATCAGGCCACGGGCTTTGTAGGAGATCGTGACCCCTTTGGAGCCAACTGCCGTGGCCGTGCTCAGGCCCATCAGCAGGAGCAGGTTGGCCGGAATGGAGGGCAGCGCATTGAGCGCCGACCCCAAGCCGCTGGCCAACAGGCGCGCGCCAAAGACACTGGCATAGGCAAATAGTGTGACCAGCGTCCAGGCCAGCGACTGGAACTTGGACGCGCTCAGCTTCTTCGGACCGACGGTGCTGTCGGTGATGGCCAGTGCCCAGGGGGCCCAGTCGCGAGTCGCGACAAAGCTAAAAACCCAAAACAGTGCCAAGGCCGCAGCCCCAAACAAATACGCTCCTGTCATCGCTTCACCCTCCTCAGTTCTTGCTCCGCAGACTCCTCTCCCATTCCTATTGCCAAACGACGCCCATTACTTTGTGAGGTGCCGCTCCATCCATGTGACGGTGTAGCGCGGCACCTCCTGCTTCTCAGGTTCATTGTGCGTCTCGTGGTACAGCCCGTCCCACAGCTTGAGCGTGCAGTCGCCCTGGAACGCCGCAGCGAACTCGGTGCTGCTGGAGGGGAAGGCTAAGCGGTCAGCAGTGCCGTGCACCAGCAGCAGTGGCAATGGGAACTCGGACGCATGCTCCAAGGCGTAGTGTATGGCACCGAGCAGACTGGAGGCCATGCCAAACGAGGTGCGGTCATGGACCAGCGGGTCCTGCACGTAGGCCTGCACCACGGCCGGGTCGCGGCTGATGGCGCTGGCGTCCAACCCACTGGCCAGGGAGACCGTGGGCAGCACGGGTCCCAGCAGCCGTGCCAGGGTGACCTTGACCTTTTGCGCCTCCAGGGCCGTGTGCAACCCCGAGCTGGTGGCAATCACCCCCGCCAGGTCAGGCTTGCGGCGCAAGGCATAGTTGAGCACGAGGATGGCGCCCAGACTGTGCCCGTAAAGGAAGCGCGGCCGCCCGGGAAAGCGCTGTGCGGCTTCGGCCAGCAGGTGGTCAATATCGCGCATGAAGGCTTCGAAGGAGGGGGTGTGTCCACGCGGACCTTCGGACTTGCCATGGCCGCGCAGATCGAACGTGAGCAGGGCGTACCCGGCCTGGTTGAACTCCTCGACCACGTGCGCATAGCGTCCGCTGTGCTCCCCCAAGCCATGTACCAGGCTCACCACGGCCTTGGGTGCCCCACACGACTGCCAGCCCTGGCCGTAGAGCTGCAGTCCGTCTTCCGACTTCCAGTGGAACTCCAAATGACCCATACTGCCCCTCCGCTCTTGTTCTTGGCTTTGCCAAACGCGGAACCTGCCGAGATTATATCCGTCTTTTCGCACGCGCGCAACCTGTGAAGGTCGGCACGGAATGAGTTTCCCGAAGGATTTATCGGCGGAGAACCCGGCGCAGCACATCCCTCGAGAGGATTCTCGTGGTATAATACGTGCTGCAGGCCAGGGAGCCTGCAACAGCCCTGACCCCAAGGAGCAGCGCCGATGTGCGGACGATTCGTGCTTATTAGCAGCGCGGCAGACCTGCAGCGTGCACTGCAGGCGACGCAACTCGTGATGGACCTGCGCCCCAGTTACAACATCGCGCCGCGCCAGGACGTGCTGGCAGTGGTGCGCGACGGAGACGACCGACGCATGACCTGGCTGCGCTGGGGCTTGATCCCCTTCTGGGCCAAAGACCCCAGTATCGGAGACCGACTGATAAACGCGCGCGCCGAGAGCGTCGCCAGCAAGCCCGCCTTCCGTGCAGCCTTGCGCCGACGACGTTGCCTGATCGCGGCCGATGGATTCTACGAGTGGCAGAGGCGTGGCGAGCAAAAGACGCCCATGTATATCCATCTCAAGTCGCGTCAGCCGTTTGCCTTTGCCGGGCTCTATGAGACGTGGACCTCGCTCGAGGGCGAGCGCATCGAGTCATGCGCCATCATCACCACAGGCCCCAACGAGCTGATGGCGCCCATCCACAACCGCATGCCGGTCATTCTGCTCCCCGAGGAGCACGCCCAGTGGCTGGACCCCAGCGTGCAAGGCACAGCTCTCCTGCAGCCCCTACTGCGCCCCTATCCGGCCAAGGAGATGGAGGCCTTCGAGGTCTCACGCCTGGTCAATTCGCCCCGCAACAACTCGCCCGAACTGTTGCAGCCTGTCGCGCAGGCGTGAAGACTCCTCACCCCCAACCCCTCTCTCCCCGGAAAGGCGGGGAGAGGATAGAACACGAGCAGCCGTGCGTTCGCCGTTCGCCCTCGTTCAGGCCGACCGGCTCGGCGTTGCGTAGCGCCCCGTTCGGGCCGCACGCCCGACGGGGCGGGACGGCCTTCGGCTCTCGCGACGAACGGTGCCGAGGCGGTACGGCCCGCGTGACAGGGTGCATAACGCGTAGATGGCAGCCTCTACTCGTGCACGATGGCATCGCCCACCCTCGGACGGCAGCTCTCCTCCCACTCTTCGCGCAGGATGCCCATCAGCAGCATGTCAAAACGCTGGCCGTCACGCAGCACGGCACGGCGCAGAGCGCCTTCGTGCCGGAAGCCCAGCCTCTCGTAGACGTGGACGGCGCGCACGTTGTAGGAGATTACGTCGAGAGTGAGCCGCTGTAGGTTGAGCTCCAGGAAAGCATAGCGCAACCCCAAGCGCATTGCGTCCGTGCCGCATCCTTTGTTCCAGTACGTGCGATCACCGATGCCAACGGAGATCTGGCCCGTCTGGTTGTTCCACTCGATGCTGTGCAACGCCAGGAACCCGATGAGACGATCATCATCCAGCGTGCGGATGCGGAACTCGACCGCGTTGGGCCCTGGCACACCGGGCCTTGCGAATTCGTCCCCCGGGTGCGGGCGCACCCAGTCGCTGTCCTCCAGGCGCATGTACTCGGCATCCTCGGACCAGCGCGCCATCAGCTCTGCATCCTCAGCGCGCGGTCCCGCCAGGCGCACCAGCGCCCCGCGCAGCAGCTCGTTGCCCAGTATCGTCATTTCGTCGGTCTCCTGTTACACTTGATCTGGCTGCCATAGTGGCGCATCGGGTGGACTGCCCAGGCGCACAGTCTGCTCATAGGTCACCTGAAGCTCCGGCAGCGCACAGTCGCCCGCCAGAGTCAGCGCGGCGATGCGGTCCAACTCCGCGCGCTCGCCCTCTGTCATGTCAGGCTCGTCGCGTTCCGGCAAGCCAGTGCTGCGCCAGGGCAGCAGCTCGATCTTGTTGAGCGCCCACAGGTCGCGCAGCAGGCTGTGACGCAGGTAGCCCATACCCCACCACCTGGCAAAGCCAAAGTCCGCCGGGTCGGCCCAGCCGGCGCGGCACGTCTGCCAGGCGCGTCCGGCCGTCCAGAACTGCTCAGGTGGCACGTCGCAGGGGTCAAAAGGCACGCAATAGGCCCGTCGCAGCACGTCATCGAGCTGCGCGTCGACCAGCAGCCAGCGCGCTTGCTGCGGGCTCCAGACCTCGCAGACCCAGTGGTCGATGTACCTGCCCGGCACCAGGTAGGCCGCGAACCCCGAGCGCGCGCGGGCCGCCCGCCCCTGGCGTTGCAGCATGGCGCACAGCAACGTGGCAAAGCCGTGGCAGGTGGCCACCATGCGGTTCTCCGGCGGCCGCACTACCGTCAGCGGGCGCCGGTCCAGCTCCAGGATGCGCACCAGCACGTCAGCCACGCGCTCGATCTGCATGTCCTGCTTGCGCTCGGACGAGAGCGTCACGCCGTAGCGCTCCGCCTCCAGGACGTGAATCAGGAGGCCCTGCACCACACCGCAAAGCTCGGGCAGTGCGCTGGGCAGGCTGTCCAGAGAACCAGCATGCTCGCCTGGGTCGGTCACGGGTCCTGGAAGTGCATAGTAGTGCAATGCCTGCGTGTCGAGTTGCGACAAGGAACCTCCCCTCACCCCCAACCCCTCTCCCCAAGAACGCGGGAGAAGGGAGGCCAATCGGTGTCTCCATGCCAGAATCCACGTATGCGTGGCAGAGTCAGTGCCGTGCAGACTAGCGTGGCTTGCCGACCACCGTCATGTAGATCACGCTCTCGTCCTCGCCATCGACGCCCAATAGAGCATTGGCTTCGTCGTCGTACAGCGCCGCAATGGGGCAACTGACCAGACCGAGACCCACCGCCGCCAGGGCCACGTTCTGGGCAATGTGCCCGGCGTCCAGGTAGACGTAGCGGTAGGCGCGCTGGCCGTACTTCCATTTGCAGCGCGGAAACACGGCCGTCCAGACGAAAACGACGCCCGCTCGCGCTGCCATGCCCTGGTCCAACGCGGCGTAGGCGACCTCCGTGTGGCGATCTCCGGCGCTGAGCTGCTCGAGCACATGGCTTGCCACCTCATAGTGGTACACGCCCGGATCGATCCCTTCGACCGCGTGCACGGCCAGGTACGTCTCCACCGGATACAGGGCTCCGGCCGAGGGCGCCGTGCGGAAGGCGTAGCCCTCACCCTCATGGGTGACGCCCTGCGCCGCCCACAGCAATTGCGAGAGCTGCGCCTCGGTCAGAGGCGCGTCACGGAAGCGTCGCACGCTGCGGCGCGCCGACAGCACCTGCCACAGGTCCGCGCCAACGGTGTTCTGGGGTATGCTGAGCGCCACTCGCGGAGCAAGCGAATAGCGCCTGTACATGTCTGGTTTGGTCGCCCAGTCCGGCCCGCCGCCCCCCAACTCGCCGCGCTGGTACTTGGTCTGCGCCTGGAACTGATCTCCAATTCCCGGTGGCATGTGGCCCTCCTCTGCTAGAGAACTCCGTCATCTGGAACGCCCCTCGCCCTGCGCGCACGGTGAGGCCGCTACACGGCCTTGCCGCGACCCCCGGATCCACTTGAACACCACCTGCTCAGTCCCACGACAGCCAGCACCACCGGCAGCATCAGGATGGCGCTGCCCAGCGAGGCGCTCGTGGCGATTAGGCCCGCCACGAGGGAGCCAGCGCCAGGCCGATGCTCTGGACGAAGCTCTGGATGGCCATCGAGGTGCTGCGCACTTCGGGCAGCACGATGTCCAAGACCGTGGACGCCATGTTGGACGCGGCAACTGGTACGTCACTGGGTCTCCGGCGGGAACTGCCCGGTTCGGGCGTCGGCCTTGATCAGCAACGCGTCGTTCTGTCGCACGCCAAAGCTCAAGGTCTCGCCGGCCATGTAGGCCCACGCGCCGTCGATCGCCAGCCCGCCCACGGTGTCGTTGCCTGAACCGCCCCAGGTGTGGCTCCAGTTCAGCTTGCCGTCCGGGCTGTATTGCAGTAGCACGACGTCGTTCTCGCCATTCCCATAGCTATCGGTGTGCCCCGCGATCAGGATGTTGCCCCTGCCATCTACTGCGATGGCACGCGCAGCCTCGCCCTTCGGCCCGCCCCACACGCGCTCCCACAGCAAGTTGAGCTGCTTGTCGTACTTGAGTAGAAAGATCTGGCCTCCCTGGCCGTGGCTGAGCGTCAGCCCCACCACGTACAAGTATGTGCCGTCGCTGGTCATGCCCAGCGCGTCCTCCATCAGAGCGCCACCCCAGGTCTTATGCGCTAGATAGTCACCACTGGCCTTGGAGAACTTGGCCACGTAGGCATGGCCTCCCGGAGCATAGTTCTTGCCATCAATGCGTCCACAGACATAGATCGTGTCGCCATCCACAACCATCTGTCCGTCCGCCGTGTCGTAGCCAGAGCCGCCCCAGGTCTTGACCCAGAGTAGTCTGCCTGTCATGCGGTCCAGTCTCAGGATGGCCACGTCATTGCTGGTCTGTTCGCCTGTGGTCCAGCCAGAGGCGTACAGAGCGTCGCCATCCACGACCAGGCCATCCACCTCCTGGTAGCCCCAGGGCTGACCCCAGCGGAACTCCCAGACCAGATGGCCGTCCTGCATGTCCAGCGCCACGATGGCCATATCGGCTTCCTGCAGGCCGGCAGCACGATGCGAGAGGCCGCCTACGTACACCAGCGGCGGGCCGACGGCAACCACAAAGGCCTTCTCCTGCCACTTGCCGCCCCAATGCATCTGCCACAGCTCCTTGCCGTCCGGTGTGAACTTGTATATGGCCATGTCGGTGAACAGCTCACCCACAGCTTGCTGGTGCGCGCCTAGGTAAACATCACCTGTGGAGTCAACCGCGACACCGGTGGCGAGGTCAGCCTTGGGTCCGCCACGCGTGAGGAACCAGAGCGCGGCGTCCGGCACTGCAGTGACCGCAGTCGGAGCCAGGGGAGTGCCGGCCCAAAGCGACGGCGTGGGGGCGGAGGGAGGGCGAGTTGGCGTCGCACGTGGAGCGCAGGACTGCAGGGCCAACAAGACCAGCGTCAGTGAAGCCAAAACACGTTTCATTCGTCAAACCGCCTGCGCCAGGTGGATGGCCTGCCAACCGGGCCCACAGGCGCAATCCAGAATGCTGTGAGGCTGGAAGCAGGCGCTGGCCGCGCGCCAGGCCGTCCGCAGGGGATCACCCGGCGTGCGGCCGGCCACGAGGGTCCCGTCCTTGAACGGCCCGCCATACGTTTCGGCAAAGGCATCAAGCTCAGTGCGCGTCTTTTCGCAGCCCATGGAGGGCACCTCCCTCACCCATTGCGCCGCAGCGGGTCACTCCGCTATGTGTACCTCCAGAGACTGTGCCTCGGCCTGTGCAGAGATGAGCAGTACGTTATCACGGATGTCTTCCAGGTGCGCGCGCACGGCCTCGGCCCCGATACCGGGCGGCGCGTAGACGGTGAAAAGCGCGTGCCGCGTGGCAGGCGTGATGCGCGTGCGCTGGTCGGGCCCATAGAGCACGCTGGAGATGACGCTTTGCGCGTCACGCATGTACATATCGCCGGGCTTGAGCGTCTGCACCTGGCCGTTGAGCATCACGTAGCGCTCGTTGCCGCTGGCCACGTCCAGCCGCACCACGCCCTCGATCGCCTGCAGATCGTGCCCGGCCGTGAGTAGCAGGTTCTTCAGCTCGGCCATGAACATGGCCTCCACCAGCGCCGCCACGCGCGGGATGGATTTGCCCTTGAGTGCCACGGACTCGAGCTGCAATTGCACGTGGTAGGTCTTGTCAAAGCGCTGGTAATAGGCCGCATAGGCCCGCAGGGTCGGAATGGCGCGCAGCGCGGCCTTGTCCTTCCCCGCCCAGCGCGCGCGGATCTGGCGCTCCAACTCCTCCTTGCGCTGGTCGAGCGCGTCGAGGTGCTCCGGGTTCTCCGCGTTGCGGATCACCAGCACCCCCACCGCGGCACCCGGGTATGCGGCTTTCCATTCGTCGGATACAGTGAACATGTTCCCCCCCAGCACTCGCCAAGGCGAGCCGCCGACACCGGTGGATGGAGAATAGCACACGGCATTGGGCTTGATGTCTGGGCCCTCCTATTCAACGCCTCCGAGCCTGCGCACGAGAATCAACGCTTCGTAGACTAGGTAGCCTAGCGTAACGCCCCAGGTCAGCAGTACGTATGTCATCAGCGCTAGGACCACCCGCCATGGTCTGGTCCTACCGGTCAGCAACAGAACCAGGGCCACGCACGAGCCCCAGGTGGCCAGCGTCTGGGCAGCGGCCGTGATCAAGTCGGCCCTCGCAAACCAGATCAGCGGCGTGGCGACGGCCGCTACTCCCATGCGCAGGAGGGCCAGCAGCCGCGCTCCGGGGCGCAACTGCGCGAGCCCGACCACCAGTGCAATGTCCACCAGGAAGGGCACCACGCTGGCCGCCATGTTCAGGAGCACTACTGGGATACTCATCAAAATGCCTAGCGCGAGGATTGCTGCTGACATACGGTAAGCGAATGTGCTCTGTCCGGTCAGCCTGGATCCCGTCAAGGCAGCCAGCCGCTTCCTGGCTGCAGATCGCTCTTCTGGGTCCTTGGAGCAGCGCACGCACTTCTCAAAGGCCTGGATCGCCTCCTCCGTGTGGTGTTGCTCCTCGGACAGGCTGCCCAGGTTCCAATAGGGCATGGAGCATCGAGGACGCAGCACCACAGCCTTCTGATAGGACTGTCTGGCGTCTTCGGCCCGCCCAAGTTCCTCGTAGACCGTGCCGAGGCTATTGTACAGCTCCGCGTCTGACGGATCCAGCGTGATGGCGGCCCGGTAGGCCGCCATGGCCTCTGTCCACTGGCCACGATCGGCGAGGGCATCAGCCACGTCGCGCGCCGTGTTGACGTCGTTGGGGTTCTCAGCCAGACGTGCCTGCAGCGCCGCCAGCTCGTCTGGCGGGCGTTCTTCGGCCATTCGTCCTCCTATGGCTGAGTTCAGAGCGGCGCGTCACCTGCGTCAATCTTGCGGTGCGCCGTCAGCCAGCCAATCACCACCAGGGCCAAGAGTGTCGCAAGGGCAAGGCCCCACACGATCAGCACCCCCTGTGGCCAGGCGAAAATCGATTGCAGCGCCATGGCCAGTAGCGCGGGTAGTCCAATCCAAGCGCGCCGGGCGCGCAGCGGCCGCTCTGCGAGAAGCCAACCACCTTTGGGCGCCATCAGGGCCGCCGCCAGGGCCAGCCCCCACATGGGTACCAGCAGTAGAGTGTACAGGCCAAGGAACGACACATGCGCCTGCCTTAGCAGGAACTGAGCGTAGAGAGCTGGGACGCTAGCGTACAGCCCCGTGACCAGAACCGGACCAAAGCCGGTCTTGGAGCGCACCAGCGCAGCGACGCCCCAGAACAGCAGGCCCAGCAGCGCCAGGTACGCCAGCCGCAGCAAGGAGTGCCACAGGAACAAGCCCACACCCGCCAAGGCCGTGATAAACGCGGCCGCCACGAACCAGGAGCGAGTGACCGTGTCCTGGTTGATGACGATGGGATTTGTGCCCAGCACGTTGTTGAGCGAACTCAGGGGCAGGCGCTGATAGCCCTGGCCGGGTTGCAGGACGTGCAGCTCGGTGCGAGTCATCAGCCAACCCTGGCTGTAGCGCGAGGTGTCGATCTCTGTGTAGGCGCCAGTCGTATCGATCGCGAACAGTATGCCTTCTCCGTCGCTCAGCACAAAGGGGCGCTCAGGAGTGCTGCTCGCCACACCGTCCCGAATGGTGATTTCGGGCAGATACCCGCCCTGAAATGCCAGGCGGATGCCTTGCGCGGCAAGAAAGAGATTACGACCGAGTGCGATGGTCATCACCGTGCTGACCAGTAGCGCAAAGAGCAGGAAGAAGATCACCGCGCTGCCGAGCTTGCGTCGTACGGCCTGACGGTAGAAGGTGGGGCTGGCGCAGGGCAGCACCAGGCCTGAGCCCAGCCAGGCCAGTTCGTGGCCGCATCCGGCGGGCTGGCTGGCCTGGGCGGCCAGCAATACCGGTCCCGCGCCACCTCTCTCGGAAGATGCCTGCGGTGCGCCCGTGCCCGGCAGCATGAGCGGGGGCTCCTGCGACGCCGCGCTCGCATCCCCATCCATCGGCGTCGCTCCCCCGGTAGTCAGATGCTCGTCCATCGCATTGTTCTCCTTCCTTAGGTAGGCTATCATGCCCTTGTCTGCCCCTCGATCCTTCTCGCAGACGTGGTGCGTATGCCGTGCTGCCTGTCCTATGTGCTACCTGATCCAGGGCAGGCGTGCGAGGTCCACGTTACCGCCCGACAGGATAATGCCCATGCGTTGTCCCTGGATGTCGCCGCGCCTGCTCAGGAGCGCACCAAGCGGCACGGCCGCCGAGGGCTCGACCACGAGCTTCATGCGCTCCCAGATGAGTCGCATGGCCTCGATGATGGCCTCTTCGCTCACCGTCACGATCCCGCGCACGTGGCGCTGGATGATGGGGAAAGTCCTGTCGCCCAGCGACGTGCGCAAGCCGTCGGCGACGGTGTCGGGGTGCTCCTGCGGCAGGATGCGCCCGGCCTGCAGAGAACGGTAGGCGTCGTCAGCCTTCTCCGGCTCGGCCCCAATCACGGCGGTATGGGGTGAGAGCGCGGCCACCGTCAGCGCAGTGCCGCTCAGCAGCCCTCCGCCACCCACGGGCGCCACGACCACGTCAAGATGGGGAACTTGATCCAGCAGTTCCAGCGCCGCGGTGCCCTGGCCTGCGATGACGCGATGGTCATTGTAGGGATGCACCACAGCCGCGCCGGTGCGCGCCACCACTTCTGCCAGCGTCTTCTCGCGCGCCTGGAGGGTTGGCTGGCAGAAAGTGATCTCGGCACCGTAGCCCGCCACCGCATTCTGTTTGACCTGCGGCGCATCCTCAGGCATCACGACGTAGGCGCGGATGCCGCGCCAGCGCGCCGCCAGCGCCAGGGCCGCAGCGTGATTACCCGAAGAGTGCGTAGCCACGCCGTGCGCCGCCTCCTCGTCGGTGAGCGAGAATACGGCGTTGGTGGCGCCGCGGATTTTGAATGCGCCCGCCTTTTGCAGGTTCTCGCACTTGAAGAACAGCTCGGCGTGGCACAGTCGGTTGAGCGTGCTGCACGTCAGCACTGGCGTGCGGTGCACGTAGGGCCGGATACGGTCTGCTGCCGCACGGATCTCCTGGATAATCGGCTCACTGGCCATAGGCTGCTCCTCCGCTAGAGTATAGGGCAGATGGTGGCGCAGGTCAACCAGGCTGAGACGCTACAGGTACTGCCTGCCTGAGCTTGCTTCGGCCTTGCATGTTGCATTTCTCCCATGTCTCGATCCCGCGCCTGCCCATCAGGAGCTCTGGATGGGATGAATGCTTCGCAGTCGCGCTGTCCTGCACAGGCCCGCGCTAGCGTGCCACGGCAAACAGGCACTTTAGATATGCGCCCTCTTTGAATCGCACCGGGTGATCCAAGGCGTGCCCAGTGCGCACGATCTCACGCAGGGGCCGCCCTGTCTGCAGCGCCGCGCGGTGGACGGTGGCGAAGAACGCGTCGGCATTCAGGCGGCTCGAACAGGAAGCTATGACGAGCATGCCCCCAGGGCGCAGAACTCCCAATGCCAGTCGCGTTAGGCGTGCGTAGGCTGCCAGGGCACGCGGCACCTCGGACTGCTGCTTGGCAAACGAAGGCGGGTCCACGATCAGCAGGTCAAAGCGTCGTGCACTGCGCGCCAGCTCGGCCAGCGCGTGAAACGCGTCCGCGGCCAGCAGTTCGTGATGGCAGGCAGCAACGCCGGGCTGGTCCTGGTTGAGCCCCCAGTTGCGTTCTGCCGCCTCCAGCGCCGGACGGCTGAGGTCCAGGCTGACCACCTCGCGTGCTCCGCCGCGCGCCGCGTAGACGGAGAAGCCGCCGCTGTAGGCAAATACGTTCAGCACACGTTTGCCGGCTGCCCACTCCTCCACGCGTGCGCGGTTCTCACGCTGGTCCAGAAAAAAGCCCGTCTTCTGGCCATGGATCGGGTCGGCCTCAAAGCACAGGCCGTTCTCGCGGAACAGCACAGGCCCAGGCAGGTCCGCCCCACTCAGGATCAGGCCATCCTCCAGACCGTATAGGGGACCAGAGAGACCTCGCACGGCACGGCTGAGGCGCAGCACACATCGCTGAGCCGGCATCACATCCCGCAGCGCCGCGAGCACGTCTTGCAGGTGGGGCACCCAGGCCACCGTGTAGAGCTTGAGCACCAGCGTGCGGTCGTAGCGGTCCACCACCAGGCCCGGCAGTCCGTCGTTCTCGCCGTAGACCAGCCGGTATCCATTGGTGTCGCTCCCGAGTAGAGGCGCGCGCAGGCGCGTTGCGAGCTGCAGACGCTCACGAAACCACACAACGTTGATGGTGGCGGGTTGGCCATGCTGCAGCACGTGCACGCGGATGGGTGAGTGCGGGTCGAATAGTCCCACCGCCAGAAAGTGCCCCCGGTGGTCGAAGGCCACCGCCAGGTCGCCAGGTTGGCCGTCGTGACTCTGCTCCTGAATGGCAGACTCAAAGAGCCACGGATGGCCCGCGCGCAAGGCGCGTTCTGCCTGCACACTGACCCGCAAGGCGATGTTCCGGTTGGCTGGTGCAGGGATACGGCTCCAGTCGACGCGTGCGACGGGCTGCATGTGTAATGAGCTAACCGCGCGCGATCTCCGCGACAAACGCGTTGACCCGCCCGGCATAGTCGCCCGCCAGCTCCTGCTGGGTCAGGGCGAGCCGGGCCAGAGGCTGCCGCCCGCTGCACTCGGTCATCTGCCCGAACACCTTGTCCGTGCCGGGACCGCCGCACGTCATGAAGAAGGCCACCTGCTTGAAGCGGTCCTTGTTCTGCGTCAGGTAGGTCCGCATGGGCGTGGAGACGGAGCCGTTCCAGACCGGCGTGCCGACGACCACCAGGTCGTAGGCCGCCGGATCCTTCTGGGTCGGCTTGAGCACAGTCAGTGCGCCGCGCCCGGCATCGAACCCGGCCATCAAGAACCCCAGGATGCCCTTGCGGTTCCTGGTGTCGAACACCTCCTCCGCGTCGCAGCCCAGCGCGCTGACGATGTCCTGCGCGACACGCCTAGTGTGGCCATCCCTGGAGTAGTACACGACGAGTACCTTGGCGTTGCTCACAGCAGTGCACCTCCCATGTCTGTAGTGGCGGCTTCAGCCGCCTGTTGTTAGTTGTAGTGTAGCGCTCATCTCGCCCATGGGCGCGGTTCCGGAAGCTTCTGCTACGCCCGACCAGAGCGCACTGGGAAGCATGCCCAGCGCCCAGGCCACGCACGCGCCAAGCGCAGTGGCCGACACCCACTCCCGCCAGTGCAGTGCCGGCAACGCCCGACGCAGAGCCCACCACTGCGCAGAGCCCACCCACACGCCTTCGACGAACGTGCCGAGTAGGTTGGCCAGGCCAGCGCTGACCCAGGGCATGTTTTCCCTGGCGACCGCCTCGATGCGCGGGGCCAGGACCACCCCCGTCACCAGGGCCACGCCCAGGCCCAACTCACCCAGCGCATTGGCCAGCACCCAACGTAACCACAGTCCCCAACCAGTCGCCGTCTGATTCTGCTCGCGCGTCATGCTCCCTCCTGCTGCCGCCCGTCAGCCCAGCGCGGCGGGCAGCCAGCGCACGCCGCTGCCCCGCAGCGCGAGCAGCAGCCCCCAGCCAAAGCCTTCGCTCACCTTGAGCTCCGCGCTGAGGCGATGCACGTCCGGACTCACCGCACATCCTACCTTGTGCACGTCCATCTCAAGGTAGCCACGCTAGGATCGGTCGGACATGCCCAAGAGGGTGTTCTGCCCAGTGAACACCTCCTTATCATCCAGCATCAAGCACAGCTCATCGCTGAAGCCAAGGGCCAGGTCGAGCGATTCGCCGGCCCTTGCCTCAAAGCGACGGGGCAGGTGCGCCGTCTTCATCGGGATGGGCAGGTAGCGCTTGAGGTTCAGCACTCCACTCGGCTCGCAGGGCAAGGCTCCGAATCCCCCCAGAAACCACGCGTCGACCGCCCGCTCTGCTATTCCTCCTTCCACGGCACATGGAAGCTGTCGAGCAGCTCGGTTAGTTTGGACAGGTGCAGCCAATCGGCGCGGGGTATGCGCTGCGGACCGCGCAGAGCGGCAGCCCAGGCCAGCTCAGCCACTTCATAGGCCGCACGCGGGCGTCCCAGCCGTCGCGCGTTGGCCGCGCATTGGGCCAGTCCCTGGCCACCCTTTTCCAGCCAGTGGCACAGGATCTCTAGCGCCTGCAGCGGGTCGCGCGCCCACTCGCCCGCGCCACCCTGCAGTACATACTCGGCATTGCCCGTCTCCTGACCCGGGATCACGTCCACCAGCAGCAGCGGTAGTCCGCAGGCCAGCGCTTCCGTCACCGTCAACCCACCCGCTTTGCACAGGATGCAATCAGCGGCGTGCATGAGTGTAGGCATGTTGTCGACCAGGTTGTACAGGTGAGTCGTGACGTGCCAGGTCGTGTCCTGCAGGTGCCGATACAGCTCGTCGTCGCCACCCGCGACGAGGGCCAGTTGCAGCGGCCAACCCGAGTGATTCAACACGTGCAGCGCCTCGCGCATGTGCAGCACGCGCCTGCTACCCACTGCCAATACAGTAGTCAGGTCCGGTCGCCAGCCTAGGCCAGCGCGCACCGCAGCAGGCGCGCGCGTCTCCTGGGCAAGCGCGGGGTGCACCGGGATGCCAGTGATCCTGACCTTGTCCGCGGCCAGTCCGTTCTCCAGCGCCAGATCGTACACTGTCTGTGTCGGCACCAGGCACAGGTCCGTGACGTCGTTGAACCACACGCGATGCACTGTAGCTAGGTCGGTGACGACCGTCAATAGCGGAATGTGCCGGTGCTCGACGGCAAAGACCGCGTCCAGCGGCGCGAGGTAGCTCTGGTAGGTGGTGACGATGGCGTCTGGCTGATGGTGGCGCAGGATTCCGCGCATGACCTCAAACAGGCTCACGACCATGGCGCGTTCAAAGATGGCCGCAGGCAGCGCAGCGTCGCTAACTTGATAGCCAAAGCGGTACAGCTCCGGCATCTCACGCACGGCGCGGTCATAGTCGGCCTGGCTGTTGCGCAGAAAGCCCGGGGTGCGCGCATCGTCCAGCGGATTGACAATCTCTACCGCACACTGCGCGCCGTACAGCTCGTGCAGCGCCTCGGCCACTGCCCTGGCCGCGCTGCGGTGTCCAAACCCCGCCTCAGCCATCAGCACCAGGATGCGCCTTGGGACAGTCATTGCGCCTCCGCGCGGATCACGGCAACGTCGTGAATCACCCAGCCCACATGCTCCAGCGCGTGCAGGTCCCGCAGCGAATCGCCCTGTACCACCAGCACGTCAGCGGTCTTGCCTGGCTCCAGTGTGCCCAGCTCGCGCTCCAGGTTATAGACGTGCGCCGCATTGCGCGTCGCGGCGACGATGATCTGCATCGGACTCATGCGAACAGCCCCGCCGAGAAGCCTTGCCGCCCTACGCCCCGCAAAGCACGGAACACGCAACACGCGACATCCTCACCTTTCACTCTTCACGAATCACTCTTTTCGCTTCACGTGCGCAGGAAGTGCGGCATCTCGGCGGGAAGCTCCAGCGACAGCTCGACCAGACCCGCAAACGCGCCATCCTGGAACCAGGGCGTCTGGTAAATCAGCTTCTTCACCCCCT
>Ga0315282_10004834_pt1 | contig 23262 bp, 15 predicted proteins | sample YL17G07_20_MG_FD_203693 | JGI IMG/M metagenome (GOLD analysis project Ga0315282, IMG submission 203693) | Sediment microbial communities from Yellowstone Lake, YNP, Wyoming, USA - YL17G07_20 | ecosystem: Environmental > Aquatic > Freshwater > Lake > Sediment | place: USA: Wyoming | collected... | reverse complement strand
AGAATTGAAGAAGTTCCACCGGAGGGATATTCCTATCCTGCTTGCGCACATGAAGCCCCAATATTTGAATTTAATCAGAAACGAAATCCGCCAGCTAGGCCTTTCCAAGGTCTCTTTTTTGCGGCCGGGGCAGAGATATCGGTTTTGACGCTTCTGGAGGATCCGGGGTCTTGGACGGGAATGGTCCAGAGAAGACAGTTTGGTCATTCTGCGGAAGGAATAAAAAGGGAGGATGAAAGGTAGAACTTGGGAGCTGAAAGAGACGCCAAAGCAAATTACGCCGAGACCCTCTCCTATCTCTTCGGTCTGCAGCGGTTTGGGATCAAGCTGGGCCTGGCCAATATTACCTCCCTGCTCAAGCATCTTGGCGATCCCCATGCGGGCTTGCCGTCCGTGCACATCGCCGGCTCCAATGGAAAAGGCTCGACGGCAGCCTTCCTGACTTCCATACTGCGCCAAGCGGGCTACCGGGTTGGCCTCTATACTTCTCCCCACCTGGTTGACTTCAGCGAGAGAATCCAGGTCGATGGAGCGCCCATACCCACCGAAAGGGTCGTACACTTCACCGATCGTATCCGGGAAACCGTTGAGAAAATGACCCGGGATGGAGAGCTCTGGCTGCCTTCCGGGCCCGAGTTTCCCCGCGTGGGTTTTGACTCGCAGAAGAATACAATCACCTTCTTTGAATTTACTACGGCCATGGCGCTTCTCCATTTCCGGGAGAGCAAAGTGGATGTGGCTGTCCTGGAGACGGGGATGGGGGGCAGGCTGGATGCCACCAACGTGATTGATCCCCTCCTTTGCCTGATCACGCCCATTGCCCTGGAGCATCAGCAGTATCTGGGGAAAAGTTTAATTGAGATCGCCCAGGAGAAAGCGGGGATCATTAAACCAGAGCGCCCCCTCCTCACTTCAACCCGGCAGGCCCGGGTTCTCGCTCTTTTCCGGCAAAAGTGCCAGGAACTCCACTCTCCCTTCTACGCCTGGGGGAAAGACTTTTCGGCGAAGGAGTTGGGGCCTCAACTCATCCATTTTCGGGGACGTTCTCATCAGTGGTCGGAACTTCGCCTGGGCCTGGCCGGGAGCCATCAAGTGATCAATGGATCCCTGGCGCTAGCCGGGGTGGAAGTATTGATGGAATCCGGATTTACCGTCCGCGAAGAACATCTTCGGAAGGGCGTGGCCGAGACAAAGTGGCCCGGCCGCCTGGAGCTGGTCAGAGAACATCCCGGAATCCTTCTGGATGGGGCCCATAACCCATCGGCAACCCGGGTATTGAGGAAGGCTTTACAGAAGGGTTTCCCCCGCCATCGTTTGATTCTGGTCCTGGGAATCATGGCGGATAAAGAGATATCCAAGATGATGGCCGACTTGGTTCCTCTGGCCGACCTCGTTATACTTACCCGGCCCCGGATGGAACGTGCGGCAAGCCTCGAGGTCCTGGGTTCTCAGGCTTCTCCTTTCCAGAAGCCCGTCGTCGAGGTCGCCCTGGTGGATCAGGCCCTTTCAGGGGCCCTGGAGGAGGCGGAGGATGAGGATTTAATTCTGGTTACCGGCTCTCTCTTTACTGTGGGAGAAGCCCGGTCTTATCTGGTCAGCGAAGGGATGATCTAGGAAGTTTTCCGGCTAAGAAATCGTTGCGATTCGATTCGAAGCCCGGGCATTCTATTGATCAACTGGGTGGAGGCTGATGGGCGGGCGAAGATTCTTTCTGGCGTTTTCCTTTTTTTTCCCATTTCTGCTCTTCCTTTCCCCCATCGCTCTCGCTCAAATCTTTTCGCCCCTGCAAGTCAAAACCCCCGGCGAACCCATCCGCATGCGGGCGGACCACATCTCCTACGATAAGACCGAAAATACTTACGTGGCCGAAGGAAAGGTGGAGGTCTGGCAGGGCGATCGGAAGCTCACGGCCGACCGCGTGTCCTTGAACGCCGGGACCAACGAGGCCGAAGCCACGGGCAATGTGGTTCTCGTGCAGGGGGGGGATGTCCTGCAAAGCAAGGAGATGAAAATCGACCTGGATACGAGCCGGGGGATCGTCTTGAAAGGAACCCTCTTCCTGAAACAGCAGAACTTCTACCTCCGGGGTGAGGAAATCGAGCGCGTGGGAGAGAACACCTACCGGGTAAAAGAGGGGAACTTTACGACTTGCGATGGAGATCGGCCGGCCTGGCGTTTCACGGGCCGGGAAACCCTGGTGACGCTGGGAGAATACGCCTCAGTCCACGGCGCCACCTTTGAAGTAAAAAAAATTCCCCTGATCTATTCACCCTACCTTTTCTTCCCCGTGAAGACTGAGCGCCAATCGGGTTTCCTGACCCCGGGAGTGAGTTACTCCAATGTCGGCGGGCCGGAGCTCAAGAACGCCTATTTCTGGGCCATCTCCAAGAATATGGATGCCACCTTCTACCTCGACCTGGCTCCCCAGAAAGGGTATGGCAAAGGAGTGGAATATCGGTACATCCGCGAGAAGGGAAGCGCGGGTAATTTCTACGGGTACCATATCCGGGAGGAGGATGGATACCGGCAGAAGTATACCGACCAGCTGGGTCGTCCACCGGAACGCTGGGGATGGGACCTGCGGCATGAAGAATATTTCAGCCAGACATTTTTTGCCAAGGCGCGCCTGAGAGACTTCAGCGACCGGCTGTATTTGAAGGATTATGGCCTGACCTATCAAGACCGAGCCCTCGAGCAAGCGTATTCGATCCTCTCCCTGACCAAGAATTGGGAGCGAACCAGCCTCTGGGGGGAGGCCCGGCGTACGGTAGACCTGACGCAGGACACCCAAAGCACTCTGCAATACTACCCCACGGTCAGCTTTACGGGGCTGAAGCAGCCGATTTTCAACTCCCCCTTCTATTTCAGCCATACTTCTTCCTTCGGCAACTTTTATCGAGAACAGGGGGTCACCGGACAACTGCTGGATTTATCCCCCCAGTTGACCCTGCCCTTGAAATGGGGAAATTACGTGGAGTTCACGCCGGCAGCCGGGGTTCGGGAGACAGTATATCGCAGCCGCAACGCCAGCGAAGAAACCCACAGCCGGGAATTATGGAATTTCACCGCCACCCTGGCCTCGAATTTTTACGGCGTTTTTGATACCGGATCGGCAGGACTTCCGAAGTTCAAGCACCTGATCCGGCCCGAGATCACTTACACTTACATTCCCAACGTCGATCAACAGTTTGTTCCCAATTTCGACACCCCGGTACTGAAATCGAACGCCCTCACCTATGGTATCACCCAGCGCTTAATCGGGAAGGTGGTGGATGGGCCGCAGAAAATTCGCTATCACGAGTACGCCTACTTTAAAGTGAGCCAGGCCTACGATCTAAACGAAGCCAACCGGCAATTGCCTTCCCCAGGCGACGCCCGCCGCCCGTTCGGCCCGATCACCGAGGAACTAAGAATCCGATCGTTAAAATATATCAATGCAGATAATATCACTGCCTTCGATCCCAACCAGGGCCGTTTTCTCAGCAGTTACACCCTTGCTGGAATAACGGACCCTCGCGGGGACCGGCTAACCTTCGAGCATCTCTGGCAGGAAGGAGTCCAAAACCAGATATACGGGAATGTACGAATTCGAACTTGGCCCTTCCTGGATGCCATTTACGGAAAACGCTTGTCATTTACGGAGAATCAAAGCCTGGAAACCACTTATGGCTTAGGTTATCGCCATCAATGCTGGGCAATCGATTTGTTCTACACGGAGAAGCCGGCCGTTGCCGGGGCGCCCGCCGAAAACAAGATATGGTTCTTGTTCACCCTGACGGGAGTTGCCTCTACAGGACAGCGGTAATCGATGTCACGCCAAGCCGCCAAGTTCGCCAAGGTTAAAAGGATTCCGCAAGAAGGTTTTTTTGTTTGTTATGGTTTTTATACGTAGGTTTCCCTTTGCGTTCTTTGCGCCTTGGCGTGAGGAAATGTTCTGGGCGACCGGCCGGTCGCCCCTACAACTTATTCGGCCAAACGTACATCCACCGTATTGTCGTAAAAGGTGGACCCGGCTCCCTGGTCGGTCAGTCTTTGAGAAGTAAGGGCGTTAACGGATCGGGGACCCGGGCAACGGTCCAGCCACCAAACTCCTTCAGCTACAACGACCCCGGGAGGGGTTTGGGGGGTTACCTGCAAGGTGAAGGAAACCTCCCCCAGTTGGTTGAAGGCGAATACCGGGTCGCCGTCCTTCAGCCCTTTGGACTGGGCGTCGGCCTGGTTCATCTTGAGGAACACGGCCTTTTCTTTGGAAAGGAGATCCTCCCGTTCCCGGAATGAAGAGTTTAAGGCGTAGACACTGGGGGCCGTCATCAACCGGAAAGGATAGTCGCCGCCATAGGGAGAAAGGTAAGAGGGCAGGGGATGAGGATCTTTGGGATTTAAGATCTCAATTTTACCCGAAGGGGTTTTAAACTGAGCCTTGGCGTCCGGCGGCAGGGGAATTTCGACGGCTTTTCCTGCGGCAAAGCTTTTTTGATCCACTCCCTCCCGCAGAGGGTTTGGAAGGGAAAGGACGTGCTCGATAAGTTCATCGGCCGTTTGCCGGAAGAAGGGCTCAGAAAATCCCATGGCCTCTGCCATAAGACCGAAGACTTCCCAGTTGGGCTTGCTTTCCCCTACAGGGGAGATCGCGGGTTTTGCGCGCTGGATGCAGTACGTCCCGTAGGAACGGTACAGGTCGCTGTGTTCCAGGGAGGATGTGGAGGGCAAGAGGATATCGGCATACCGGGCCGTGTCCGTCATGAACCTCTCGTGGACAACGGTAAAGAGGTTTTCTCGAGCGAGGCCCCGCAGCACTTGATTCTGGTCAGGAGTGATGGCGGCGGGGTTTGAGTGGTAGACGTAAAGGCTTTGTACCGGAGGATTATCCGTGCGGTTCAAAGCCTCCCCAAGCTGGTTCATGTTGATGATCCGCGTGGGTCCGCCCATAAAATCTTCCCGCAGGATTTCTTTCATGGCAAAAGCTCCGGCCGTGCTCGTGCTGGCAAAGCATCCTCCACCTTTTTTCCTGTGGGCCCCCACAAGAGCGGGAAGGCATACAATCGCACGGGTAGACATGGCCCCGTTCCCGTACCGGGAAAGCCCGGATCCTATGCGGATGAAGGGGGCCTTGGCGTTCCCATACGCTTTGGCCATGAATTCCAGGGTCTCCCGCGGCAGGCCCGTCAGCGAGCTGACTTTTCCCGGCGAAAAATCGGGGAGGATTTCTTTTTTCAACTCCTCAAACCCTTGAACATGACCCGCCAAGAAATCTCGGTCGATGAGATTGTCGCGAACCAGAAGATGCATCAACCCCAGGGCCAGGGCGCCGTCGCTTCCGGGCCGGACAAGAAAGATCCGGTCGGCTACAGCGGATGTGGGGGTTTCGTATGTTTCGACGAGCCAAACGGCGGCCCCATTCTCCCGGGCCTTTCTTACGCCATGGAGGAAGTGAATGTTGGTGGCAATGGCATTAATCCCCCAGAGGATCACCAGATCGCTCTCTTCCACCTCATCGGGATGAGGAGCGGCGGTATTGCCCATGACTGCTTTCCAGGCGGCCTCTTTGGCCGGGGAGCAGATCGTCCGGTCCAGGCGGGAGGCACCCAGGCGGTGGAAGAAGGGGTGGCCGGCATTGCGCTGGATGAGCCCCATGGTTCCGGCGTAAGAGTAGGGAAGAATGGCCTCCGCCCCATATTGGCTTATGATCTTTTTCCAGCGGTCAGCGACCTGCCGGATGGCTTCTTGCCAGGAAGCGATAAGAAACCGGCCGGAACCCTTGGGTCCGCTGCGCAGAAGGGGGGTGGTCAGACGGAGGGGTGAATGAACCGTCCTTTCATAGTGATTCATCTTGACGCAAAGGGTGCCCCGGGTGAAGGGATGTTCCGGGTCTCCGGAGACCTTAACGGCTTTTCCATCCTCCACTTCAACCAGCAGCCCGCAGGTGTCGGGACAGTCATAGGGACATACGGAACGCTTTAGATCGCCTGGCAAAGTCATCCTCCTTGAAAAACCAGTCTTCAATTTTGCCGAAAATTGGACTGAAAATTTATAATAGCTCTTTTCCCCTGCGGTTTCAAGTTTGGGCGAAAACGGATAGATTTTCCGCCAAATAATCGCTATAATGCTCCCATCAGCAACAGCCTTGGGTGGCCTAGTCTACATTATGACTTATTTAACGGATGAAAGGTTGTCATGCCAACACTGAATTGGATTGGACGGAAAGCAGTTGAAAACCACCACCGGGAAGTGCCCTTTCATCTGGTGAAGGAGGTTCCCGATCTATCCGTCGGCGATCCGGGCACCGGCAACCTGCTCATCGAAGGCGACAACCTGCTTGCCCTGAAGGCTTTGCTTCCGTACTATGCCGGACAGATCAAATGCATTTATATTGATCCGCCGTACAACACCGGAGAAGAAAACTGGATTTACAATGACAGCGTCAACAGCCCGGAAATCCGCGAATGGCTCGGCAATATTGTCGGAAAGGAGCTGGAAGATCTAACGCGACACGACAAGTGGTTGTGCATGATGTACCCGCGCCTGGTCCTGCTCGGGCAAATGCTGCGAGACGACGGGGTCATCTTTGCAAGCATAGATGATAATGAGCTTGTGAATCTGCATAGCCTCATGAAGGAGATATTCGGTGCAAACAATTTCGTTGCGAACATCATCTGGCAGAAAAGGACCTCACCCGACGCGCGGTTGCACCTTGGTCCTGCGCACGACTTCATCGTCGTATACGCGAAGAACTTGAAAAAACTGAAACCTACCCTCAAACGTGTTCCCCCAAGTGGAGAAAGGACGAAGGCATATAAGAATCCAGACAACGACCCCCGCGGCGTTTGGGCCTCGGTTGACCTTACAGGACAGACTGGACATGCAACCCCTGACCAGTTCTACGAAATTACATCTCCCGCTGGGATTAAAATGAAACCCCCCGGAGGAAGATGCTGGGCTCTTGCGGAACGCACTTTTCTAGAACTCATCGCCGACAAACGGATTTGGTTCGGGAAGAACGGCAAGTCACGACCACGCCTTAAGAAGTTCTTGAGTGAAAGCGAAGGCGTCACCACTTGGTCATGGTGGCCACATATCGAAGTCGGTCACAACCAGGAGGCCACGAAGGAAGTCAACGAAGTCATGGGACGCGCCGATGTTTTCGATAATCCAAAGCCGACGCGTTTGATCCGGCGCATTCTTCAGTTGGCATCTGACAAAGACTCTCTGATCCTCGATTCCTTTGCAGGTTCTGGCACGACCGGTCATGCTGTTATGCAATTGAACAAGGAGGGCGGCGGCAATCGCCGCTTCATCCTTGTAGAAATGGACTCGAATATCTGCCGAAACGTGACGGCAGAACGTTTGAGGCGGGTCTGTGAGGGTTATAGGAAGCCGGACGGATCGAAGGTTGAGGACTTGGGCGGAGGGTTTCGTTTCGCGAAGCTGGCCGAACCGCTCTTTGATGAACGAGGCAACATCCGGAATACGGTGCGGTTTGCCGACCTTGCGCGGCATGTATATTTCACCGAGACAGGCGAGCCATTGCCGAGACATGTCAAGGCAACCAGCGCGCTTATAGGTATTTGCCGTGGAATTGGCGTTTACCTCCTTTACAACGGCATCTTGAAGGATAAATCGCCAGATGGCGGGAATGTGCTGACGACAAGAATTCTGGCGCATATGCCCAAACACGATGGACCGAAGGTCATCTATGGCACGGCTTGCCGCATCGGGGCTGATCGATTGCGCCGGGAGAATATCGTTTTCAAGCAACTGCCGTACAAGCTGAAGGTTGACGCTCTATGATTTTGAAGGACTACCAGGCGGAGGCCCTTGACTGGCTGGAAGCCTTTTTCAAGCGATGCAAAGAGAGCAACAATCCACGGTTTGCTTACGAGGAAACAACGAAGGATTGGCGCGGCGTTGCCTTGCGCTACCGTCATTTGCCGACGTTGCCGCGAGTGCCGTATATATGCCTGCGTATTCCCACTGGTGGCGGCAAGACGCTTATAGGCGGGCTGGCGATTGAGCGGGCAAACCGGAGCCTGCTTTTCACGAGCCATAGCGTGACGCTCTGGTTGGTGCCGTCTGAGCCGATCCGCGAGCAAACCTTAAAGGCCCTTCGGGCGCCATCGAATCTGCTTCATCAAGCAGTCTTTTCAGCATTGGGCGAAGTGACTGTTTTGGAGATCGAAGAAGCTTTAAGGGTGAAGCCCGCCGTGCTGAATGGGTCCAACGCGATCATTGTGGCCACGATGCAAGCATTCAAACAAGAAGACCTCGACCGCCTCAGTGTTTACAAGCAAAACTCAGAAATGATGCCCCACTTTGAGTACGTGACCGATCCGACAGTCAAAGGCAATCAGTCATTGGTTGACGTGCTCCGCATGCGCCATCCGTTCGTCATCGTGGACGAGGCGCACAATCAGGGGACACCTCTTGCTTTTGAAACATTAGCCCGGTTTGAGCCGAGCGCAATATTGGAGCTGACGGCAACTCCCGACCGGTCCCGCCAGCCGAGCAACGTTCTTTTCAGTGTGGGAGCCTCCGTATTACAGGCGGCGGACATGATCAAAATGCCACTGGAACTCGTGCGCCGGGTAAACTGGCAGGAGGCAATGCGTGATGCGATCGCCTGCTTAAAAAAGTTGCAGGAGAAGGCCGACGCGGAACGCGCGGCGACTGGTGACTATCTGCGCCCGATCATGCTCTTGCAGGCTGAACGCAAGGATACAGAGCGCGAAACACTTGTTCCCGATAGGGTAAAACAGGCATTGATTGCCGATTTCGGCATTCCGGCGGAAGAAATCGCGATTGCGACCGGGGCTGAGGATGAAATCGCAGGGGAGGATATTCTTTCCGAGAAGTCGCGCAAACGATTCATCATCACGATCGACAAACTCCGCGAAGGCTGGGATTGCCCGTTTGCCTATATACTTTGTTCCTTCCGCAACACGAATTCAGCAACGGCGGCGGAACAGGTCTTAGGGCGCATTCTCCGGATGCCCGGCGCGAGGCGTAAGACGCAACAGGAGTTGAACGAGGCTTATGTCTTCGTGACGTCATCGGATTTTCAGTCGACCGTTGAGAGCTTGCGGGATGGCTTGGTCAAAAATGGCTTTGAGCGGCAGGAGACTAAAGATCTGATCCATGCACCGGAGGAACCTGGCGCGGACGATCTGTTTTCGCTATCCTCCACCGTAACTTTCACCGCACCGGAACTTCCTGAACCAGAGGCGATCCCGGCGGGGCTTGAAAACAAGGTGGAGATCGCACCAGAGGCTGGGGCCATTACTCTTAGGGGCAACTTTACAACCAGGCAGGTTGAAGCCTTAGAAAGCGCCTTTCAAACCCCAGCCGGCAAGGAAGCGATTCGTCAGGCAGTCGCAAGAATGAAAAGTCCCAAAACAGGACGGAAGAAAGCCCCGTCGGAGCTTGGTGAATTGTTCCGTGTGCCCCTGCTGGCATTGCGACAAGGCGAACTGTGGGAACCGTTTGAAGAAACCCACCTCCTGCAAGGCGATTGGCGGCTCCTCGACTACCCTTGCGAACTTGGAGAGGGTGAATTTAAGAAGCCAGACGGGACAGCGCAGGGCGGGCGATTCATTATCCAGGAAGAAACGATCAAGTTTGAGTATCTGGATAACATTGAAGCGAACCTGGCTTTGTTCGACTTTCAAACCGAATGGAATCAGGTTCAGCTCGTCTCATGGCTTGAGCGCAACATCCCCGAAGAGAGCATTTTGCCGGACGAGAAGGCGGCTTTTCTCAACAAGTCGGTTTCTTATCTAATCGAAAAAAACGGGTTTGACCTTTGGGAGTTGAACTACTCCAAATTCCGGCTTCGGGGAGCGCTGGAAAAAAGGATAAAGGATGTCAAGCGGCAAGCCATGCGCAAGGTGCATAAGGCATTACTAATTGCCCCGGAACAATTCGCAGCGGACGAACGCTGTCAATTGGTTTTTCAGCAAGGTCGCTATGCTTACGACTGGCCATACAATGGGTTTCAGGAACTGCCTAAGCACTTCTTCCCGCAAATTGGTAACTTACAGGCCGAAGGCGAGGAGTTTGAATGCGCAGTTTTTCTGGCAACGCAACTTGAGGGCGTGAAATACTGGGTACGAAACGTTGACCGCAAACCAACCTCGTTTTCCTTGCAAACGAGCACCGACCGCTTTTATCCCGACTTCATCTGCCTGCTGGAAGACGGGCGTATCCTGATAGTCGAGTATAAGAACAGCAGGGATTGGGATTTACCCGACAACGCGGAAAAACGAAAGCTTGGCGAACTTTGGGAACGCCGAAGCAACGGCACAGGGCTTTTCATCATGCCGCGCGGGAAGGATTGGGCGGCGATCCGGGAGAAGATTCGGAAATAACTGCTTCCGTAACCCAAAGCGAGAATACAAACGTGAAGGGCAATTTATGGCTAAGTAAAAACGGGTGGAATTGAAAACGAAAGTTGAAGCTCGGTTTATAACAACAAAAGTTATCGGATTCTTGCTTCCTGGGAAACACTTGCTTTTGCCGCTGAAACCCGGGCAGTTTGCGGGAAATCCGTACCCTTGCCGGAACCTGAATAGCATAATGGGGAGAAACCCAAAAAAGGAAAGGAGAATCAGTGATGTTGAAACGGCTTCGGGTTCAAGGTTTCAAGTCACTTGCTGATATTGAGGTCGAGTTTCCCGCCCTCACGGTCCTTTTTGGGCCAAACGCCTCCGGCAAATCGAATCTTTTGGATGCACTACTTATTTTGTCGCGCATTGCTACTGAGCGTACCCTCGCTGATGCCCTTTCCGGCCCTGTTCGAGGATACCCTGCCGAATTATTTCGATTCCCAGCGGGCGGCCTGGCATCTTTAATTGAGAAAGAGCGAGCTGAGTTTTTCATGGAGGCTGATCTTGAAACAAAAGGCCGGGATCGAATGCGCTACCGGGTTGGCACCGAAATTCAACCCCGGTCCGGATCGTTAGGAGTGATTGATGAATACCTGGCTCGGGTTTCAAGGTTCGGAATTCCAAAAGGGGCGCCTGCAATACAAGTCGTAAACAACGAAATCCATATTCGGCGGAAAAGTAAACCAGCCCGTCCCCGTACTGAGCAACTCGGGCTCAATCACACGCAACTTTCCGATGCTCGGTTTTCTGGGCTAGAGTACTCCTTTATCCAGCGCGTCCGAAACGAACTTTCCGCCTTTCGCAGCTACTATCTCGATCCACGTATCGCCATGCGCCGGTCCGTGCCCCCCAAAGAAGTTACCGATATCGGACCATTAGGGGACGATTTAGCCCCATTCCTTTATAGACTTTGGTCTTCAGATAGGAAACTATACTTTGATGCCGTTTTACGGACATTAAGAAACATTATCCCCTCCGTGGATTCTCTCACTGTGGATCTGGATAAGAGCCGAGGTACCCTTGACATCCAGATCGTTCAGAATGGGGTTACCTATTCATCACGGATTATTTCCGAGGGAACTTTGCGGGTCCTCGCCCTTTGTGCCATAGCGGCTACACCATGGCCGGGAGCGCTCGTGGCCTTTGAAGAGCCTGAAAATGGGGTTCACCCCCGTCGCCTGGAGCTAGTGGCCCAACTTCTTGCCTCCCTAGCGATTGAACAGGATCAGCAGGTTATTGTGACAACCCACTCGCCACTTTTCTGCCAAAAAATCCTATCGATCCAGCGAGAGCACCCAAAGAAAGTCGCACTGCTGGTAATGCGACAGGAAGGGGGAGAAACCCGTTGCCAGCGATTTCAACCCGAAGGGCCGCTCTTCGAAGATCAAGAAGTGCGAAAGGCCCTCACCAACCAAAAGGAAGACGGGTGGTTCGAAGGACTTGTGCTCAGGGGGCTTGTCGATGGCTAACTTGTTGAATGTTGATCTTTTTGCCGAGGACAGGGCTCACGAAGCCTTTTTGGATGCTTTGATACGACGGCTCTTCAGTGAAATGGGCATGAAGACAGTGATCAGGCATCGATCCCCCTTGGGCGGACATGGCAAGATGCTGACGGAATTGGAGGTCTTTCAGAAGATCATTGGGGGCGGACAACTCGGAATCGCTGCGCCCGACATTCTGGTCGTGGCCAGGGATGCAAACTGCCAACGTTTTACCCAAGCCCGCCAGGCAGTCTATGGCCTTATTGATCAGAGGGTATTTCCGGCGTTTGCGATTGCTTGTCCCGATCCCCACATTGAACGCTGGTTCCTTGCTGACCCGGTATCTTTCCACCAGGTTATTGGTGTTCAATCCCGGCCAGGCCGGCGGAAATGTAAAAGGGATCTCTACAAACGCAAACTTGCCGAGGCTATCCGCAAGGGCGGGCACCCTCCCACGCTGGGAGGGATAGAATTCGCTGCCGAATTGGTCGGAGCGATGGATCTCTACCGCGGAGGGAGAAATGAGCCTTCCTTACAGCACTTCATTGACGATTTCCACCAAGCTGCAATATTGGTGAGAAGGGAATAAGGGATATTCGGAAGGAAGACTAAGCTCTGGGTGAGCTATGAAAGAAAAGGTTAGAAACAAGTATTGGGTGACCCTAACTGTGCCGAAGGATCGGTTCTGGGAAAAGGTATGAATTTCCAGTGGTAAGTTCGGCTCGACTCCGTACGACATCCTTCGCAGCGAAAGGTTCCTGTTTGTTAGACATCTTTGTCGATGCCGACGGCTGCCCCGTGAAACAGGAAGTCTACCGCGTGGCAAAGCGGTATGGACTCAAGGTCACCTTGGTGTCGAATTCACGGATGCGGACCCCGCATGAGGACTGGCTCGAAATTGTTGTTGTGGATGGGCAGTTCGACGCGGCGGATGACTGGATTGTCGAGCATGTCAGCGAGAATGATATTGTGATCTCCGGGGATATTCCCTTGGCCTCTCGGTGTTTGGAAAAGGGCACCCAGGTTCTCGCTCCCACGGGGCGCGTTTTCACCCAGGAGAGCATTGGCGAAGCCCTCGCGGGTCGGGAGTTTCTGTCCTACCTCCGCGATCTCGGGAGCATAACGGGGGGGCCGGCTCCCTTCGAGAAACGAGAACGCTCCCGCTTCCTCCAGCGCCTCGACGAAACGATCCAAGCCGTCCGCAGCAGGAAGTAGTAGGCTATGAAAGTGGAATTATGAACGGTACAAATCGCGTAGATATAAAATCAGGCGTAAAGGTTTTAATCGTATTAAAGGAAGACCAACGTTCCGGGAAACTAACGGAAGGCATAGTGAAAGACATTCTAACAAAATCTCCGACTCACCCCCATGGTATTAAAGTCCGGTTAGAAGGCGGTGAAATTGGTCGCGTTAAGAAAATAATAGAAGGCTAACTTGGCGCGTAGAAAATTGGGACGTGAGTGAAATAGGGGGCGGTATTGACAAGGTAAAGTAGAACTGCCACAGGGATATAAGATGGAGCGGAGGAATAATGACACGGAGAGCCGGGCTGGATGCGGAGGGGACCCTCCAGCATGTCCTCATCCGGGGAATCGAAAGTGGAATATCTTTTGGTTATTTTTCCCAGGACCTAGGGTGGGTATTTTCAGCGCAGATCTTATGCCGGGCAAAGTGGCGCTGCCGCAGGTTGAAGGGCAGATAGGCAAGGTAAGGATGTATGGCCGGCCAGAAATCCCTCCGTTTCCATATTGAGGAGAAGCTGTAAAACTCCCTCCAGGCCCACTTCCAACCTTCCCGCAGTTGCTCGGGCTCCATGAGCTTGGGCCGAAAGTGGGGCGCCAGGATCTCCTGGTTGGGCACCAGCCACCATTTGTGCCGCAGGAGGCGCCCCTCCGCCTGAAGCCGGGTATACAGGCGGGTTCCTGGATAGGGGGTCAGCATGGCAAATTGGGCCAGGATGATCTTGTTGGCGATGGCAAACTCCACGGTGCGCTCGAAGACCGAGGGATCGTCGAAGTCGAAGCCGAAAATGAAGGCCGCATAGGCGATGACCCCGTGATCGTGCAGCTTACGGATCACCTCCCCGTAGCGCTTCGGGTCGTTCTGGGGCTTCCCTATGGTCTTCAGCTGGGGGCTAAGGGATTCGAAGCCGATGAAGAGGGCCTTGCAACCGCTCCTCTGCAGTATTTTAAGGTTCGGTTCATCATCCAGCCCGGCCAGGGAAGCCTCACCGATCCACTTCAATTTAAAAGGCTCCAGGGCCGTAAATAGCTTCCGGAAATAAGGGACATTGCCGATCACGTTATCGTCGGCGAAGAGAATTCCCCACCGGGTCAACCCCTGTACCTCGGCCACGACTTGATCGATTTCCCGCATCCGAAAATGGTTGCCGAAGACCGAGTTCACCGTGCAGAAATCGCAATGGTAGGGGCAGCCCCGGGTGGTCTGCACCACATCCAGCGGGATGTAGCTGCGGGAGTGGGAGTTGAAGATCCCTCGCTGGGGGACCGGAGAGTGGTTCATATCCACTATTCCGTCCTGCCGGTAAAACCTCTGCAGGCGGTTGGCCTGAAAGTCTTCCAGGACCCGGGGCCAAAGGATCTCCGCCTCCCCGATAACCACCGCATCGGCATGGGCCGAAGCTTCTTCCGGCAGGATGGTTGGATGAATCCCTCCCAGGACTACTTTGATTCCTTTTTCCCGGCAAGCGTCCGCGATCTCGTACGCCCGATAGGCCGTCTTGGACATCACGGAAATGGCCACCAGGTCAGCCTTCTGGAAGTCGCTTTGGAGGTCGATGGGGCGGATCTGGTCATCCGAGAACCCCACATCGACATCGGGAGGGGTGAGAGCCGCTAGAGTGGCTAATGCCAAGGGGGTCAGACGGGCGCTGTCTTCCGCAGCTGCCGAGATAAGTTCAATCCTCATTAGCTATTTTTATAACAAATAAGATTGCAGATCAACATCTTCTTTGCGCCCCGGCAAACAAACCTCTCCGGTGAGCATCCTGTCCGGGGTCAGACTTGACAATTTTAACAAATTTATTATGGAGCCGAGGATGTCGGTTCAAAGGCAACTTTTTCCACTCCGGTCCAGGACTTAAATCCTGAAACGACTGGGTGGGGTGGGTTAGGATTTCCTAGAATTTGGGCTCTTTATTCTTGATGGAATCGTAAAAAGTCGTCACTCCGGTGGAAACCGGAGTCCAGAGAATTTTTAAGTGTTTGAAATAACTGGATTCCGGCGCCTGCCCTGGACCCGATCCGGGGTTCGCCGGAATGACGGAAATACGTCTTTTCAGACTTTTTACGAGATCATCAAAATTGTCAATTTTTCCGCCAAGATCAATTCCTGAGGACATACAGCTCACCTGGGGACGCCAAACCTTTCCGGCTCGAATTTCGGGACAAAGGAAACTCTATTTCTTTTGATCCATGGCTTGCTGGCAGGCCAGGGAAAGTTCGCACAGATGGGGGAGGGATGCCACCTGTGTGGACGCATGGTGAAGATTACGGAGTCCGGCGGGGATATGCTCGAGAAACGCTTTAAGACCTTTGCTTAGGCCTAAAAATCCGTAAGCTCCCAGGGCTTGCATGAGGCGCTGGGCCGAAGCTTCCCAGAAATAATCCCGGAAGCTGGCCTGGTCAAGATTTCCTTTAGACAGCCCGTAATAAAATGACAGGAGTTCGTCGCGCTCTCTGTCGGAAAAAATCACGTAGGGGTCGCAGAGGAGCGAGCCAAGATCATAGAAGAAGCTTCCGAAGCGCATCCCCTGGAAGTCGATGAGGAAGGGTTCTCCGTTACGAATCATTACGTTCTGGGATTGCAGGTCCCGGTGCACGAGGCAGCGCGCCGCTCCTGAAAGCCGCTCTCCCATGGCGGAAAGCTCCGATTCGAGTGCCCCCGCGAAAGAGGGCTCAAGTTCGATCCCGCAAACATCCCTGACAAAATGTTCCCTGTAGTAATCCCGCTCCCAGCGGTAGAGATCGGGACCAAAGCCATCCATGAGCCTTACTCGGCCCGAAGGAAAGTCCATTTCAGGGAAGGAATGGAGTCTGTGCACGATGGTCAGCGTCTTCTTATAAAGAGGGCCCCGATTTTCCCAGGGGGCTTCCCTGAGGGACCAGAGGTCTCTGTCCCCCAGGTCTTCCATGATGATGAGACAATTGGCGGGATCGTGGCGAATCAGTCGGGGTGCCGGAACATCGATCTCCCGCAGAAAGACTGCAATTTCGGCATAATAGGTGTTCTCTAGCCGCCTCGGGTCGTAACGGACCAGGATAGCCGAAGCCTTGCGGTTCCATTTGAGACGGAAGAAAGTCCTGTCCGATCCTCTGCCCTCTAGGGGAAAAACCTCCATGGAGACGGACTCTGGAAGCCCCAGGGATTCCCGGCAAAAATGGATCATTTCTTCCCCTGATATCATCCGCCCCCATTGCCCACCGGAATAATGGAATAGTGGAAGGATGGAATAATTAGCGACATTTCATATATGTAGGGTGCGTTCCCCGAACGCACCGTATGAAGGCCTGATCGGGGATCAGGCCCGACAAAATTGCCACAAAACGAATTACGTTTTTATCAGTTTTTTCCCCCAACATTCCAATTATCTCGTATTTTTTTTAAGACTTTCATAGGCTTCGATGGAGCCGAGGTCGTGCCATTCGCCTTCGTCGATAATGACCCCCCGGATCGATCCCGCTTCTTCGATGATTCTCCGGGTAAGAACGGGAACGATGGATTCAATTTTCCCGGCTTCGAGGAAACGGAGGAACGATCTCGACACGGCATAGATGCCGGTAAAGAGGCAGCTCTGAACGCCCGGATTTCCCAGAGTGTGCCGAAGATCGCAGATTTCACCGTGCTCATTAATATTTACGTTCAGAAGAGGGCCGCGGCTTCGAAGGGCAATCGTCACCCCCGGTCGCATCTCTTCATGGGCTTTAACGAGCCTCTGCAAGGGAAGGTCGGTCATCACGTCCCCGTTGTAGCAGAAGATGGCCTCGTCCTCATCCAGGAGATCTTCGATGTTTTTCAATCCCCCCGCCGTGTCCAGAAGGACCGGTTCATGGCGAAAGGTAATGGGCACACCCCGCCATTGCCTGTCGGGAAATTTTTCCGAGAAAACTTCCGGGCAGTGGTGCGTATTCACGATGAAGCGATCCACGCCGGCGCCAAGGAGATGATCCATCGCGTAGGTGATGATGGGACGTCCTCCGATCTCCAGGAGCGGCTTTGGGCACCGCTCCGTCAGCGGGCGCAGCCGCGTCCCCAGGCCAGCGCCCAGGATGAAGGCGGTCTTGAATCGCCGTGCTTTCAATGGCATCTTACCGATGGAATAATGGAATAATGGAATCCTGGAATGTTGGGTATAGCTTTCAGCAATCCGAAAACTATAAGATCTCGTTTTTTGCTTTTTGAGGATTTTCCCATTATTCCATCATTCCAAGATTCCATCATTCCAGTATTCCAATATTCCAAGTTTTCTTAGTATATCTTCTTTATTTCTGCGCCCCGGAAGTAATGCTTCAGGATTTCCTCCGCTGAAAATCCCCGGGCAGCCATGACGGCGGCGCCGATCTGGCAGAGCCCGACGCCGTGTCCCCAGCCCGCCCCATGAAAGGTAAATCGCTCGGCTTTCCCGCGGGAATCATATTTTATCTTTACCAGGAAGGCACTGCTGTAAAGGTGACTCCGGGAGAGCCATCGGCGTATTTCCAGCTCCTTTCCTACGACCATGCTTTTCTTCGAACCGACGATTTTCAGCCGGTAGATCCGCCCCGAAGGACCCCGGCGAAGGGGAACGATCTCCTGTAGATCGCCGAAATCAAAACCCGATTTTTCTCGCAGGATCTCTTCGAGTTCTTCGCGGGAATATTCGGTTGTCCAGCGGAAAAAGCTTTTGGTCTCGCGGTCAAAGGCGGGAAGAATTTTTTCGAGAAGACGTTCATCCTCGGTATGGCAGTAAGCCTCCGGGCCCGAAAGGATCCAGCGCGCCGCTTCTTCCTCCGTCCCGACTGGAGGGTGCGGAACCGGTGCATCCGCAATGCTTGTAAGATAAGGAACCCGTTTATCATCCCAGGCCGTAGCGAAGTCTTCGGTCAGTCCTCCGCAGGCCTTGGAATACCGGGCATCGCAGATTCCATCCCGGTGTGCGATTACCCGCCCAAGGGTTTCCCGCACCGCCTCTACGGCCTGCGTGGATACGATCTTTCGGATCCCCCGGTAGCGCTGGCAGTGGTCATCGGCGCAGACATCGAAAAGATCATGGTCCTCCCGGTCATACCAGCGAATCACCTCTCCTTCCTTTTCGAGGATCTTCCGCACCGCTCGGGATTTTTCTTTTGTTTTCTTCTTCCGGTCGAGCGCGGCCAGAAGCCAGCTTCGGGAGAGGATAGCGTGAACCTTCAGGAATACCATCGGAGCGGCGGCGTTCATCTCCGAGGAGATCACGCTTTTCAGATACTTCTCCAAAGGGATTTCATTGATGGCAGCAATCGTTCCGTCCTGGCGCGGCCAAAGAATCAGGTTCCCTTGAAAGGTCTGATTTTCCATCCTCTCCCAGTGGAACCGTTTTCCGATGGTCACATGAAATAGTTCAAAGGTCGAATCTTCCGGGGCTGCGAGCCGGATCGATGGAGAACGCGCGATTTCAAGATGGGCTTCATCGGTGAGCACGATCATTCCCGGCAGCGTCTTCGCTGAAAACCGGCCGGAGACATCGCCTATGCCGTCTCCGCGGAAATTCCCATTCAGACGGCCGGTGACTTCGGCCTGCCGGTCCATGATCCCCACCGTAATGTTAGGCTGATTTATCACTGTGCGCTTAAACCCCCAAAAAAAAGATGATCGCCTGACATCGTCTAAGGTTATTCCTCTTTCGAAGGTGTTGTCAACCCTTCGACCCCCCCCTTTTTTTCTCCATTGCCGCACCCTTGACTCTCTACGGTAGGATCCATATAATCGCAAAAGAATTGGAATGCAAGAAGGCTACCGAATACATGAGGGGTTGACGTATCCCTCCCTGATGATACCAACGATGAGGACCTGCTTACCTCACTTCTTACAAAGCGTAAAAACATGGACATTGATTTCTTGGTCAAAGGCGGGCTGATTGGTTTTTCCATTGCCGCCCCCGTTGGCCCGATTGGCGTGTTGTGTATACGTCGTACCGTAGCGGAAGGACGTGCTTCAGGCTTTGTTTCCGGCTTGGGAGCCGCCTCGGCCGATGCCGTTTACGGTTGCATTGCGGGCTTTGGGCTGACCTTCATTTCCAGCCTGTTGGTCAGCCAACAAGCCTGGCTGCGTTTAGTCGGGGGCGTTTTTCTCTGTTATTTAGGCGTCCATACTCTCCTCGCTCAACCGGCGCAACAAGCCGCCTCGATCAAAGGGAACGGCCTCTTCAGGGCCTACGCCTCGACCTTTTTCCTGACCCTCACGAATCCGATGACGATTCTTTCCTTTGCGGCCATCTTTGCCGGGTTGGGCTTGGTTAATAGCCGTGGCAACTATATCTCCGCCAGCCTATTAGTTTTGGGGGTCTTTATCGGTTCGGCTTTCTGGTGGCTCCTGCTTAGCGGCGGGGTCGGTGCTTATCGGAATAAGTTTCCCACTTCTGGTTTGGTGTGGGTCAATCGGATTTCGGGGGCAATCATCGTCGGGTTTGGCCTATTTGCTCTTGCCGGGCTGCTTGGCTAGCAGGTTTACCCGGAGAAAATGGGCAGGCCGCTTAGTGAATTATGCCCCAGCTTGGTCGGGGGCAATTCACTCTATCTTTTCGAGAAACAGGCATTTGAGGTAGAGGCTTTCGGGGAAGGAAAGGAGGACCGGGTGGTCGGCGCTCTGGCCTCGCCTTTCCATAATGCGGCAGGTTGACCCTGAATCTTTTTCACAATCCCGCAGGATTTCCAGGAACTTTGATTCCGATAGATTGTAAGAACAAGAAGAGGTAACCAGGACGCCGCCGGGGTTCAATAAGCGCATGGCCCGGAGGTTGAGCTCCTTGTACCCCCGACTGGCCCCGTCGACATTTTCTTTGCTTTTGGCAAACGGGGGCGGGTCCAGGATAATTCCATCAAAATGCCGCTTCTCTTCCACCGCCGCTTTGAGAAAATCAAAGACGTTTCCCCGGTGGAATTCGGTATTGTTCAAACCGTTCAATGAGGCATTCTCCTTGGCCCGATCGATCGCCTCCTGGGAAGAGTCAATCCCGATGACCCCGGAGGCCCTGCGGGCGCCATGAAGGCCAAATAATCCATGATAGCAGAAAGCGTCGAGGACCGCTCCCCGAAGAAAGCGGGCGCCCAGCAGGCGATTTTCTCTCTGGTCCAGGTACGCGCCGGTTTTTTGTCCCGTCCATAGATCCGCCAGGTAATGAATTTCCCCTTCGAAGACTTGTACTTCTTTGGGACATTCTCCAAAAAGAATTTTTTTCTCCCGCGGCAGCCCCTCCAGGTCTCGTACCCTAACGTCGTTTCGCAGGATAATGGAGACTGGCTGGAAAAGTTTAAGAATGATTTCCGTAAACAGGGGTAGTAAATTTTCCGTTCCCTGGGTGAGGGTTTGCAGGACGAAATGGTCGGCATAGCGGTCTACGACCAGGGAAGGAATTCCGTCCGACTCCCCGTAAATCAACCGGTAGGCATTCGTCTGTTGAAAGACTGCTTGCCGGTAGCGGAAGGCGCTGAGGAGGCGCTTTTCCCAGAATGGGGCGTCGATGACTTCTGGGCTGCGGGAGATGACGCGTAAGGCAATCTTGGAATGGTCGCTATAAAAACCCCGGGCCAGAAATTTTCCGTTCTTTGTCTCCAGGGAGACTACGCTCCCGGGAGCCGCATCCTTAATTCCTTCCAGGTCAGTTCGGTAGATCCAGGGGTGTCCTTTCCTGAACCATGCCAGCCCCTTTGGGGTGAGGATCAGAGAACCCATACATACCCTTCCGTAGACTATCGGTCATCAAAAATGGTATATAATTATTTTTGGGGGTTGATTAAAAGAGTTTTTTTCTATATTCTAACTTAAAAAACCAGGAAGGGGGAATTTTTTGGCCAACTCAAAGAGCAAGCACAAAAGGAAACAGCACCAATTCCGGATGCGGTCTAAACGGAGACAAGACAGAATGAAGGCTGGAAAAGCACCGGCGGCATCACCTCCACCCGAACCGCCCAAGACCTGAAGGCCTTCAACATTCATCTCCGGGATCATTCCCCAAGGTTCGCCGCAACCCGACATTGACCGGGAAGAGGGATTAGAAAATAACATTTTCAAATCCCCCCAATCCCCTTTATCAAAGGGGGGCAAGGGGGGATTTTCAGCCCTAAGGCGGGATTCGCGGGTGTCGACCCCGTCATGAAAAATTAGTTAGCCCACCCCGACGTTCTCCTCTTGGCGGGAAAAGCGAAGGGTAGGGGAGGAGGAAAACATGGACCCCAGCCTGTTGACCGGCCTACTAACGCCAGCCTCATCGAAAATTGTGTTCCTGATCCTTGACGGCCTGGGAGGAATCCAGGTGGAAGAAAAAGGCGGCACCGAGCTCCAGGTGGCCCGGACCCCAAACCTGGATAAGCTGGCCGAGGTTTCTTCCTGTGGTCTTATGGAGCCTGTTTCTCCGGGGATCACGCCCGGCAGCGGTCCTTCTCATTTTGCCCTCTTCGGCTACGATCCGTTCCAGTACAACATCGGGCGGGGAATTCTGGAGGCCACCGGGATTGATTTTCCCCTAACCGAGCGGGATGTCGTGGCGCGCATCAATTTTGCGACCATCGACAAAGCCGGAAAAGTAATCGACCGTCGGGCCGGGCGGATTGCGACCGAGCAAAACCAGCGGATCTGCCAAAAGCTCCAGAAGGGTGTGCGGTTGGGCGGGGAGGTTGAAGTGCTGGTGGAACCCGTCAAGGAACACCGGGCTGTCCTGGTGCTTCGGGGGGAGGGGCTTCGGGGAGAGGTCGAGGATACGGACCCGGAACGGGAAGGAGTGCCTCCCCTGGAAACGAAAGCCGCGGTCCCGGAAGCAGAAGGGACGGCGGGCCTGGTGCGGGAGTTTATCGCCCAGACCCGGAAACTCCTTGCCGATGAGCCGAAAGCGAATATGGTCCTCCTGCGCGGGTTTGCCAAGCACACGTCGTATCCTTCGATGAAAGACCGGTATGGACTGAACGCCCTGGCCATCGCCGCTTATCCCATGTATCGGGGGATCTGCCGGCTGGTAGGGATGACGGTCCTTTCCGGGGTCCGCAGCCTGGAAGAAGAGTTTAAGGCTTTGGAGGATCATTTTCCCGAGTATGATTTCTTTTTCCTTCACGTCAAGCAAACGGACTCTCGCGGAGAAGACGGGGATTTCGATGGCAAGGTAGCGGTGATCGAAGAAGTCGACCGCTACCTTCCCCGGGTGAGGTCACTTAAGCCCGATGTGCTGGTCGTGACCGGCGATCACTCCACCCCTGCGAAGATGGCCAGCCATAGCTGGCATCCCTTACCCCTCATTCTGCATTCAAAGTGTTGCTTGATTGATCCGGCAAGAAAATTTGATGAAGTCAGCTGCATCGGAGGAGCTTTGGGGAAAATGCCGTCTCTCGACCTCATGCCCTTGGCCTTGGCTCACGCCCGGAGGTTGACGAAGTTTGGGGCTTAGTAATCGCATTCACCGCAGAGATCGCAGAGGGCGCAGAGAAGAAATTAGAATTGGAAAGCAGAAATTCCTGAGTCTTTTAATGCCCGGAAGCCCGCAAAGTCTCTTTCTTTCGGCGACCTCTGTGTTCTCTGCGTTCTCTGTGGTGAAAGGATTTCGTCTTGCAGGATTTTAAAAAAGAACGGCTGGCTATGGTGGAAGGGCAACTCCGCCGTCGCGGCATCTCGGACCAACGGGTGCTGGAGGCGATGGCCAAGATTCCCCGCCATGCTTTTGTCTCCCCGGAATACCAGGCTTCGGCCTATGAAGACCGGCCGCTGCCTATCGGCGAAGGCCAAACGATATCCCAGCCTTATATGGTAGCCGTGATGACGCAGTCGTTGGGGCTTAAGGGGGAGGAGCGGGTCCTGGAAATTGGCACGGGGTCGGGATATCAAACGGCCCTTTTGGCCGAGCTGGCCAAGGCCATTTTCACAATGGAGCGCATTCAGGCCCTGATCCTGAGGGCGGAGGAGACCCTGCAAGAACTTGGCTACGAGAATATTTTTTTCTTCCGCGGAGACGGGACAAAGGGGTGGCCGGAAAAGGCCCCCTTCGACCGGATCATTGTCACCGCAGGAGCACCGGAGATTCCGCAAACCCTCACCTCCCAATTGGCAGACGGGGGAAGGCTGGTCATCCCTGTGGGCCCCCGGTATACCCAAACGCTCTACACAGTGACCCGCAAAGGAAACCAGTTCACGGAGGAAGAAGTTACCGGGTGTGTTTTCGTCCC
>Ga0315282_10004833_pt1 | contig 23263 bp, 17 predicted proteins | sample YL17G07_20_MG_FD_203693 | JGI IMG/M metagenome (GOLD analysis project Ga0315282, IMG submission 203693) | Sediment microbial communities from Yellowstone Lake, YNP, Wyoming, USA - YL17G07_20 | ecosystem: Environmental > Aquatic > Freshwater > Lake > Sediment | place: USA: Wyoming | collected... | reverse complement strand
GTTTTAGCTTCGCAGGGATCACGGGACGTCCTGATGCGGATAATGGTAATCAACAATTGGACTAGTTCTACCAGCGAAACCATTTAGGTTCCGATGGAGTGTTACGCCGTTGCACGATACGATGAAATGTTCGGCAAGAACCACTGAGAGGCGCCAAGCTAGGCAGCTATTTTACTCGGGAATTGGCGAAAAAGGTATTGACACGTGAGGAAAGAGTGTTATAATATGCTGCGAAGTTGTTAGTCTGACAAACGTACTTAGCCCTTAGGTGATTAGATGAACCGTCCAAAAATTTTGTTCAAGCCTATCAAAACTAAGAGAACCTTTGAAGAGATATCGACCAAAATAAAGGAATTAATTTTCAAAGGTGTTCTGAAACCCGGTGACAGACTCCCTTCTGAAATCGAACTTGCCCGCCAGTTTAATGTAGGTCGTCAAAGTATTCGCGAGGCGTTGCGCGTTCTTGAGCTATCCGGCTTTATCACCATACAAAGGGGGGGGAATGGCGGCCTAATAATTTCAGATACAATTTCAAATGCAATAAGCAAGTCATTCTTAGATGTGTTCCAAATGAAGGGTATTACGCTAGGTGAACTCACGGTAGCTCGACTCGAAATTGAAAAGATCGTGTTAAATCTCGCGATTAATAACGCTGATGATTCAGATATTAAACGTCTTCAGGAGAATATGCGTAAAGCAAGAAGGAAAGTAGAAAGCAAAACTCAAGCTTTTAGTGAGAATGTTGAGTTCCATAGATTATTAGCGAAGGCCTCGAAGAACCATTTGTTTGTTATAGTTGTGCAGTCAATTATGGCTGTCGTTGCTGATTTTCTCAGCCGACTTGAGCCTGATTTGAAAACTTCAAAGGAAGTCGTTGAGGATCATGAGAATATATTAAATGCCATCATTGGGAGAAAAACTGACGAAGCCGTTAGTTTGCTTGAAAACCATTTGGTGAAAATAGAGGGTAGCCTTCAAGTGAGTTATGATAAATTAACTCAGGAGCAAAGCTAGTGCGGGAGCATGAAGAGTAAGGAGCTCCTGAAACCATTGAGTCAGGAGTGAGAACAATAAATTGGCAAGAATTGATAGAAACCGGTTCAGTACCTGAGTGGCCATATCCGATACACTACGGGGCAGAGAAAGAAGTTAGTACTGACATTTTAGTTCTCGGTGGCGGGATAGCTGGATGTTGGGCAGCAATAAGTGCTGCCAGTAAGGGGCTGAAGGTTACCATTGTGGAAAAAGGGTGCACTATAAGGAGTGGTGCCGGCGGAGTCGGCTGTGACCACTGGCTCTATACAGCTAATCCCTTGTCCAAGATTGCCCCTGAGGAGATGGTAGTGTACCTTGTAAATACCTTTGAGACAATTAAGGCTTTTTTCAAACGGCCGAAGCCAGAAGTCAAAGGTACTGAGAAAAAGGCAGTTGAGCCTGCTGAGCCAAAGGCGGCCGAGACTCCTGAAAAGAAGCTAGCAAGGACGAAGATATCAATTAAAGGCTCAGGTCCGGTACTTTGACCAGGAATGGCTCAGGAGAGCCCAAGAGATTGTGAACAAAGAGTAAGGGGGTGAGAGATGAGGTAGCAGAGTAATCCTAGCGGACCAAAATCTAAATGAAGGAGTTTTTATCCAATGCAAAAGAAAAGGTTGTTAACACTACTTGGTAGCATCTGCCTAATTCTGGTATTGGCAGCATTGCCATTTATGGCGGCTTGTGCAGCACCCACACCAACCCCAGTAGCAAAAACACTTAAAATAGGTTGTACTCTTCCTCTTAATGTCGGATTTGGCGTGGAAACGAAGAAGGTACTGGAGGAATTAATCATTCCTGAATTTAATAAGGCTGGAGGGCTCACTGTAAAAGGCGAGAAATATAACATAGAGCTGATAATATATGATGATAAGTATGCTGCTGATACAGGTCGAGCCGCTGTTGAGAAACTGGTCTACGAAGATAAAGTCAAGCATATGGTTTGCCAGGCAGCTTCAGCTTCAATTGTGGCAGGATTAGTTATAACTGAACAGGAAAAAGTGCTAAATTTGGTTGGTGGTGCTTCTCCAAAAATAGTAGACCCTGGAAATCATTATACTTTTGGTACTTCAACTACACGAACCAGCATTCCACCTGTCTGGTTCATGGCGAAGAAAGTATTTCCAAATGCTAAGTCAGTAGTGATACTTTCTCCTGATGACGAAACAGGTAAAGCCAGTGCCGCCAATGATGCCAAGACCTGTAAGGCAATGGGTATCACCGTGATAGATAGTTTGTTTTATCCACGTGCTACGACTGATTTTGCACCCTTCGCCACTAAAGTCACGACTCTAAAACCAGATCTGGTGGATTACGCGGGTTCTGCTCCAGGAACTCAGCTTGGTCTTCAATTCAGAGCATTATATGAGGCCGGTTATAAAGGCAATCATATAGCCTCAATAATACCTACAATGCAAGAGGTGCTTTCAGTAGCTCCAAAGGAAGCACTGGAAGGAGTGCTTGTTAGAATGCCGGCGACTGATATCCCTAGTCCTTCACCGGTAGCCAAGAATTTCAAAGAGGCTTATATGAACAAATTCGGTACCTGGTCAATTGATAGTCTAAGTTGGATTCCTGCCTGGTATGCGTTTGTTGCCGCTGTGAAGAAAGCTAATACCCTGGATACTGAAATATTGGCTAATATGCTGTCTACGCAGGGTCTAACATGGGATTGCCCTACCTTTGAAGGCTCTCTTGTAAAGAGGCCTGATTTGGGAAATACTAATTATTGCGATGTTGTAGGAACATGTTATTTTGGTCAGATAAAGGATGGCAAGATTGTCTATACCGGCACGGTATCAATAGATGATGGCATAGCTGCTTGTGAGCAAGCTTTGGGTGGTGGTAAGTGGAAGTAAGGGGGTAAAATAAAAATCAGTTGTAATTATTGAATTATTAATCTGTACTAAGCTGGTAGTCATCACAATGACTACCAGCTTAGTACAGAATAGCTGAAAAATGGTAGTGTCCCGAAAGTGGTGGAAAAAGGAATCGGCATATCCTACCCTATAGAAAAGCCAACTAATAGAAGGAAAAAATTATATAAGCACTCCTAAAAGGGAAAATTAATGTCAGCAGTATTATTTTTTCAAATACTGATTAACGGATTAGCTATAGGTTCTGTCTACATATTGATAGTACTTGGGCTGGATATTATTTTAAGAGGTACCAAGATACTTAACTTTGCACATGGCCAGTTATATATGCTAGGGGCATATACAGTTTTTATTTTTTGTCACGTATTGAAACTGAACTATATTTTATCATTCATAATAGCTGGTCTAGTTTTAGCAATAATTGGTGCTTTATGTTATCTCTCTGTTTTTAGTTTTATCCAGCGCCGTTTTACTGTCAGCACAAGTTTTTCAAATCGTTTACTCCTAAGTGCCATGGCGTCTGTAGGTTTGATGATGATCCTTCAACAAGGCACTTTATTGGGTTTTGGAACCAGCGAAAAAGGTATGAGCTCCAGTTTCCTGCAGGTTATTATTACAATTGGTGAGAATAAAATATCGGCTGCACGATTAATTATACTTTTACTCAGTTTAGTTATAGGTGTAGGTTTATATTTCCTTATGTTCAAAACTAAGCTAGGTAAAGTTATACGCGCTGTAAGCTACGATGCCGAACCAGTTTCTCTACAGGGAGTTAACACATTCGTCATATTTTTATCTTGTTTTTCTCTTGGTAGTGCACTGGCGGGTATAGCCGGAGGAATTATTGCGCCTGTATTTGCAATTACACCCACAATGGGAACGCAAGTAATATTTATTGCTTTGCTGGTTCTTATTGTTGGTGGTATCGGTAGTTATAAGGGAACAATTCTCGGAGGGTTACTGGTTGGGATAGCTTTAAGTTTTGGGTATCAGTTTATAGGCGGCATTGCCGAATTGGGATTATTTATTTTCGCAATTATTCTTCTTATTTTTAGACCTGGAGGTATCCTTGGAGAAGCCGAAGATTAGGCTCAAAATAGGTAAGAAGAAGCTAATAGCTTTATCAATTATTGCAGTAGTTCTGGCTGTTTTACCGTGGGTAGTTGAAAGCACGTATCTAAAGCATCTAATTGTTATGGCTTTTGTATATGCAACACTCGGAATGACATTCAGTATGTTATACAGTACAGGATTAATAACTCTGGGTGCTGCAGCTTTTTATGCTCTGGGTGCTTATGCTTCTGCCACAATTGTTATGAAATTGGGCTTGTCTTTTTGGTATGCCTTCCCACTGGTAATACTAATCTGCGGAATTCTAGCACTGGCTTTCGGTGCAATTCTTGTGAGATACCCGGGTGTTGCTTTTGTGGTGATAACTCTACTCTTTGCGCATGTGGTTATTGATCTGGCAGGACAGCTTGAGTTCTTCGGAGGATGGGGAGGCATTATAAGAATACCTCCGCCAACTCCAATTGGTCCGATAGTATTTGTGGAAAAAATTACATTCTATTACTTGATACTAGCTCTTTTTTTATTAATTGCGCTTATTTTCTATGCGCTTTATTCATCACGTATAGGTCGAGCCTGGCGGGCAATAAAACTGAGCCCCAAGTTAGCTGAAACACTGGGTATAAATCTCTACAGATACAGATTGCTGGCATTTATCGTAGCGAGTCTGGCTGCAGCGGCTGTAGGCAGTTTTTATGCTCACTATTTCCAGGTAATTACACCGCTATCATTTGGAGGATGGTTTTCCATCAATATTCAGCTTTTTTCTGTTCTTGGAGGTCTCGAGTTTTATATTTTAGGTCCCGCATTAGGTGCTGTCATTATGACGTTTGTCCCGGAGTTCTTGCGGGTTACTAAAGAGGTTGAACCCATTATAACCGGTATTCTTTTATTGGTGATCATTCTATTTTTCACTGGCGGTATACTGGGTAGTATAAAAAAGCTCCCCTCTTTCAGCCGTAAATCCATCTCTGATAGGATAAAAAAATTAATTAAGATGTCTGGATTGACGAAAACAAAATATTAGTCGGTAGGCTTGTAATGGCAATAATGGAAGTCGTAAATGTAACAAAAAATTTTGGAGGGCTGATGGCAGTAAATGATGTCAGCTTTGAGGTGAATGAGCTCGAGATACTAGGTCTAATTGGTCCTAATGGCGCCGGTAAGAGCACGTTGTTTAATATAATCAGCGGATTCTATAAACCAACAAAAGGCAAAATAATATTTCAAGGGAAAGATATCACTCGATTGCGTGCTGATGAGATAGCGCAGATGGGATTGGGCAGAACATTTCAGGAATCTACTTTATTTATGCAATCCACAGTTTTTGATAACGTGTTCAGCGGATTTCACTATCACTATCAACAGCCGGAGTGGAAAGCCTTTTTACATACTTCAGGAGTTTTCGAAGAGGAAGAAACAATTAAACACAAAGCCCTGGAAATACTGGAATATATGGGGCTTATCGATTTTAAGGACGAGCTAGCCATCAATTTACCACATGGACATCAAAGAGCATTGGGAATTTGTATAGCTATTTCGACTAGTCCTAAATTGCTTTTACTGGACGAGCCAGTAACCGGTATGAATCCGAGCGAGACATCTATTATTGTAGAAAAAATCAGGAAACTAAAAGATAGAGGTATTACGATAATCGTTGTAGAGCATGATATGCGGGCTGTGATGTATCTTTGTGATCGTATCGTGGTTTTGAGTTATGGACAAAAAATAGCTGAAGGCTTACCCGACGAGATAAGACAGAATAAAAAAGTAATCGAGGCTTATCTTGGAAAAGAGGGGGTTAAATAAATGCTGCTCGAGGTCAAGAATATAAGGGTACATTATGCCAAAGCCGAAGCCTTAAAGGATATATCTATCAATCTAGAAGAAGGTGAAATAATCACTCTTATAGGTGCTAATGGAACGGGTAAAACCACTATTTTGAGGGCTATATCAGGGCTGGTAAAACTGACCTCTGGCGAAATATGGTATCAAGGAAAGAGAATAGACGGCATACCTCCCTATAAGATCGTTAAAATGGGAATTTCACATGTTCAGGAGAACAGGCGTATACTGGCACCATTGACTGTAATAGAAAATCTAGAAATAGGTGCTTATTTACAGAAAAATAATAAAGAGATAAGTAATAGTCTGAAAAATATATATGAACACTTTCCTATTCTTGCGAAAAGAAAGAATCAGAAAGCAGGCAGCTTGAGCGGTGGCGAGCAACAGATGTTGGCTATTGCTAGAGCCCTGATGAATAAGCCAAAATTACTATTACTGGATGAACCCAGCCTTGGTCTCTCGCCTATCATGGTCGAGGAGGTTGGCAGGATTATAGAGAATATTAAGAAAGATGCAATAAGTTTAGTACTGGTCGAACAAAATGCATTTATGGGACTAAAATTGGCAAATAGAGCATATATAATCAGAACAGGTACAATTCTCCTGGAGGGTGATGCTAAAAAATTAGCTATGGATGAGCGCGTAAAGAAAGCTTATCTTGGTGGATGATTGTCTGCACTGGTACCGCAATGTCGTGCTTCACTAGAAGTCGGACAGCTAGCTTTGGGTAAAAATGGGTAGTGAGGTTAAAAGCAAAACCAGGCCTCAGCCAGTAAGGCGGGTTTATATCGCTGTCGCTGCTTACTTATACATATTAGAAGAGCCAGAGCCCTAGAAATGGCGGAAAGGCAGGTGATGGAATTAGAATAGGATTCATACTTGTGTTATCTAAAACTGCATTATTAAACTAAGAATCTGACGCTGAATTTACCAAATTACTGGACTTGAAAGGAGATCATAAATGGCGATAGAAGGAGACGAAATATTACTTGTTGAAAAAAAAGACCGTATTATGACTTTAACAATTAATCGCCCTGAACGTAAAAATACGTTGTCTCCGGCTCTTATTATGAGACTGGCCGATGCCTGGGAAGATTTTAGATATGATGATAGTCTCGTCGCTGTGATTACATCCTCAGGTGATGAAGCATTCTGTACGGGTCCCGATTGGATTGAAATACAGAGGGCTCAACGGGGCGAAATTCCTAAAAGAAAGACAATGCCGTGGGGAGTTCCACGTTTTTATCCTTATGAGATATGGAAACCGACTATAGGAGCAATAAATGGCGATGCTTTTGCTGGCGGTTTTATGCTGGCTAACGAATGTGATATCAGAATTGCATCCTCACATGCTAAATTTGCTATAACTGAAGCAAGATGGAACTGGAAAGGGCCGTGGGTCGGTGACTTGACTAGGGCAATGCATCTTGGTCATGCTTTAGAAATGGCACTCTGGGCGGAAGAATACGATGCTAAAAGAATGTACGAGATAGGTTGGCTCAACAGGGTGGTGCCTAAAGAGAAACTTATGCAGGAAGCGATGTCTTGGGCGCGCCGGATGGTGGATCTTGCCCCAACCACAGTGCAAAACTTCAAACAGATTATCTACCGCGGGCTTTACGAGCCTTCAGAGCGGAGCCGGGAATTTGCGGTGGCACTTGAGGCGAATCTCGTGGGAACGCAAGACACTGAGGAGGGTATTAAAGCCTACTTAGAGAATAGAAAGCCCCACTTTACCGGCAAGCGGCCTAAGGTGACGTAATGTAGCACAAAAGTGTATTACAAGGTCGTTCTCATAAGTAAGCAATACTAATACCTATTATCAGAAGACACTACCGGGTATTGTAAGTATAGAATGACCTAGCTATGAAAAGGAGGGACAATGATTAGTGATCAACAGGTAAAAACTGTTTGTGGCTTTTGCATGGCGGGTTGTGGGGTGATAGTGCACCTAGAGGATGGCAAGCCGATTGCAATAGTGGGGGACCCAGAGAACCCGAAAACGCATGGGGCGATATGTCCCAAGGGTTTGGCATCTTTGGAATATCTGAGCCACCCTGACCGTTTAAAGTATCCGCTAAGAAGGGTAGGGGAAAGGGGGCAAGGCAAGTGGCAGAGGATTACATGGGAGGAAGCACTGGATACGACAGCTGATGCACTGCTGAAAGCCAAAAATGACTATGGTGCTGAATCGGTAGCAATTATAAGGGGTGCGGCTAAGGGTTTACAGGATAATTACCTGCTGAGATTTGCCAATGCTTTTGGAACACCAAACATTGTTTCACCTGCATCTGTCTGCTTTGTGCCAAGAGCCCTCGCATCGCGAATTACCTACGGCTTCTATGCAATTGCTGATTATGAGCATTCTCCAGCTTGCGTTGTGGTGTGGGGTTCAAATGTAGCTGAAACAAACATCGATGAGTACGAGTATACCATTCGAGCATTGGATAAAGGCACAAGGCTGATGGTGATAGACCCCATCGAAATAGGCCTTGCTAAGAGAGCAGACCTATGGCTGCAATTAAGGCCAGGTTCAGACCTCGCCCTAGCCTTAGGAATGATAAGCACCATAGTCAGTGAGAGTCTATTTGATAAGGCTTTTGTTGATAATTGGGCGGTTGGTTTTGATAAGCTCAGAACTCATATCCAAGACTACCCACCTGAGAAAGTTGAAAAGATAACCTGGATAGATGCCGAGACAATTAGAAAGGCAGCTAGATTCTATGCTCTAAATAAGCCGGCTTGCATTCAATGGGGGAATGGGATTGAGCACAATGTAAATAGTTTCCAAACTGCCCGTGCCATTTGTATCTTGAGAGCAATCACAGGCAACCTTAGCGTACCTGGTGGTGATTTACAAATGTCATCACCGCCATTACTAATAACCAAGAATGCCCCGGAGTTTACTCTTCAAAATGAACTGCCGGCAGATGTGCGTAAGCAGAACATTAGTGCGAGCGACAAATTGATTCCAATTAACTTCTTCGTGCCATCCCAAACCATAATAAGAGCCATTATGGGAGAAGACCCTTATCCTATACATGTGGCCTACATCCAGGGAGCCAACCCACTTCTAAGCTATCCCAATGCCCAAGAGGTTTATAAGGCACTACAAAAGTTAGACTTCTTAGTAGTAGCTGATATGTTTATGACACCGACGGCTGCATTAGCTGACATAGTGCTACCGACTGCAAGTTATCTCGAGTTTGATAGTATTGCTGCTCCCGCAAGTTATCCAATAGCCCAGGCTCAGCAGAAGGTCGCCGAGATAGGCGAATGCTGGTCTGACTTGAAAATAATAAATCAATTAGCAAATAAACTAGGACTGGGAAAATATTTCTGGGACAATGAAGAGCAGTGCCTAGATGATATTTTGCAACCAGCAGGTTTAACATTTGAGGAATTTAGGAAAGCAGGGGCAATTTCAGGCAGTAAGCAATTCCAAAATTATGAGCAAAATGGATTTGCAACACCCTCAGGTAAGGTTGAATTGTACTCGAGTCAGCTTGAGCAGTGGGGATTCGATCCTTTACCCATATACTATGAGCCTCCGGAGGCGCCTTATAGTGCACCTGAGCTTGCAAAGGAATATCCGTTGATTCTCACCTCCTGTAAATCGGTCTACTTTAGGCATTCTAGTGGTCATCAAGTGGCCAGTTTACGGGGCTCTTATCCAGAGCCGGTTATCAATATCCATCCTGAAACGGCAAGCAAACTCGGGATAAAGGGTGACGACTGGGTATATATCGAAACTAAGCGGGGTAGAATAAGGCAAAAGGCTAATTTGACAACCATCGTTGACCCGAGAGTAGTGGTTGCTGATTACGGCTGGTGGTTTCCGGAGAAGGGGGTATCAAATCTGTATGGCTGGGTAGAATCAAACGTCAATATTTTAACTGATGATAAACCACCATACAGTCGCGAGATTGGTTCCGCTAATCTAAGAGGCATACTCTGCAAAGTCTATAAGGGGAGCTAGGATGTACACCAAGTCAACCACAAGGTTTGAAGAAGTGAAAAGGGAGCTCATCGACATTTTCGGTGACCGAGTGGCTTTTCATCAGATTGAGCGGCTGTTGTATTCTAGCGACCTCAGCAATTTACCTGGGCTCGTTAAGAATCAAATTCTCGCTACTCCTGATGCTGTTGTCCAGCCAAATAGCAGTGGCGAGCTGACAGCATTAGTGAACATGGCTATGAAGCATAAGATCCCGCTAACACCAAGAGGCTCTGGAACTTCCGGATATGGTGGTGCAGTCCCAACCAGAGGGGGGATTGTGGTCGACTTTTATCGGTTGAAGAAGATAATTGATATTAATAAGGGGAAAGGAACAGCGACTGTTGAGCCTGGAGTCGTATGGAATGATTTGGAAGCAGAACTGCACGCTCACGGGCTGGCACTGAGGCTTTACCCCAGTAGCGCGATTAGCTCGACCGTGAGTGGATGGGTAGCTAATGGTGGAGGAGTGGGCATAGGAAGTTACGAATACGGCTATATGAAGGACAATATACTTGAGGTTGAGATAATCACGCCAGATGGTACAAAGAAGGTTACTGGGGACGATGTTGACTTGGTCAGCGGGATGGCAGGCACAACTGGTTTCATCTCTCAGGTTACCTTTATGGTGAGAGATAATGATGATGACATTCCCATTCTTGGAGCATTTCCTAGTTTGGAGAGCCTGCTGGGTGCTTTTGAGAAGATTATGGAGAGCAAGCTGGCGCTGTGGGAGGTAGACTATAGAGACCCGTTACACGTCCAGTTGAGTCACCAAGCCGTGGAAAGGCAAGCCAAAAAGGCTCCCATACCTAGAGAGGTAAAAGAACCGAGTCTACCACAAGATAAATTCGTGGCCATGTTTGTCTATCCGAAGAGTAGGGGTGACGAAGTTAAGGACAAACTTCTCAGCATCGTTAAGGCTCAGGGTGGGGAAGTACTTGGCGAGGGACTAGCAAGGTTTGAGTGGGACGAGAGGTTCTACCCAATGCGGCTTAAGGCCCTAGGACCATCTATGATACCCTCCGAGGTTATAATACCGACGGGAAAGTTGTCGACACTAGTTAAGGAACTCAAGGGGAAGTTAAATGGGCTCGCATTCAATGGCACTCTGATAAATAATGGAGGAGAAACCCTCGTCCTAACCTATCTTTTAGATGATGAGCGTCGCCGGGGCTTTCCACTGGCATATTCCACGAGCTTCATTCCCATGGAAGTAGCCATAAAGCTCGGAGGCAGGCCATACACTATAGGAATGCTGTTAACTGATACCGCTGAGCTATTATTTGGCAAGGATAGGCTCCTCAAGGCTTACAGGTTCAAAAAGGAAGTTGACCCCGACCGCATCATGAATCCGGGAAAAGTTTTCCCCACCTCTCTGGACAAGGATTCACCAATAGGGAAACTCAACCGGATGATTAAATTGGCGAGAAGGGGGACTGGTACACTAAGAGTAGTTGATAGGCTCTTTGGTGGCAAGCCCCTCAGCGAAGCCATTGACCAAAAAACCGTGCTTGGGAAGCTTCCATTTGGCAAGGAGGCTGAATGGGATGCTTTCGCCTGTGCCAACTGCGGTTATTGCCGTAGCGAATGTCCAGAGTTTAATGCCATTGGTTGGGAGAGTGCCTCCCCCAGAGGTAAGTTCCATTTCCTCAGGGAGTATCTAAAGGGCAAAGTCAAGTTAGACGAGCGGATAGCTGAAATGTTTTTCGTGTGCACCACCTGTCGACAGTGCAACCTAGCATGCCATGTTAAGGCATACATAGACGACCACTGGACTCTAACGCTCAGGCCGGCTATCTGGCAGGAGGGTTTCAATCCCCCGATAATATTCCAGACACAGGCTTACAATATCCTGTCCTATCATAACCCTGGAGGCGCTCCGCAGGATAAAAGGAAAGCATGGATGCCGTCGGACATTAAATACAGAGAGGAGGGTCAGGTTGGGTATTTTGCTGGATGCGCTGCGTCCTTTAGCTATATTCTCAGGAATTTACCGATAAATGGCCTCAGGGTGTTAAACGAAGCAGGAATCGAGCCAGCTTATCTGGGTTCTGACGAGTGGTGCTGTGGTGGGGCAATGTTCAACATCGGTTGCATCGATGAAGTCTTGGAAACAGTTGAGCACAACGTAAACGAAATGAACAAGAGAGGCATAAAGATGCTTATCACTTCATGCTCAGGATGCTGGCTATATCTCTCTCATTACTACCCAATCTTTGCTCAAAGGCTTAATTTAAAATATAATGTCAGGGTAAGGCACATCAGCGAAATCATAAGCGAGCTAATCGAAGAAGGCAAGATCAAATGTGAGTTCCCTATAAGGCTTAAGGTAACATATCATGACCCGTGCCACATCGGACGCGGTGGACGAATCTTCGAGCCACCCAGAAAGATGCTCGCTTCTATACCTGGCCTTGAACTTGTAGAGATGCCCCGTAATAGAGAACATTCTGCATGTTGTGGCAGACATACCATGCGCTACCCACGACTTGCCAGGGCTATTAATTACAGTCGAGTGATTGAAGCTAAGCAAACTGGGGCTGAGGCCTTGGTCTGTTGTTGCCCGACATGCGAAACTAATTTTCGTACAGGCATACCGGAGGTGGGTGTCAAGTTAGAGGTCTTGGACATTATGGACTTGGTGGCCGCGAGTATAGGATTGCCAACACTTGCTGTTAGCAAACTCGCTAAATTATTGCATGATAAGAGATAGGGGGCAAGAAATGGATATATATCTGACTGGCGAAGAACTATCACGACAGGAGAACCTATTTGCACCTCACGAGATATCGTATACCCCCCTAAAAGGGAGGGAGTACGATATCCGCTCGTTCACGGTACCTGTCACCCAAGGTGAGGATATGCAAGAAGCACCTTCATCCTGTTAGTGAGTGCAACCTGTCAAGTTAGGAGGGCAGCATGAGCATGGGAAGTTATGTAAAGACTTCTGGGCAAGCCGAAGGCACTAGAGGACAAAGAATTTGGCAAAGAATGCGAGACTTACGAGATGCAGGGAAACTTTCTCTGGAGCGAGCCAGGCTATTGACAGCCTCGTACAAGGAAACCGAGGGCTTACCTGTGCCAATAAGGAGGGCGAAGGCATTCGAAAAGATTTTAACTGAAATTCCCATACGGATAGATGATGAGCAATTGCTCGTAGGGGACTTTGCTGCCGAACCGATGGGCGCAGAGTGGTACTCCGAGCTTTCTAGCAGTTGGGTAGTTAAAGAACTGGAATCGCCGCGACAGCCAGTTGCCTTGTCAAAAGACGATGTCGCTGAAATCAAGGAGATATGCCAGTACTGGCAAACTAGGTCTGTTGAGGGTGTTTTTCTGTCTTGTTTGACTGAAACTGAGCGGCGAAGATTCTTTGAGACTTGCGAGGACGGTGCCAATGTCTATCGCGCCATTGGGCTGCTGGATAGACCTGGGGGCTACCATACAGTGGGCTACGAGAAGGCCATAAAGAAGGGATTTTTAGGCATAATTGAAGATGTAAACAAGGAACTACAGGAGACATCTATAAGGGACGACGAATCATTCCAAAAAGTGAATTTCCTAAAAGGTTTAATTATCGTTTATAAAGCCGGAATCGAGTATGCAAAAAGGTATGCCGTGCTAGCTCGCGAGCAAGCCAAGGTGGCTACGGGCAGGAGGAGGACAGAACTTGAAAAGATAGCCGAAATTTGTGAATGGGTACCCGGGCAACCGGCTCGAACTTTCTGGGAAGCCCTGCAGACGATGTGGTTCACTCATGCTCTGATATACCTGGAAGTGAGGCCGGGAGGGGAGTCGCCGGGTAGAGCAGACCAGTACCTTTATCCTCATTACAAGAATGATATTGAGACAGGGAGGATTACCAAGGAGGAGACTATTGAGCTATTGGAGTGTCTCAGAATCAAGATGAGTATGCTACGACACTTCAATATATACTACGCTCAAGAAACCATGTCGGCAGAGGCCCAATGGCATAATATCACTCTGGGTGGGCAGACTCCTAACGGGAAAGATGCTACTAATGAATTGTCTTACCTTTTCTTGGAAGCTGCTTTTAGGACGAGAACCCCCCATCATACACTTTCCATCAGATGGCACGATAATCTTTCCCATGATTTCGCTATGAAGGCAGCTGAGCTTTGCAGTCTTGGCCTCGGATACCCGGCATTCTTTAATGATAATAGTTGCATACCAGCTGTCATGGCCACCTGGGGGGTGTCACTGGAAGAGGCGAGAGGTTATGCCATTGGTGGTTGTGTCGTGCCCATGGTCCCTGGAAAAACAGGCGCAATCCAGCCCATAAGTTTTACCATGGTAAAGCCGTTGGAGTTAGCTCTCCGTAATGGATTCGACCCAGTTTCACAAAAACAGATTGGCCCAAAGACTGGCAGCTTGGAGGATTTCAAAACCTTTGATGAGTTATTTGAGGCCTACAAGAAACAGGTAAAGTACTTCTCACTCGAAGCCGCGGCCATAATGAATTTGCAAAGGGCAGTCAAGGAAGCGGTGATTCCGCCTCTGTTTCAATCGGGATTGGTCGAAGGGTGCATAGAGAGTGGCAAGAGTGCTCTAGGAAACGGTCCGCGATACCAAATTCAGGAACACTGCCCTCGTAGCATGATCGATACCGTCGATTCACTGGCGGCGCTAAAAAAGTGTGTATTTGACGATAAATCAGTGAGCCAACGACAGCTCATAGAGGCTTTAGATGCCAACTTTGAGGGGAAGGAGGATGTTCGGCACATCCTCTTATCGGCACCCAAGTTTGGTAATGACGATGATTATGTTGACAGTATTGCTATTGACTTATTTGAGTGGTGGCAGAAAATGGTTACTGAGGAGCTAGAGGCACTATATGGGCGTAAATACCGAGCCGCTACATATTCCGCTAGTGGACACCATTCAGCTGGCAAAAGAGTAGGCGCACTTCCCAGCGGTCGTCTAGCCGGATTGAGTCTAGCCGATGGGTCAGTCTCACCTTGTCAAGGGGTTGATATTAACGGCCCAACTGCAGTGATTAATTCGGCTGGTAAAATAGACCAGTCCCCCATACTTGCTACCCTTCTGAATATAAAGTTTCAGCCCGCCGTTCTTAAGACAAAAGAGGACTTGGCGAAATTTTTAGCTCTAATCAAAACCTATTTTGACTATGGCGGCAAGCATATCCAGTTTAATGTCGTGGATAAGGAAACCTTACTCGATGCTCAGGTACACCCAGAACGTCATCGCAACCTTTTGGTCAGAGTAGCAGGCTATAGTGCGTTTTTCATTGAATTGGAGCGCGGGGTGCAAGACGAGATTATACAACGAACAGAACACAGGCTCTAGCGCGACTCTAACTTTTTAAGAAATTTGAGGAAAGAGATGGCGGCAGTTGAAGCCCTCAAACGTGACAGCACGAAGGGGATTATTTTCAATATCCAGAGATACTCTATTCACGATGGCCCTGGCATCCGAACCACTGTGTTTTTCAAGGGATGCCCACTTCATTGTTTCTGGTGTCAGAATCCGGAATCGCAAAAGAGGAAGCCAGAGATTTTTCTGTACCAGGATAGATGTATGCTATGTGGTCAGTGTGTCGTTGTTTGCCCCCCTGGGGCTAGCGTACTTTCAGAAGCTAGCTCAACGATAGACAGAGAGGTATGCATTGGATGTGGCAAGTGCGTAGATGTTTGTCCTAATAAAGCTAGGAGCCTTGTCGGAAGATATATGAAACCGGATGAGGTTATGAGAGAGGTTCTGAGGGATAGGAAGTTTTACGAAAATTCTGGAGGCGGTATTACCTTATCTGGTGGTGAACCAACAGCGCAACCCGAGTTTGCGTGTGCGATTCTTCAAGCTTGTAAAGAGGCAGGGTTACACACTGTTCTTGATACCTGTGGATATGTCTCTTGGCCGATTATAGAAAGGCTACTTAAATACACTGACCTCGTTCTTTATGACATTAAGTCTATGGATGCGGTGAAGCACAGGGAGGCAACGGGAAAGGACAACCGAATTATTCTTAAGAACGCCAAAAAGATTGCCAAGCGTAAGGCGATGAGAGTGCGAGTGCCGGTAATACCAGGTTTTAACGATTCTGCTGAGGAGATTGGGGCGATAGTCCATTTTGTTAAGACAGAGCTGGGTTCAGTAAATATAGATCTACTTCCCTACAACAAAATGGGAGAAATCAAGTATGAGCGGCTTGGTAGAACTTGTGTCCGTTTGGAGGAGAAAGATGAGGGGAATATGGAGAACCTCAAGGCTATTGTCAAGTTAGAGCTTGACGAATCTAAGGAACTCTCTGAAGGGCAGAGGGGAGGAGGTGATGTATCCTTGAAGTAATGATGAGCCGATACACCGGAGTGTTACAATAAGGGAAATAAAGGGGGGAACATGGATTTTAAATTAACTGAAGAGCAAATGAGTATTAGGGCTATGGCACGTCAATTCTGCAAGAGGGAAGTGAAATGGGAGAAATTTAAAGAAATTATGCAGAATAAAAATCCCAGGGATAGATTACCATGGGATCTAATAGAAAAATTGGATAAAGTTGGGTTGAGGAATCTGGCCATTCCTAAAAAATATGGTGGGGGCGAAGCAGGCTGGTTGACCCGTCTGGTGGTTGGCGAGGAATTGGCACGGGGGGGTGGACCACTGGGTTCACTCATGACGGCTCATTGGAAATGGTGTGCTGACCTGGCAGCGGTAGGAACTCCCGAGCAGCAGGATGAGTTTTTCCCCAAAATAATGAAAAATACGAAGGCTATCCTTGCCATTACAATTACAGAACCAGACGCAGGCTCGGATAGTATGCTACCCTACGATGAGCCTGGAGTTGGAATGAAAACCTTTGCGTATAAAGATGGAGAAGACTGGGTTATCAACGGTGTTAAACATTTTTGCTCCGGTGGTGGTGTAGCAGACTACCTCATTGTTTACGCCAGAACAGCAAAAGACAAACCATTGTCTGAATCCGTCACCACATTTATTGTGCCGACTAATACAAAGGGGTTTTCCGTTGCCAGAATTAATGACTTGATGGAAATGCCTATGAGGGCTAATGCGGATCTTCTTTTTGAGGACGTTAGAATACCAGATAAATACAGAATGAGTGAAGTGAATAAAGGCTATAGAAACTTCTATTGTCGCCGCGCAGGCAAACTCATACACCTGGGACCACAAATCGGATATGCCCAGAGAATCTACGACCTGACCAAAGAATATGCTAAAAACCGCGTACAGGGAGGTAAACCCATTTATGAGCATAAGAATATTGGGCCACTTGTAGTGGAAATGCAGATGATTATAGAAGCAGCCAGACTTATGGCATATAAGTCAGCCTGGAAATATGACCAGATGAATACGCCATGGGTGGATCCAATGTATTACAACCTGGCCAACGCCTTCTGGAAGAATATGAGTCTGCGCACCTGTGAAATAGTGGCCGAAGTCTTTGCCGGAATGGCAGTTATGAAAGAGTTGCCCATAGAGGGTTATATTCGAGCTACTTATACCTGGTTGCACGGTGGTTCTACAGCCAACATGAACCTCATAAAGTGCATGCAGAGTATCGAGGATTTTGTGCCAACAGGCTGTGATTAGAATCAGGTTTGATAAGCTAACTAAAATTATATAGAACCGTAAGTGACAAGTTACTTATAGTCTATCGATAGACCATAAGTTCCCTATAAAGGAAATAATAAATGCATGGTTGGGCTGGCAACATTTTGAGAATCGACCTAACTACGGGGAACTGTTATATTGAAACTTTGGCTCTGGATTTAGCTAGAGCTTTTATCGGCGGGCGAGGTCTAGCTTCAAAGCTTCTCTTCGACGAGGTGGACCCGAAGGTTGACCCCTTGAGTCACGAGAATAAGCTAATTTTTGCTACCGGCCCCTTGACCGGAACCGGAGCTATTACTGGGTGTAGATACATGGTGGTAACCAAATCGCCGTTAACCGGTTGTATTGCCTGTTCTAACTCAGGTGGTTATTTTGGCCCTGAACTGAAATTTGCCGGCTATGATTTAATAATCTTCGAAGGTAAAGCCCCCGAGCCGGTCTACTTATCCATCATGAATGATGATGTCCAAATCAGGTCAGCAAGGCATCTATGGGGCAAGACTACTGTCGAGACCGAAGACATAATTAGGTCAGAGATAAGCGACACTGGAAAAGTTAAGAGGGCTCACATCGCTTCTATCGGTCCCGCCGGCGAAAACCTAGTCAGGATGGCATGTGTCATAAATACCCATAGGGCAGCTGCGCGCTCAGGGGTGGGAGCAGTCATGGGCGCCAAAAACCTGAAGGCAGTGGCGGTAAGAGGAACGGGAAGACCTACCCTAGCTGATAGCCAGGGCTTCAGAAAGGCTAGATTAGCCTTCATGGATGAGATTAAGCGGAATAAAAAGTTTGCTCTGGAGGCTAGGATTAAATATGGCACATGGCGCATCATAGAGATGATGCTAAATCTAGGCATGCTACCAACAAAGAATTTTACCGCTGGTTTCCTTGACGGAATAAGCCCGATTGATGAGATACGAAGGGAGATTCTGGTAAAAGAGAAGTCCTGCTTTGCTTGCCCTTTCCGCTGCGGTAGGGTAACCAGACTAAATGCCCCAGAGTTCCAGGGGGAGGGAGAAGGTCCAGAGCATGAAAGTTTCACCCAACTGGGACCCTGCTGTGGCATCAATGACCTTGCGGCTATTACCAAAGCTAATTATTTGTGTAACAAGCTGGGAATGGATACCATATCGGTGGGTGTAACCATTGCCTGCGCCATGGAGCTTTATGAGAAGGGGTACATACCGGAAAAGGATGTGCCTTTCCCGGTAAATTTTGGTGACAAATATGCCATGGTTAAACTGGTGCAGATGATAGGGACGAGAGATGGGATTGGAGATTTACTTGCTGAGGGCTCATACCGGCTTGCCGAGTACTATGGTCATCCAGAGATTTCTATGAGCGTAAAAAAACAGGAGATGCCGGCTCTCCATCCTCAAGGTTATCAGGGACTTGGGCTTGCCTATGCCACCAGTAATAGTGGAGCCTGTCATACCAGGAGTAACCTTAATTTCGATAAAAGGCTGGAAACGGCGGATCAGGCAGCCATGATTAAGCTGGGGCAAGACTTCATTGCTGTGGTTGATGCTGCTGGCCTGTGCTGGAGTATCTTTGGTGGTCTGTTAATGTTAAAAGACAAGTTGCTAACCGAGCTAGAACTAGTCACTGGCGCAGGCTACACTGAGGAAAGTATGATGTTAGCTGGCGAGAGAATCTTTAATCTGGAGCGGTTATTTAATCTGCGGGCAGGAATCACTGGAAAGGATGACACCCTGCCCAAGAGGTTGCTTGAAGTGCCTATGCTCAGTGGCCAAGCTGATGGGCAGGTAGTCAGGCTTGCTGAGATGCTGCCCGAGTATTACAAACTTAGAGGATGGGATGAAAATGGCGTTCCCACTGCAGAGAAGTTAGCGCAACTAGGATTAAGCTAGGAAGGAGACATGAGTGACAAAGACGATAGATGTACACAACCATTTATATCCTAAGGAATGGATAAGTTATCTCGAGAAGAGAACTGAGTCTCCAAGGATGGAACGCACAGGTTCTACCTCTTGGGTGTTTCATTCAGACAATGTGCCTATTGCCCACATAAGTAGGGGGGGTCATTATGATCCGGAGGCTAGGATAGAGGACATGGACAAGTATGGCATCGATGTGCAAGTTCTCAGCTTAACGACCCCCAGCGTGGAACTAGTGCCTTCAAACGAGGGGGTCACATGGGCAAAAAAAGTTAATGATTACCTGGCAAGTGTTTGCCAAAAACACCCTAAGCGTTTTTATGCCTATGCCACGCTGCCATATCAAAACATTGACGAGGCTGTAAAGGAGCTGGATCGAGCATATAAGGACCTTGGAGTAAAGGGAATAATAATGTTTTCCAACATCAATGGGAAGTCCATTGCCTCTCCAGAGTTTTACCCCATCTATGCCAAGGCAGAAGAATATGAATTACCTGTCTTAATTCACCCGGCTCCCCCACTGACTGCCGATGTAATGAAAAGGCTCAGACTGCCTTTACCGCTTTTTGGCTTTGTACTGGATACAACAATGGCTGTCATTAGTCTGATTTTTCAAGGTGTACTAGAAAAGTACTCGAGGTTGAAACTTATACATTCCCACTTAGGTGGAGTGGTTCCTTATATGGTGGGAAGAATCGACGATTGTTACAGTAGCTACTCTAAGGAATACGGGTTTGAACTTCCTATGGCACCATCGGAGTATTACAAGAGGCAGGTCTATGTGGATTCAATTTCGTACCACTTGCCGGCGATGAAGTGTTGCCTTGATTGGTTAGGCCTCGACCATATCTTGTTGGGGACTGATTACGCTCACCCGGTGGGACATATAGAAGAGGCTATACACTATGTCAAGGGTATGGGCTTATCCGAAGAAGATACTGATAAGATTTTGGGAGGAAATGCTGCTAGGATCTTTAAGTTAGAATAGGTCATATAATCTACAGGCGGGCTTTGCTAGGGGAAACTGAGGTTACTACGGGTATGTCCGAGTAACAGCGGAAAAGGACCCAGACATAAAGTTTCGCCCCTGGTTACTATTTATGGGGAATTTCTAGCTAGAGGGAGGTAAGTTTATAACATGGCGATGTCAGTAAAGAGTAAGCCGGAAATCTGGGACGATACCTGGGTTCGGACAACGTGCGGGGGTTGTTATGCTACCTGCACGATACGTGCTCACCGTGTCAACGGGGTCATAGTGAAGATAGAAGGTGAGCCGGATAACGACTTCGGTCCCCGCGGCGGGGTATGTGGTAAGGCCCAAGCCATGATCCAGGCATTCTATGACCCTAATCGGGTAAACTACCCGGTGAGGCGGACTAACCCGGAGAAGGGGATTTTCGCCGACCCCAAGTGGGAGCGGATTTCCTGGGACGAAGCCCTGGATGAGATAGCCAAGAGGCTCAGGGAAATCCGGGCTGAGAACCCCAAGGAGCTGATGCATGGTGGAACCCCAGGTCCAGGCACCGCCTCAAATTTGGCTCTAGGTTTCGCCGTCTTTGGCGCCATTTTTGGCACCATGAACTGGTACATTGGTGGCGCTGGCCTCCACTGCGGAAACGGCTCTCATATGGGAGCTGGCCTCTTCCATGCTTCTTGGTCTATCGTGCCCGACTGGAAATATACTAACTATGTTATTCAATTTGGCTCTAATAAGGGCACGGGTTCGGGGCACTCATTCGGGTTCAACGCCAGATTGGCCGCCGAAGCCAGAGCCAAGGGCATGAAGAACGTAGTTTTTGACCCAGTATGTAACTTCGGGGGTGGAAAGGCAACCGAATGGATGCCACTCCGTCCGGGCACTGACGGCGTTATAGCCCTGGCAATGGTAAATACTATTTTGAATGAGCTGGGGATATATGATGCCGACTTTATTAAGACCAGAACCAACGGGCCCTACCTTATCGGGCCAGACATGTGCTATGTCAGGGATAAGAGAACCGGCAAGCCCATGCTCTGGGATGAAAAGGAGGGGAAAGCCAAGGTCTGGGATGACCCCAGTGTTATTGACTCCACGGATGTCGCCCTGTTCGCAAACTACGACGTTAACGGGGTTAAATGCCAGCCAGCCTTCCAGTTGATTAAGGAGCACGTGAAGCAATATACCCCGGAGAAGGCTTCCGAAGTAAGTACTGTGCCAGCAGCCACCATCCGGCGGCTGGCCAATGAATTTGCCGAGGCAGCCAGGGTCGGCAGCATCATTGAAATTCGCGGGGAGAAGTTACCCTATCGGCCGGTATCAGCAATTATGTTCCGCGGTGGGCAGGGGCATACCAACTCGGGGCATACTTACATGGCTGTTTGTCTACTCAATGCTATAGTGGGGGCAATGGATGTCCCTGGCGGTACCATCGGTTGGCCCCCGGTCAGTCTGGGCTACCCCGAAACGGGGAGATTCGTCATCATGCCCTATCCTGACCCGAAGGAAGGCATGCTGACCACTGGAACCTGGATGGAACACAAGGGGTGGCCATTGGAAGAATCCAGGGTGCCTACCGATATAACGTTAAAGGAGCTGGTGCCAACCGCCTCATTCTCCCCTCACCCAGCAACTTCGGATTTTCAGCAATACTGGGACAATTTGGGACGACCTTACGAGATAAAAATGGCTCTGGTATACGGGGCTAACTTCGCCCGGACTGTGCAGAGTCGGGAGATAATGGCTGAGCTGTTCAAGAAAATACCGTTCATCGTCTCCATTAATACCATTCACAACGAGTTCACCGAGGGCTTTGCTGACATAGTCCTTCCCGATACCCATGCTTTGGAGAGCTGGGGGCTTTTTGAACACCATGCCCCCTTCTTCACCTGGCCAATCGGGCTTGAGGGCTGGTACTTCCCCATCCGCCAGCCGGTGGTTGAGCCCCAGTATGAACGGAGACAGGTAATAGAGATTCTATGGGACCTCGCTGATCGGATAGGCATGAGGGAGGAAATTAACCACTACTATAATGTCTATTTCTCCAGCTTTGGTGGGGAAGCCCTTATCGGGGGCGACATCGCCGCCATGAAGGGCGCCCTAGGCATAGATAAGAGTAAGATCGTAGAGCTAATAAAGCCAAAGGAGAGAATCACCTACAAAGAACTGATTGATCGTGTGCTCAAGTACTACTTTGGACCGGAGCATGGTCTGGAGTATATAAAGGAACACGGTCACGTTCACTGGCCGAAGCAGGTTAAAGAAGCTTACTGGAGACCATTCATTAAGGCAAGGGTTCCCATCTATGCCGAGCATCTGGCTGAACTCAAGCCCCATGTAATAGAGAACGCTAAGCCAGCGGGGATTGAGCTTGATTGGGAACAATTCACACCGCTGATAAGCTACTTTGAGCCCCAAGTAGCCAAAGAGATAACTCCTGAGTATGACCTTTACTGCTTCTCCTACCGAGATGTACTTCACTCCGGCTCGGGAACTATGGAAGTCCCCTGGCTGGACGAAGTCAGCAGACTGAATCCATACACCTATAGCGTTACCATAAATGTGGAGACAGCAGCCAAGAAGGGGCTAAAAGATGGGGATCTCGTCTGTATTGAGTCCTGCTATGGTCGGAAGGTGACCGGATTTCTAAAGACGATGCAAGGGCAACACCCTCAGACAGTAGCCATTGCTGCTTGCTCCGGCGGTTGGGCTCTAGGACAACCTATTGCCTATGGGAAGGGGACTAACTTCAATATACTACTGGAATCTGATTCTAAGCACGCTTGCCCCGTGTGCTTTAATCAGGAGACAGCAGCGGCGGTCAAGGTCTATAAGATTGACCGGCGGATAGAATATGAAGGGGCAGAAAAACCACCAACATGGAGGCCAGCATGAGATGGGGAATGGCTATAGAGATGAAAAGATGCATCGGCTGTAATGCTTGCTTACTAGCCTGTAA